>Ga0272446_1001024_pt1 | contig 41910 bp, 29 predicted proteins | sample YNPCB0061_FD_194587 | JGI IMG/M metagenome (GOLD analysis project Ga0272446, IMG submission 194587) | Hot spring microbial mat communities from Yellowstone National Park, WY, United States - YNP-CB-006-1 | ecosystem: Environmental > Aquatic > Thermal springs > Hot (42-90C) > Sediment | place...
GGCACGGCCGCTGCCGGGCAGGGTATGCCGTCACCCCCGCGGGGCTTGCGGGGCGCTTCGCTCCCGCGCCCCCGGCACCCCCGGCGCCGGGGCTCCGCCCCGGACCCCGCTGGAAGGTGGCGTTCCTGGCGAGACAGCCGGGGTGTCATGCCCGCGCCGCGGTCGGGGGCGGGCCGGGCCAGCGGCACGGCCGCTGCCGGGCAGGGCGTGTCGTCACCCCCGCGCCCCCGGGCGGCGGGCGCTGGCCTTCGGCAGCGTGCGGGGCGCGCCGCCCATACGCATCAAGTTAAGGGCTACGGCCGTGCCGCTCACCCACACGGAAAAATGAAAGCTTTGTTGTGTTGGCAGTTTCTGCCAGCTTCGCTGGCAGAAACTGCCAACACAACGACATGTTCGCCTGTCGCGTGGCCGCCGCCGCCCTGCCAGGGGCGTATCTTGATGCGTATGGGCGTGCCGCCCCGCCAGCGCCACGGGGCAGAACCACACCCCGAGGGCGCGGGGGCGGCCCCCCGGGGGCGCGGGCGCCGCCGTCTCCTAGCGCATTGTCGCGAAAGCCCGCAGCTGGTTCACCATCCAGTCGTGGTCTGGTGTTGCACGGGTTATGCCCACGACACTGAAGTAGACATCAACCCGCGCGCCGCTCGCCTGGCCGCGGAAGTGTACCCCGTACACCCCCGGTGTTGAGTTCGGCTGCACCTGGAGGTCTAGCGGCGGGTCGTAGCCGATGCGCCCCTGGCCGTCGGCTGGCACGGTGTCGGGGAACAGTACGTAGGCCCCCGACGGCTCGGTAATCCAGAACTCCAGGGTCTCACCAGGGCGTAGCCCCTGACCACGGATCTGCACGATGCCACCTGGCGCAGCCTCCGCCGGGGTGGCACTCCCACCACTGTTGGCCGGGCGGGGTGTCCCGGGGCCGGCTACGAAATCGCGCGTCAGGCTGAAGGCTGCAGCCCCGACCACACCACTGCGCTGGCCCTGCACCACTGCGGTATACACGCCCTCGGGCAAGCCGGCGGTGTTCACCTGCACCTGCGCAACCCCGGCATCGAGCAGCACAAGATCGGGGGCGATCGGCGTGCTGCGCCCATCGGGGGCGGTGAGCCACGCGCTCACCCCCTCACCGGCCTGAAAGCCGCCGGCGACCAGAACGAAGCTGTAGCCGGGCGGGGCAGCCACCGGGATGATGAAGGCCCTACCCTGGCGCCCCAGCCGATCATGGACGACCGTCCCGAGGCGAGCCGGGTCGCCTGGAGCTGCGGCGCGCGTGACGCGGAAATAGCCGATCGCCTCGCGGCCACTGCTCACGCCGCGGGCATTGAACGACCAGATCCCGTCGGCGAAGCTCTGATCAGTCGTCACACTGATGTTGGCCCCGGCAATCGAGCCCTGCGCGTCGGCGGTGACCTGGGAATCCGCACCGAAGGTGGCCTGGTCGGGCGCCGTTAGCCAGACCCCGACCCGCTCACCCGGGACAAAGCCACTCGCAGCGAAGACGAAGGTCGTGCCTGGCGCGCCAGTCTCCGGGGTGACCCGTGCGTTGACGCTGGGAGGCAGTGGCGCGGGCGTCGGTGCGGGCAACGGCTCGCCGGGCGGCGCCACGGGCGCGAGCCGCTCGGGCGGGGCCAGCCGGCGCCCGAGGTTGCTGATCACCACCCGCTGCCCCGGAGGGAACGCAGGCCAGTACTCGAAGCGGGCCTTCTCGAACCACTGGACCGTGTGCCACTGGCCGTCCTCGAGCACCTCCTGGATCTCATTGCTGATCGGGTAGCCGAAGATCCGCTCGGCACCGCGGCTCTCCCAGATCTCCTTGAAGCCGTACTGGATGATGTGCTGGGTCTGGGCAATGTAGCGCCGCTCAGCGCTGTCCTGGATCGGCGGCGATTTGGGGAAGATCCGCCCCTGTGTGGCCTCGACGCCCAGATTGCCCAGTTCGACCACGGGCTGGTTGCCGCCCACTGCCAGCTCAAAGCGCGCTCGTTCAAACCACTGCACCAGACGACCATTCGGCGCGGTGAACTCCTCGGTGATCGGGTAGCCAAAGGTGGGAAGACCACCGTTGGCCTCCCAGAAGACGCGGAAGGCCCCGCGCAGCGTATGCTGAGTCTCCGCAAAGAAGCGGACATCGCTCTGGGCCCGCGTTGTGGGCAGGCCGCCCAGCAGTAGCGCCAGGACCAGCGTCGCGCCCAGGATGGACAGCACTGCACGGTGCATCGGTCGTCGAGCCATCCCGTCCTCCTTCCGTTTCCTGCCCGCCTGACCCGGAACTGTTTTACGATTGATTCGCGATCATGGGCTTTATCATAGTCTTTTTCCGTGTGATCTGTCAAGCGCAATTGTACCTCCACCACTGAACGAACCGGCGTGTGAGGCTGGCCCCGAATCCTGCAGCAATGCCAGGCGGTTTCAGAGCGGAACGATGCGCTGGAGGTTGTGATGCTCATCCGCCTGGCCATTGCCTGGATGCTCGGGATCGTTGGCGCCGACGGGCTGCGCCCCGCCACGGGATGGCTATGGGCGGCGGCGGGTCTGGGCCTGCTGGCCGCGCTCGTGCTCCGCGGCAGGCGATTGGCCCGCGGGCGTGTTGCGGCGCTATGCCTGCTCTGCGCGGCGCTCGGCGGGCTGCGCTACCTGGGCTCGCTCCCGACGCTGGGGCCACAGAGCGTGGCCGCCCTGGTCGAGCAGGGGACCATCACGCTGCAGGGCAGCATCGCCGGCGAGCCACGGCGCAGTGAGGAGCAGCAGCGCGTGGTGCTGCGCGTCGAGACGGTCACCATCAACGACGCGACCACTGCCGCCGAGGGGCTGGCCCTGCTGGTGCTGCCGCCCTACCCCGCCTACGCCTACGGCGACCGGCTACTCGTGCGCGGCGAACTGCACCAGCCGCGCGCCGCCGAGCGCCCGGGCGCCTTCGACTACCGGGCCTACCTGGCCCATCGTGGCATTTTCACCATCATGCAGGAGCCCCGCGAGGTGCACCTGCTCGCGGGAACGAACGGCCTGGCGCCGCTCGCTGCGCTGCTTGCCTTCCGCGCTCACTGCCAGGCGATCCTGCTGCGTACCCTGCCCGAGCCCCAGGCGGCGCTGGCGATCGGCGTGGTGCTCGGCATCCAGTCGAGCATCCCCGACGAAGTCTACCAGAGCTTCTCGGTCACCGGCACCAGCCACATTCTGGTCGTCTCGGGCTGGAACTTCACCATCGTGGCGAGTATGCTGGGCGCGCTCGCCGCCCGGTTGCGCCTCGGGCGCGGGGCGACCCTGGCCCTGGCGCTGGTCGTGATGTGGGTCTACGCCATCTTCACCGGCGCGTCGGCGGCGGTGCTGCGCGCGGCAGCCATGGCCAGCCTGGCGGCGGTGGCCCGCGCCAGCGAGCGGAGCAGCGAACCGTGGCACCTGCTCCTCGGCGCCTGCTGGCTGATCAGCCTGGCCGACCCGCATACCCTCTGGGACCTGGGCTTCCAGCTCTCGGCCCTGGCCACGGCCAGTCTCTTCGCCTACGGCCAACCCGTGGCCGACTGGTTCAGCCGGCGCCGGCCCTTTACCTGGCCCGTGATGGCCCCGATCAGCGAAGCCCTCGTTGCCACCTTTGCCGCCCAGGTGCTCACCCTGCCGCTGATCCTCTACCAGTTCGGCAACCTGAGCCTGGTCTCCCCGCTGGCCAACGTGGTCATTGTGCCGGTGGTGCCTTTTGCGATGGGCCTGGGGGCGCTGGCGCTGATCGGCGGGCTGCTGTGGCTACCCCTGGGCCAGTGGCTGGCGCTCGGTGCCTGGCTGCCACTCACCTGGATCGCAGAGAGCGCGCGCCTGCTGGCCACGCCACGCTGGGCCGCCGTGCAGATCCCACCGTTTCCGCTCTGGCTGCTGCTCGCCGGCTACACGCTACTCGCACTGCACTGGTGGTGGCGCCACCGCCGCGGATGTGCTACCATTGCCCCGCATGCAGACGGAGCCTGGTAACCTGAACCTGGTACGCCGCTCAGCGGCGCCACGCTGGCCTGTGCTCATCGCCAGCCTGCTGCTCGTGCTTGCCGCCTGCGCCCCCAGCGAGCCAGCGGCCTCGCCGAGCATCGCCCCCCCAACGATCACACCCGGCACAGCGACACCCATCGCCGCCGCGGGCCCGCTGCCCGCCCCGGTCTACTTCATCGCCGCCGACAGTCTGCAGGTTGCCCGCATTGAAGCTGACGGGCGGACCGTTACCCAGGTCAGCTTCGAGGAGTTGCCGGTGCTCGCCCTGAGCGTCGCCGAACGCTCCGGGCGGATCGTCTACCTCAGCGGTGAGCCTGACGGTACCGAGGCGACCCTGGTGGCCCTCGACGGCTCCGGGCGCCGCGAGCTGTTCAGCGGCGCGATCAGCGCGCCCGTACTCAGCCCCGCCGGCGATCGCGTTGTCTATCGGCTGGACAGCCCGGCGCCCGGGCTGATCATCGGCCAGAACGAATCGCCCGCCGGGGTATGGGCTTCGGCGCTCGACGGCCCCGGGCGCCCCACGCTGCTCATCGCCGACGTGCCCGCGGATGGCGTGCTTGACGACAGCCCGGCCTGGCGCTATACCCCGGTGGGCTGGGCACTCGATAACCAGCGCGTAGCGCTCTTTGCCTACGATACGGACGGACCTGCCGTGCCCGGCGGTGAAGTGGTCATCCTTGGCGGCCCGGAGCCGGTGCGCGGCCCCTCGTGCTGCGAGGAGGAGCGCTGGAGCGTCGACGGCATGGCGCTGCACGTCTCCGGCGGCTTCCCCGGCCCCGATACCCGCATCGGCCTCTTCCGCATCGATGCGCGTAGCGGCGTGGAGCGCACCGTCCTCGACCGAGAGGACGGGCAGCCACTGCCGGTCATCCGCGCGCCGCGCCAGCTCGCCGATGGGCAGCTGTACGCCTTCGTCGCCGCGTTGCCATCGGACTTCAGTGGCTGGGACTACCCCACCGAGATGGCGCTGGCCCGCATCGGCGCCGACGGCATCACGCCCCTGGCCCCCACCGGGCCGACGCCCGCCGAAGTGGTCTGGCGCGAGGACGCCAGCGGGGCGCTGATCGTGACCATGCCTGTCAATCAGCCTGGCGACACCCTGGTCGGCCAGATCTTCTGGCAGCCGGCCAGCCAGCGCGCCGCGCTGCCGCTGCCCGCCCGCGGCTTTGCGGCGGCCTGGGCGGCTGGCGAGCTCGCCGCCGGCGACTGTGGCCAGTTCAACCCGATCAGCTACCAGGACGAGGCCACCCGCCGCTTCAGCCCGCAAGCCCGCGACCTGCAGCGCCGGCTTGGCGCGCTGGGTTTCGACCCCGGCGCCAGCGACGGGCTCTATGGCGCGCAGACCCGCGCCGCGGTCGTGGCCTTCCAGCAGGCCCGCGGGCTCGCTGCCAGCGGCGATGTGGACTGCGCAACCTGGCAGGCGTTGTTGCAGAGCCGGTAATCGTATGATGAATGTTGGCCATGGTTCGAACCTCGACGCGTTGATCCAGGGCATCCACGACGCGCCGCCGCGCCTGGTGTACACCTTCACCGGGGCGGGCAGCCTGGCGCTGCACCAGCTGCACGCAGTGGCCGGCTCGTCGCGCACCGTGCTGGAGGCCGTCGACTGTTACGCGCCGCGCAGCCTGGCCGCGCTGGTCGGCGGCCCGCCCGCCCAGGCCGTGAGCGCCGCGACCGCCGAGGCGCTGGCCGCCTGGGCCTGGCAGCGCGCCGCCGCGCTCGCCGAGGGCCCCTGGCCACTGCTGGGCGTCGGCTGCACCGCGGCGGTCGCCACCGACCGGGCGCGGCGCGGCGCCGATCGAGCCGTGGTGGCCGTGCGCGCCGCGACCGCGCGCTGGCGTTACGACCTGCAACTGGCCAGGGGCCAGCGCGCGCGGGCCGACGAGGAAGCGCTGGTGAGCCGGCTGGTCATTCTGGCGATCGCCGCGGCCTGCGGGCTGGCAGCGGTGACCCTGGAACTGGGGCCGGACGAGACACTCCAGGCGACCGTCGCGGATGGCGTATGAGCATGTCCACTACGAACCAGGAAGCGGCACATGCCGCACCGTCGCCAGCAGCCGGCGTTACGGACCCGTTCCCCATCGATGCGGTCATGGCCACCCTGCGCGCGACCATGCCGCAGTTTCAGCAGCCACTGATCGACCAGATGGGCGTCGAGGGCGCCACACCCTTCCGCGTCTTGATCGCCACCATCCTCAGCCTGCGCACGAAGGACACGCTCACCGCCGTAGTCGCCCCGCGGCTCTTTGCCGCCGCCGATACGCCGGAGGCGATGCTGGCCCTCGGCGAGGAGCGCATTGCCGAGTTGATCTACCCGGTCGGCTTCTACCGCAACAAGGCGCGGAGCATTGTGCAGATCTGCCGGGTGCTGATTGAGCGCTACCATGGCGCGGTGCCCGCCGACCTTGACGCGCTGCTGGCCCTGCCCGGCGTGGGGCGCAAAACCGCCAATCTGGTGCTCACCGCCGGCTTCGGGCTGCCTGGCATCTGCGTCGACACCCACGTGCACCGTATCTGCAACCGCTGGGGCTACGTGCAGACCAGAGAGCCGGACGCGACCGAGCTGGCGCTACGGGCAAAACTCCCGCCGGAGCACTGGATGGCGATCAACGGACTGCTGGTGACTCTGGGGCAGAACATCTGCCTGCCGGTGTCGCCGCGCTGCTCGGTATGCCCGGTGGCGGCGGCCTGCGCGCGCGTCGGCGTGACGCGTAGCCGGTAGCGTGCGGTGGCGCTGCCGGCCGCCGCCGGGCAGTTTCCCACAGCTACGGTTCACGCCCGGCTGCGCCACTCCGGCGGGCGGCGAGCAGCGCCAGGGTCTGTTCGTGCTTCTCGCGGGTGATCGGGTAGAACCAGGTCAGGAGCATCCCGCAGATCAGGATGAGCGTCGGCACCGGTCCGATCATGAGGCGAATGGCCAGGCGGGCCGAGTCGGGCTGCGCGGCGGCGGGCAGGCTCTCGTTAAAGCCGGCAGCCTGCAGGCCGAGGCCCACCAGGAACAGGCCCAGCGCCAGCCCGAGCTTCTGCAGCAGTACCATAAAGCCGTAGAACATGCCCTCGCGGCGCTGGCCGGTCTCCAGTTCGTCAAGCTCGATCACATCGGGCATCATGCTCCAGGGCACCAGGTAGGCGGTGGCGACGCCGGCGCCCGCGATCACGGCCAGGACGATCGCCAGGACGATCTGCGCGGGCTGCAGGAAGAAGAGGAAGGCCTGGACGGCGATCCAGATCACGCTGCCGACCAGGTAGACCGCCTTCTTGCCGATGCGCCGGCTCACCGCGCTCCAGACGAACAGAAAGACCAGGGCCGAGCCCTGCACAGCCAGCAGGAAGGTAGTGATCAGGTCGGGCCGCTGCAGCCAGAAGGTGATGTAGAAGGTCAACACCGCCGAGGTGACCTGCACGGCCAGCCACGAGAACAGATAGATCCCGACGACAAAGAGATAGGGGCGATTGCCGAATACATAGCGAATCTGCTGGCCGAGGCTCAGTTCCTCGGCGCCTGGCTCGGGCTCGTACCGCTCGCGGGTGCCCAGAAAACACCAGAGGAAGGGCAGGGCGATCAGCAGCCCGACGACGGCGCCGGCAACCAGATAGCCGGTCCGGGGGTCATCGGGGAAGCGGCCCACAATCGTCTGGTGCAGGATGCCGCCGAGCAGGCTGCCGCCGATGCTGAAGGCGAAGCGGTAGGAATTGAGCGCGGTGCGCTCATCGTAGTCGCGGGTGAGCTCCGGGGTGAGGGCGGTGTAGGGCACGTTGACAATGGTGAAGGCGGTATCGAAGAGCAGGGCGATGACCAGGTAGTAGATGAACGTGCCGGTGAGGTCGAAGGGCGGCACGATCCACTGGAGGAAGAAGAGCAGGCCGAAGGGTACCGCGCCAAAGAGCAGCCAGGGCCGGCGGCGGCCCCAGCGGGTATTGGTGCGGTCGGTCAACCAGCCGATGATCGGGTCATTGACGGCGTCCCAGATCTTGACAATGAGCAGGATGGTGCCGGCCAGGCCGGGCGGCAGGCCGGCCACGGTGGTAAGGAAGAAGAGCTGGAAGAACGAGGCGACGATGGTGGCGATGGCGGGCCCCAGGTCACCGGCGCCGAAGGCGAGTTTGGTATGCAGGGGCAGCCGTTCGTGGACAACCAGATCAACAGGCGTGGCGGGCCTGGCCATAGGGGCTCCTTGGTGCAAGGCAAGGCTGGCTATTTCAACCGTTTGCGGCGCTGCTTGGCGGCCAGCAGCGCGGCCAGCGGGTCATCGGGGGACGGCACGGCAGACGGCGGGGCGGGCTCGGCTGCTGCGGAACGGGCGGGTTGCTCGGCCACGACGGGCGCGGGCGGCGCGGACGGGCGGCGGGCGCGGTCACGGGCCGCCTGCAGCCGGCTGATCAGCGCGTCGGGGCCGGCTGGCACCGGCGTGGGGTGGGGGCGCCGCCCCAGGATGGGCGCCAGGCTGGCGGGGCGCAGGAACAGCCGGCGTAGCGCGATGTCCAGCGGGAGCAGGAGCAGCGCCAGCCAGAGCAGTGGCTGGGCGATCTCGCTCACCCGGCCCACCGCCTGGCCAGGCGCCAGGAAGAGGCTCGCCGGCGGCGGCGCGCTGCGCCCCCCGCTGAGCGCGGCCAGCTCGCCGAGGAGCGTCGCGCCCGTGGCGTCGGGCCGGTACTCGGGCGAGTAGCTCACCACCAGGCCGCCACTGGCGACGCCCAGCGCCTGGCCCGCGGCGTCCAGCGCCGCCACCTGGGCCAGGTAGACCCCCGGCTGGTCGGCCGCGGCGGTGGCGCGGTAGCGGCCCGGCGCAACCTGGGTGAAGCGCAACGGCGCACCTGCACCCGCAGGGTTGAGCAGCCGCCCCTCGATCGTTGCCGCCTCGCTGGGCAACCCGCGCTCATCAGTGACGACCAGGTCGAGCACGGCCTCAGGGCCGTCAACCCGGCTTTCGAGGGCGAGCTGGCCACCGGATGTCGGCGGCAGCAGCCCGTCCACCAGGCCAGCGGCAAAGCGCGGGAAGGCCTCCCAGCCGATCCAGTCGGCGGCCCACTGCCCCGTGAGGTCGCTGGTCCAGGCCAGGGTGCGGCCCAGACCGACCTGGCCGACGGCGAGCAGCGGCGCGCCCTCCGCGGTGACGAGGATGGTGCGCGCGGTTGCGCGCGGTCCGGTGTTGTTATAGCCATAGAGTGGCGGCAGGCCGCCCAGGTCGCGCACGGGCGGAACGGGCAGCGCCACCGCCGGGATGAACGCGCCCTCGACGATATCGCGCTGCGCGGCGCGCACCGTTTCGCTGAGGAAGATCGCCGGCACCTCCTGGGCCCTGGTTACCCGGTAGAAGGCACCGCCGCCCTGCTGCGCGACGCCCTCGAGGCTGGGGTTGGCGCCGCTGCCGATCGAGACCACGGTGATCGTCACGTTCTGCTCGCGCATCCGCTCGAGCAGGTCGCTGTAGTTGCTGTTATCAAGGCCGTCGGTGAGCAGGATCAGGTGTTTGACCCGCGCGTCAGCCGCGATCAGCGCCGGGGCGGCCAGTGCGATGCCGGCCCGGATGTTGGTGCCGCCGCCGAGGCTGACCATGCCGAGCGCCTGCTCGATCGCGCTGAGGTCGGGCAGGGTCTGGAGCGGCAGCACGGTGGCGGCCGCGTCATCGAAGACAACGATGCCGAGCTGGTCGTTGGCTGAAAGGCCGCGTGTGGCGAGGAAGACGGCCTCTTTCGCCAGGTCGAGCCGGTTACGGCCCGGGCCGGCGCTATCGCCCATACTGCCGCTGCGATCGATCACCAGGGCCAGCGCCAGATCGGGGCGATCCTCGCGTGTGGGCGGGTCGAGCTCAACCGGCAGGATGGCGGCCAGCGGTGTGCGCCGCCAGCCGCCGGCGCCAAACGACTGCTCGCCGCCGATCATCGCCAGGCCGCCTCCCTGGTCGCGCACATATGCGCTGAGCGCCTGCTGCGTGGCCAGCGGCAGCTCGCCCGCACTGACATCAACCAGAAAGACGGCAGCGAACTGGCGCAGATCGCTCGGGCTGCTCGGTGTCTGCGCGGGGGCGAGCAGGCTGGCGCGTAGCCCGGCGGCCTCCAGGGCGGCGCGCAGCGGCGCGGCGCGATCCTCGGCGGCAGTGATCAGCAGCACGCGCGGCGGCCCCTCGACCTGGGTGAAGGCGCCGGCGCTGTTGTTGAGCGGCTGGCTGTCGGCAGCCGCAGCGATCCGCGCCTCGTAGCGGCGGAAGCCAGCCTCGCCGGCGGGCACGCGCAGCAGCAGGGTCTGGTCGCCGGCGCTCAGGGTGAGCGTTTCGGACGCCACGAACTGTCCATCGGCGAGCAGCTCAATGCGGGCTGGACCGGCCACATCGCTCGCGATCTGCAGACTGAGCGGCACCTCCTGACCCTCACGGGCGCTGGCCGGTGCGCCAAGGCCCACGATCAGCACATCGGGGCCGCGCTCAGGGGGCAGGGGCACCACCTCGATCGGCACGCCGCGCAGGGCGGCGAGGCGCGCCGCTTCCAGCGCGCTGCCGGTGTTCTCGGCGCCATCGGAGAGCAGCACCAGCCGCTTCTGGGTGTCGGCGGGCAGCAGCGCCAGGCCCAGTTGGATGGCCTCGGCGATGTTGGTGCGGCTGCCCACCACCAGCGAGGTGAGCCGGTTCAGTGGCGCCGGAGGCTGGGCGGCCCGCTCCACCGCGGCACTGGCGCCGAAGAGCACCACGGCGGCACGATCGGTGGGCTGCCCGGCCGCCATGGCCGCGTTCACATACTCCAGGGCGCGCTCACGCTGCGCGGGGGCCACCGAGTCGCTGCCATCGATCAGGAAGACCACGGCGGTATCGTTCACCGCCCGCACCACCTGGGCGCCGGCCAGGGCCAGCACCAGCGCAGCCAGCATAAGGCTGCGCAGACCGATCAGCGCCAGGTAGCGGCCGCGGCCAAGCCGCGCGCAATTGGGGCTACGCGTCGCCCAGGCAAAGAGCCACAGCAGCGGCAGCAGCGCCAGGAGCCAGAGGGCCGCAGGATGGATCACCGAGAGCGACATAATTGTGCCAGCCAGCCGATGGATGGGCGTGTAGCGCCCGCCGGAGCCGGGCTGCTAAACGGCGCTAGTGCGATTGCAGATTGCAGATTTGCGATTGTAGATTGGGCGCGGCGCATCTGGACACGGTCGAGGTCGCGCTGATGCCCCAACAGGTCGCCTGGAACTGCGCTAGAGACACTCTACCATGCCTTAGGAAGCCATCGTTAACTCCCAGTGACCCGCACAACAACGATCGTCATGTCGTCGTGGGTGGGAACGGCTTCACTGAAGGCGTGGACCTCGGCGAGCACCTGGTCGAGCAACTGGTCGGCAGGGAGGTGGCCCCAGCGCTGCAGCAGGCGTTCGAGGCGTTCAAAGCCGAAGAGATTGCGGCGCTGATCGTGGGCCTCAACGATCCCGTCGGTGTAGAAGAGCAGCGTGTCACCGGGCTGCAGCGCGATCTCAAACTCACCGAACTCGATCTGCGTGGTCAGGCCGAGTGGCAGGGCGGGTGGGCCCTCAAGGAAGCAGGTGCTGCCGTCAGCGCGGCGGAGCAGCGGGGTCAACTGGCCCGCCGAGGCCAGCACCAGGCGGCCACGCGCGCGATCCACCAGGGCGTAGCTGAGTGCGACGAAGCTGTTGCGCGGGACATCATCGACCAGCCAGCGGTTGATCTCTGCCAGCACCACGTGGGGCGTCGCGTGGTTACGCACCTCGGAGCGGGCCGTCGAGCGCGCAACCGCCATCAGCATCGCGGCGGGCAGCGACTTGCCGCTCACGTCACCGACGATCACCCCGACCCGGCCACCCAGGTCAACCACATCGTAGAAATCGCCGCCGGTCTCCCGCGCGGGCAGACAGCGGGCGGCCAGTTCGAGCCCGGCCACCGCCGGCAGCTGGCTGGGGAAGAGGTTGGCCTGGATGCGGCGGGCGATCTCCAGTTCCTGCTCGACCCGCGCGACCGATTCCTGGTAGAGGCGCGCGTTCTCGATCGCGAGGGCGGCGTGGTTGGCGAAGGTCCGGGCAACCTCCATGTCACGGGTGGTGAAGACACGGCCTACGTCGTGACCGTCGCCCGTGCCGGCGAGCGGGAGACGCGAGTCGATATTGAGCACGCCGAGCACGCGGCCACGGGCAATCAGCGGCACGCCGATCCAGGAGAGGATGTTCGATGAGCTCGGCAGCTGCATCCAGGGCACCTCGCTTTCCCCGGCGATGTAGCGCAGCGGTGCGCCGGTGCGGGCCACTTCGCCCGCGCCGCTGCCCTCAAGCGGCAGCATCGTATTGCGCGGCTCAATCTCAGGCACCCGGCCCCGTGCCGCCACCAGGCGCAACTGGTCACCATCGAGCAGCATGATCGAGGCGGTATCAAAGGCGATCACCTTCTGCAGCTCGCCGAGGACCAGCCGCAGCACCTCGTCGGGGTCGAACGAGGAGCTGAGCACACGGGCCATCTCGCGGAGCGTATCGGCGGTACGCCGTTGCTCCTGCTCGGCGGCAAAGAGCTGGGCGTTCTCAACCGAGGTGGCGATCGCGGTCGCCACGGTGTGCATCAGATCGAGCTCCTCGTCGCTGAAGCTAAGCTGTTTGCCGAAGCTGTCGAGCGAGATCGAGCCCAGCACGCGGTCGCGGCTCACCAGCGGCAGAATGACGATCGACGTAATGCCCATGGCGCGCCAGCGCTCGCGCGTGCTTTCAGCCAGGGGGTCGTACTCGATGTCCGCGATCACCACGGGGCGCCGGGTCGCCTTGAGGCGCCTGACCAGCGGGTTGTTGCGCAGGCTGATCAGGCTGCCGACAATGCCGGTCTCGGGGTACTCGGCGACGACCGCGCCCTGATCCGGCGTGGTAAACAGGACAGTGCCGGTATGATCGGCCCAGAAGAGCTGCACCAGCTCGCGGGCGGCGATCTCGAGGATCTCCTGCTGATCGAGCCGGGCGGAGAGCACCGAGGCGATCCGGTTGACCAGTTCCAGGCGGTGGGCCTGGCGCTCGGCGGCCTCGACATGCGAGCGGGCCTCGACCAGCAGGCGCTCACGCTCCTGGAACAGGCGCACCTTCTGCACGCCCAGGCTGACGTGGCTCGCCACCTGGCTGAGAAAGTCGATCGTGCCACTGTCGAAGCGGTAGGGCCGGTAGTCCTGGATCGAGAGCACACCGATCAACTCGCCGTCGCGGGCCACGACGGGAACGCCTGCCCAGGAGCGCACCGGGTGGGCCGGGCCGACGGGACGCGGGGTGAGGCCCCGGCGGGTCAACTCATCGCGCTGGTGCAGCACATCGTGGAAGAGGAGCGGCTCGCGCTGGGTGAGGATCCAGTGGCTCAGCGAGCCAGGGGTGACGTGGCGGCCCACGAGATCGAGGGAGATCCACTCGCCCGCTTCGACAAATACCGCATTGGTGATCAACCCGCTCGCGGGCTCGCAGATCAGCAGCGCGAAGACCGAGGCGCCGAGCAGATCGCTGAAGACCCGGTAGATCTCGCCCAGCATCTTGTCCAGGTCATAAGAGGCGGTGACGAGCTTGCCGATCTGGCCGATCGCCTCCAGTTCGTCGATCTGGCGTTCGCGCTGGAGCAGCAGGCGCATGTTCTGGATGTGCAGGGCCACCTGGGCGGCGACATTGTGCAGGAAGGCCTCGTCACGGGGGCCAAAGACACCCGACGCATACGCCTGGACGCTGATCAGGCCGATGATGCGCCCGTCGCGGTCCCGTAGCGGCACCCCGAGCCACGAGCGGGCGGGCTGCCTGGCGCCGGTGAGCACGATCGCGAGATCGTGGTGGTCGGCGATCTCGGCGGGCACGTCGCTGAAACGCAGGCCCTGGCCGGTGTGCAGAATATGGGCGCTGAACGAGCGTGGCGGCGGCGGCTCGCCCGTCCAGTACTCGTAGATCTGGTCCTCGTCGATCGTCAGGCCGTGGACGACAACCGCGCGCTCGTGGTCGTACACCACCAGCGCGAAGACGTCGAGGGGCAGGAAGGCCTTGAGTGCATCGTGGACCTGGCGCAGCAGGGTGCGGACATCGTGGGCGGTGGAGGCGGCGCGCCCCACTTCACTGAGCGCGCGCAACTCGGCGATCTGCCGCTCACGCTCATCGAGCAGGCGGCTGTTCTCCACCACGATCGCGATCTGGTTGCTGACCGAGCGGGCCAGGCTGATCTCGTGATCGGCGAAGCTGCGCGGTGTGAAACCGAACAGGCTGAGGGTGCCGATCACCGTCGATCCAGTGACGAGCGGCAGGATGAGCGAGCACTCGAAGCGTGGGAAGACCTCCAGCGGCAGGTTGCCGCCCCGGCGGCGGACGTACCAGTCGCGGCTCACGATGATCGGCTCGCCCGTCTCGACGACCGAGCGGATGGGACTGCTGACGAGAGGCGAGCGCCAGGTGCGATCCTCGTACGCTGCCGGGAAGCCGCGCTGGCAAACGAGGACCAGGTGCGCGCGGGTCTCATCGAGCAGGCGCACATTGCCGGCGTCGAGGCGAAACAGCCCGAGGACCACGTCGAGCGCCCGGGCGAGCATCTCGGCGAGCGGGCGGCGCTCCACCAGGCCCGAGGCGATCACATTGAGCGCTGCAAGCTCCTCGGTGCGCGCGGCCACCTGGTCGGCCAGGGCGCTGCTCAGGCGGTCCTGGCGCTCGCCCAGGGCCAGGTTCTCCAGGGCGACCGCGATGACGCTGGCCATGCGCTGGAGCAGGTCCTGGTGGGCCTGATGGTACATGCCGACCTGGTAGCTCTGAATGGCGATCATCCCGATCGCCGCGTTGCCGATCAGCAGTGGCACGCCAAGCCAGGCCCGGGTGCGCTGCTCGTGATGGCCGACGGGGACGGGTCGGGTGGCCGGATCGTGCTCGGCCTGCAGATCGCGGAAGCAGAGTGGCTGGCGGTTGGCGACGACGGCGCCGGCGAGGTGGTCATAGGCAACCTGCTCGACGAAATCGCTCACCCCCTGGTCGACCAGAAGGGCACACCTGGCGTACCCGGGGCGTTCATCGGACAAGGCGATGTAACAGGCGTCGAAGCTGAAAACGCCCGCCAACTCCTGCTGGACACGCGTGAAGATCTGGCGGAAATCGGCACGCTCACGGCAGGCCAGGCTGATGTTGTTGAGTGCGCTGAGCACGCGCCGCTCGCGCTCCTGCTGGCGGCGAAGCAGGGTGCGCTGGCGCTCGAGCTCCAGCCGGTGGCTGCGCCTGGCGGCGATGCGTGCCATGACGGGTCCTTGGGTTGCCGCCGGGCGGCGGGCGCCGATCAGGTGCCGAAGGGCAGTTCGACGACCATCGCCGGTGTGCCAGCGGCAAGCAGGTGTGTGCCGGGTGCGGCGTGGGCGGTGCGCACATAGGCCAGCCCGATCAGCCCGAGGCGCGGTGATTCAACCAGGCTCGTCAGATCGCCAGCCTCCTTGCCCGCACATTCGAGCCGGGCCAGGGGCATGCCTGGCGCGGCGGGCAGCGTGGGGGGGGTGGCGAAGCGCAGGCCGCGCAGCACTTTGGCGAGACGGCCACGGCTCTCCATGCGCGCAATGATCTCCTGGCCGACATAGCAGCCCTTGTTGAAGCTCACCGCGCTCCACAGCCCGGTCTCCAGCGGGATGTACTCCTGGGAAAGCTCGTGATCGGCGGCGCCATAGCCGTGCTCGACGCGGAGCACCTCGAGGGTGGCCGCATCCAGCGTGACGGCGCCGGCTGCCGCCAGGGCCGCGCCGAGCGCGGCGAGCGGCTCGGGCGGGGCGATAAGCCGGTAGCCCGCGCCGCCGAGCGGTTGCGCGCCGGCCACGTAGAGCGGTGCCGCCTGCCAGGTGGTCAGCGCGATGCCGCGGGCAGCGAGATCGGCGCCGGGGAGGCCAAGGGCGGCGAGGGTCGCTGCGGCGCGCGGGCCGTAGAGGGTCAACTCAGCGAGGGTGGCGCTGGCATCCTCCACCGTAACCCGGTCGTTGAAGAAGATATTCTTGCGCAGATGGGCGGCGATCGCCGGCCCGCGTCCGGGGCTGGTCACCAGGAGCAGCGCCTCAGCGAGGCAGTACACATCGAGCAGGTCGATGATCCGCCCGATCGGGGTGGTCAGCACCGTCTCGGTGCCGGCGCCGGGGGTGAGCTGCTCGATATGGTTGGTCGAGAGGCGATGCAGCAGGGCGGCCCGGTCGCGGTCGCGCATCCAGATCCGGCCGCGGGCCGCGCTGTCGTAGCACGCAACGTGCTCGCGGGCCGCGCGGTAGGCGGCGGCGTCGGCGCGGGGCAGGGACATAAGCGTGGCGTCTGTCATCGTCGGCTGCCTGCGACCCGGCGGCCGCGACAGGTCAGGTCGGGGACACGCCAGGCCAGAACGTGCAGATACTCGGTAATTGTATCATACCACACCCCCGGCCCCCGTCGGCTGGAGGTGACGCACCCGTTCCACGCCTTGCGAGAACGTGGTATACTCAGGCTACTCGCGTACCTGTTCAACCCCATAGCGTCGCGGTGACCCGCTAGCCCGGATGCCAGGGCATAAAGGTGGAAGCTGGTGCAAGTCCAGCGCTGTGCCGCAACTGTAACCGGCCGTTCCTCACAATGGCCGGAAGCCAGGATGCCTACCGCGACCCGTCTGTTCACCCCTTCTCGAGCCAAGGAGGACGAACGTGCCCGTGCCCCCTGAACGCTCCCGCGTGATGGCCCGCCCGGCAGGTTGTCGTCCCGGCCCTCGAACGAGGTCCGGGTCTTTTGTTGCCATTGACCGGGAGCACCAATGACAAGTGACCCACCCACGCCGCGGCCCGCTGGCCGCCAGGGCGCTGCGCCTGCCCTGATGCACAACGATGCTCCTGAGCACAGCGGCGATGATCGGCCCGCCGATCACGCCGACGGCGCGCCTGTACCTGAACTGGGCGCGCGCGGCCCCGACTCGCGTGCCGCGGCGGCCCGGCGCCGCGCTGCCGCCCGTGCCACACGAAAGCGCAAGGGCTTGCTGATCGTCAATACGGGCGATGGCAAGGGCAAGACTACGGCGGCGCTCGGCATGCTGCTGCGCGCACGCGGTCGGCGGATGCGCATCGGCGGCATCCAGTTTTTCAAGCACGAGAACGCCAACTTCGGCGAGTTGCGCGCCCTGCGCGAGCTCGGCGTCGAACTGACCCCGATGGGCGATGGCTTCACCTGGACCAGCCGCGACCTGGACGAGACGCAGGCCCGGGCGCTTCACGGCTGGGCCACGGCTCAGCAGCGCATCGCCTCCGGGGCCTACGATGTCTTCCTGCTCGATGAGTTTACCTACCTGCTGAGCTACGGCTGGCTCGACACCAGCGAGGTCGTGAGCTGGATCCAGGCCCACAAGCCGCCGCTGCTGCACCTGATCATCACCGGGCGCAACGCCCCGCCTGCACTGATCGCCGCCGCCGACCTGGTGACTGAGATGCGGGCGATCAAGCACCCACTGGCCGAGCAGGGCATCCGCGCCCAGCCCGGGATCGAGTTCTGATGGAGGTCACCATGTCGCGCATCCAACGCTGGTCGCTCGTTGCTGCCGGTGCACTCATACTGGTCGTTCTGGAAGCCCGCCCGGCCTACGCGATGCACATTATGGAGGGCTTCCTGCCGCCACTCTGGGCCGCACTCTGGTTCATTGTCGCCATTCCGTTCTGGGTGGTCGGCCTGCGCCGCATCAATCGCCTGATCCGCGAGCAACCGGAGACGCGGATGCTGCTCGGGCTGGCCGGTGCCTTCACCTTCGTGCTCAGCGCCCTGAAGATCCCCAGCGTCACCGGCTCGAGCAGCCACCCCACCGGCACCGGCCTGGGGGCGATCCTCTTCGGCCCCGCGGTGATGAGCGTGCTCGGCACGATCGTCCTGCTCTTCCAGGCGCTGCTGCTGGCCCATGGCGGCCTGACCACCCTCGGGGCCAATGCAGTGAGTATGGCGATCGTCGGCCCGCTGGTCGCCTGGGGTATCTGGCGCGGGCTGAAGGGGCGCGCGCCACTCTGGTTGGTGGTCTTCCTCGCTGCGGCGCTGGCCGACCTGGCCACCTATGTCGTCACCTCGATTCAGCTCGCGCTGGCCTACCCGGACGCCGTCGGCGGCTTTGTTGCTTCGTTCGTCAAGTTTGGCACGATCTTCGCCGTGACCCAGATCCCGCTGGCGATCAGTGAGGGTCTGCTGACCGTGCTGATCTTCAACGCGCTGCAGGCCAATGCCGAGCCCGAGTTGACCCGGCTCGGGGTGCTGAAAGGGGCATAGATGATGGAACGCAAACCATTTGGCTGGCCGACCGCACTTGTTCTGCTGGCAGCGGTCGTGGTCCTGGCGATCCTTCCGCTGTTGCTGGTGCGCGACTCGGAGTTCGGGGGTGCCGATGGCGCAGCCGAGGCAGCGATCGGCGAGGTGGCGCCTGACTATCAGCCCTGGTTCACGCCGCTGATCGAGCCGCCCGGCGGCGAGACCGAGAGTCTGCTCTTCGCGCTCCAGGCCGCGATCGGCGCCGGACTGATCGGCTATTTCTTCGGTCTCAAGCGTGGCCAGCGCACGGCGCCCCCCAGGGGGTGACCTCTCAGGGGTAGGGTTTTTGGGCGTTGCGCCCCCAGGCCCCGCATACCCCACCCCCCTACCCCCTCCCCTGGCAGGGGAGGGGGGCAAGCAGCGCATCAGGACGCCGTCCGCCAGAAACGCTACCCCTGAAAGCAGGGGGTGACGGGGTGATACGGTTCCCCGTAGGACATGGTTCAAACTCACGTGACAATCCAGCCTTTAGCTCCACAGCTTTTCAGCGCTTCAGACCGGTTCTGTGGATGTGTGCAGCAACGGTCACACAGGTATGGCCGCTTCTGGACCATGCCCAGGGCCGAAGCATGCGCCCCGGACCACCTGTGGGAATCGGAGCCTCCGGGTGGCGCATGCTCCAGCCTGACGTGGCCCATCACCCGGCTACCTGGTCCACAGTGATGCACCTCATCGACCGCCACGCCTACAATAACGCCATCCGCATGCTGGATCCGGCGCACAAGGCCGGGCTGGCCGGGGCGGCGATCCTGCTCTGCCTGCTGCTGGATCGTCCGGCGGTAGGCGTGCTGACCCTGGTCTGGATGTTCGCGCTGAGCACGCTGTGGGCGCGGGTGTCGCCGCTGGTCTTCGGGCGGGCGCTGCTCGCTGAGGGGCTGTTCCTTAGCCTCTCGGTCGCTGGTGTCGCGATCAATGTCAGTCTGGCGCCGCCCCCGGGCGCCGGCATGGCATTGCAGCTCGGTCCGCTCTGGCTCAGCAGTGGTCCCGAGGCCCTGGTGCTCGCGACGCGGCTGCTCACCCGCGCCCTTGGCTGCGCGGCGGCGCTGAACTTCCTGATCCTGACCACGCCGCTCACCGACCTGATTGCCTTGCTGCGCCGCCTGCGCACCCCGGAGACGCTGATCGAGCTGATGACGATCATCTATCGCGCGATCTTTGTGCTGCTCGCGAGCCTGCAGCGTATGGCCACGGCCCAGGATGCGCGCCTTGGCTACAGCACGCCGCGACGCGCCCTGCGCAGCGCCGGCCTGCTCGGTAGCCAGCTCTGGCTCGATGCCTACCGGCGGAGCCAGCGACTGCAGGTGGCGCTGGAGAGCCGTGGCCTGGACGGGCCGTTGCGCGTGCTGCCCCTCGACTATCGGCATGATCGGCGGACCTGGTGGCTGGGGGCGGTGCTAGTGACCAGTCTGCTGCTGACGGGGGTGGCCCGATGACACCCGTCCTGGAGTGGGTCGATGTCCACTATCGCTTCCCCGCCAGCTCAACGCCGGCACTCTGTGGTGCGACGCTGCGCCTGGAGGCCGGGCAGCGTACGGTGCTGCTGGGGCGCAATGGTGCGGGCAAGAGCACGCTGCTGCTGCAGGCCAATGGCATTCTGCGCCCGAGTCGCGGCCAGGTGCGCGTAGCGGGCGTGCCGCTCGACTACAGCCGGCGCGGCCTGCAGGCAGCGCGGCGCCAGGTCGGCCTGGTTTTCCAGAATCCCGATGACCAGCTCTTCAGCGCCAGTGTGGCCCAGGACATCAGCTTCGGGCCGTTGAATCTCGGGCTAAGCGTTGCCGAGGCGCGCCAGCGGGTCGCTGCGGCCGCGGCACGCTGCGCCATCACCGACCTGCTCGACCGGCCGACCCACGCGCTGAGCGGCGGCCAGCGCACACGGGTGGCGCTGGCGGGCGTCCTGGCGATGGAACCACGTATCATCCTGGCCGATGAGCTGACCTCGGGCCTTGATCCCTGGATCCGGCAGCAGGTGTTTGCCGTCTTCAACCGGCTGGTCGCCGAGGGGGTGAGCGTGGTGCTCGCCAGCCACGATCTGGAGGTGGCGCGCCACTGGGCCGACCTGGTGGCGGTGATGGATGCCGGGCGGGTGGTCGCTGCCGCCCCGCCGGACCACGTCTTTGCCGACCCGGCGCTGCGCGAGCTGCTGGGGCCTGTCGCACCCTGGGGTGATGGGGTGATGGGGTGATGGGGTGACGATATTGTCGGCACATGTCCGGTCTCGTAGGGGCGCCCCGGCGTGGGCAGTGAATGGTATCTGGGCACGGTGAATGGGCGTCCGGACGTGGTGCAACGATCGGCGAAGGAGGCAATGAAACAATGAGCAAGGCATCGCGTCCTCGGCTGCTCGCGTCCTCATCTCCTCGCGTCCTTGCGACCCGTTGTCGCGCGCTGCTCGTGGCCCTGGCGAGCGATGCGCTGCTGGGCGATCCGCCGAACGCCTGGCATCCCGTGGTGCTGCTCGGCGGCTGGATGCAGCTGGGCGAGCGCCTGGCGCCGCGGACGGCCAGCGCGCGCCTGGCCTGGGGCGCCGCCTGGCTGGCGGGCGGCCTGGCACTCGCTGCCGGCACGGCGGCGCTACTGCCGCGCCAGACGCTCATCCAGGGCCTGGCCGCCTCGACCCTGCTGGCCTACCGCGGGCTCGACCGGGCGGTCGGCGCCGTGCAGGCGGCCCTGGAGGCCGGCGACCTGGCCGAGGCGCGGCGCCTGCTCGGCTGGCACCTGGTGAGCCGCCCCACCGCCGGGTTGACCGAGGCTGAGGTCGCCGCGGCGGCGATCGAGTCGCTGGCCGAGAACCTCTCCGATAGTCTGGTCGCGCCACTGCTGGCCTACCTCACCGGCGGGCTGCCGGCCCTGGCGGCCTACCGGCTGGCCAACACCGCCGACGCGATGTGGGGCTACCGCGATGCGCGCTACCAGCACCTGGGCAGGGCGGCGGCTCGCCTCGACGATGCGCTCAACCTGCTGCCTGCGCGCCTGACGGCGGCACTGATCGCACTGGCCGCGCAGCTGGTCAATGGTCGCGGCGGGGAGGCCTGGCAGGTCGCCCGGCGCGACGCCAGGCGCACTGCCTCGCCCAACGCCGGCTGGCCGATGGCGGCGATGGCCGGCGCTCTTACGACCACGCTCACCAAGCGCGACCACTACACCCTGGGCGCTGGCCCGCGCCTGCCCGACGCCGCGCTGATCGGCGAGGGCCGCGCCATCGCGCGGACGGCCGTCGCCATGGTGTGGGTCGCCTGCGGGGCCATAGCCGCGCCCCGCCAGATTGGATAGAACACACGATGCATCAGCACACAAACGCCCTGCTGCTCATCGGCCACGGCAGCCCTGAGGCGGCCGGCAACGCCGAGTTTCTGCACTTCGCCCGGGACCTGGCGGCCCACCTGGGTGTGGCCACGCAGCCATGCTTCCTCGAACTGGCCGAGCCGTCGATCGACGAGGGCTTCGCCCGCTGTGTCGCCACCGGGGCGCAACAGATCGCGGCGCTGCCGCTCTTCCTCGGCCCGGGGCGCCACCAGAAGCGCGATGTGCCCGATCTGCTCGCTGAGGCCCACGCGCGCCACCCCGGCGTCGCGTTGCGCTACGGCGCGCCGCTCGGGTCGCAGCTGCATCTGGTGGAGGCGCTGGCCGACCGCGCCGCGGAAGCGCTGGCGCAGACAGCCAGTCCGGTCGCCCGTGCGGAGACGGCGCTGCTCGTGGTGGGCCGCGGCAGCAAGGATCCCCAGAGCAACGCCGAGTTGCCCCGCCTGGCGCGGTTGCTCTACGAGGGCCGCGACTACGGGCTGGTCGAGTATGGGTTCCAGTCGGTGGTTGCCCCCGATGTGGGCCAGGCGATCGCGCGTTGTGTGAAGCTCGGGGCGCGGCGGGTGGTGGTGCTGCCCTACCTGCTCTTCAGCGGCTTTGTCTGTGACGATATTGCTGCCCAGGCGCGCGCCGCGCAGGCGCGCTTTCCAGATCTGGAGGTGCTTGTCGGCGAGCGGCTCTTTCCGCACCCGGCGCTGCTCGCCGCGGTGGCGCTGCGCTACCAGGAGATCATTGCCGGCACGGTGGCGATGACCTGTGACCTGTGCCACTACCGCCGACGCGCGGACGACGGTCCGTGAGGCGTGAGGTGAGGGCATACGGGACGCCCGGGAGGCCCTTATACCATTTCCGATTGCAGATTTTGGATTGCAGATTGCCGCACATGGCGTCACGATGAGCGATGACGGCAACGACAATGCGGAACTGCCAACTGGATTTGGTATTACCTCCGACCCCTTCGGCTCCGCCCTGTTCACAAATAGTGAGGTCCCCATCGATGAACACACCCCATCCCCACGCGATCGCTGCCGAGTCGTTCGCGATCATCCGCCAGGGTCTGGCCGAGCGTGCTGTCACGCTGGCGCCGCCGCTGGCCGCGGTGGTTGAGCGGATCATCCACACCACCGCTGACTTCGAGTTTGCCGAACTGGTGCAGACGAGCCCCGGCGCCGTCGAGGCGGGCGTGCGCGCGCTGCAGGCCGGCTGCGCGGTGCTCACCGATGTGCACATGGTGCGCGTGGGTATCAGTACGACGCGCCTGGCGGCCCTGGGCGGCACGCTCCACTGCCTGATCGACGACCCGGCGGTGGCCGCGCGGGCCGCTGCCCATGGCAGCACCCGCGGCGCCCAGAGCATGCGTCTGGCCGCCGAGCAGGGGCTGCTCGACGGCAGTATCGTCGCGATTGGTAACGCTCCCACCGCGCTCGACGAGCTCATCCGCCTGGTGGCGGCCGGCGCGCGGCCCGCGCTGGTGGTCGGCGTGCCGGTGGGCTTCGTCGGCGCCGCCGAGAGCAAGGCGGCGCTCACCCGGGTTACGGCTGTCCCCTGGCTGGTGACCACGGGTCGCAAGGGTGGCTCAACCATCGCAGTGGCTACGGTCAACGCCCTGCTGCGCCTGGCCGTCGGCGCGGGGAACGATGAGCTTTAAGCGGTTGCCGCTGTGCTTCGGCACCGAACCTGCGGATCTGTGTCATGGAACTACCTGTCCCCCCACGTGACCGGCGCGGTCTTCGTACCGGCTTCACCACTGGCACCAATGCGGCGGCGGCGGCGCGAGCCGCTACGCTGGCGCTGCTCACCGGGGTGTGGCCCGAGACGGTGACGGTCAGCCTGCCCACTGGTGAGACCACCGTGATGCACCCGGTCGAGCGCCGCCTGGACGGTGAGGCCGCCCACTGCTGTATGGTCAAGGATGGTGGCGATGACCCCGATGTGACCCACGGCGCGCTGATCTGCGCCACGGTGCGCCACGCGGCGCTCCCGGGCATCACGATCGACGGAGGCGCTGGCGTCGGGCGGGTGACTCTGCCCGGCCTGGGGCTGCCGGTTGGCGAGGCGGCGATCAACCCGGTGCCGCGCCAGCAGATCCACGCCAACGTCGTTGCGGCCGTGGCGGAGGCGCTGCCCGCCGGGGAGCGTTACCTGGAGCGCCACGGGCTGGCGGTGGTCATCAGCGTGCCGCAGGGCGAGCAACTGGCCCGGCGTACGCTCAACCCGCGCCTGGGGATCATAGGCGGCATCAGTATCCTGGGCACCTCGGGCAAGGTCTACCCCTACAGTACGGCGGCCTGGCGGGCCAGCGTTGTCCAGGCGGTGCAACTGGCTGCCTATCACAGCCCCACGCGGGTGGTGCTGGCCACCGGCGCCCGCTCGGAGCAGTATGCGATGGGCCTGTTTCCCGAGTTGCCCGAGCTGGCCTTCGTCGAGATCAGTATCTTCACCGGGGCGGCGCTGCGCGCCTGCGTGACCCAGGGCGTGCGCGAGGCCACGCTGGTGGCGATGATCAGCCGGATCGTCAAGACCGCCCAGGGCCGTATGGTCACCCACGTGGCCGGCAACCCGGTCGATTTCGCCTTCCTCGCCCGGGTCTGCCGCGAGGCCGGCGCCTCGCCCGAGCTGAGCGCGGCCGTTGCCACGGCGCATACCGCACGCCACTTCCTGGAGCTGTGCCAGGCTCACGGCGAGCTGGCGCCGCTCACCCACCTGACGGCCATGGCGCTGGCCCAGAGCCGGCGCTTCGTGAGCCGCCTGGGCGGCACCCTGGGGCTGGAGGTCATCCTGGTGGACTTCGATGGGACGGTGCTGGCTCGGCTGAGGGATGAGGGATGAGGGATGAGGGATGAGGGATGAGGGATGAGGGATGAGGGCTACTACCGATTCTGCTTGATGGCATCGCATGAGCTCACCTCCACACCTCCACAGCTCGACAGCTCGACAAAGCCCTGTGTGGAGCTGTAGAGCTGTGGAGATGAGCGGGAACAATGCGGGATTGCCAATGCCACTTGGTATGAGGGCTGAGGGGTGAGGGATGAGGGATGAATGTGCGTTGGGGCCCAGGATCATGGTGCTTGGGCTGATCGGGTCGGGGCGTGAGCACGTGCCGGCGGCGCAGGCGGCCCGCGTGCTCGGCGCCGATCTGCTGGTCGGTGGCGAGCGGCAACTGGCCTGCTTTCCCGACTTCGGCGGTGAGCGGCTGAGTCTGCGCCGTGGGGTTGACGAGGCGGCCCGGCGGCTGCGCCAGGCGCTGGAGTGCGGCCAGCAGGCGGTGGTGCTGGCCTCGGGCGACCCGCTCTGCTATGGGATTGGCGCGAGCCTGCGCCAGTGGTTCGCCGCCGACGAGCTTGAGATCGTTCCGGCGCCGAGTAGCTACCAGCTGGCCTTTGCCGCCCTGGGCGAGCCCTGGCACGACGCGGCGCTGCTCAGCGCCCACGCCCGTCCGTTGGTCGAGGTGGTGCGTGGCGTGCTGGGCGCCACCCGGGCGGCCATTCTCACCGATGACCGGCATACCCCGGCGGTGATCGCCCGGGCGCTACTGGCGGCCGGGCTGCCCGCCGCCAGCCCCTGCGCGATCTGTGAGCACCTGGCCGAGCCGGCCCAGCGCATCGTGCGCACAACTCTTGCCGAAGCAACGGAGCAAACCTTCGCAGCGCTGAATGTCTTCGTGGTCTGGAATGGTCAGGCGGTTGGGCTATCGGCTACCCCCCCCGGCCTGCCCGACGCGGCCTTCAGCACCACCGGCGGCCTGATCACCAAGCGCGAGATCCGCCTGCTGTGTCTGGCCGAGCTGGCCCCGGGACCGGGTGAGGTGCTGTGGGATCTCGGCGCCGGCAGCGGCGCGGTCGGCATCGAGGCTGCCCGCTGGCAGCCGGCAGCAACCGTCTATGCGATCGAGCGCCGGGCCGAGCAGTGTGCCCATATCCGCGAGAACCTGCGCCGCTTCCCGGCACCGAACCTCCACCTGATCGAGGGTGCTGCGCCCGAGGTCTGCGCTGCACTCCCCGACCCCGACGCGGTCTTTGTTGGTGGCAGCGGCGGGCAACTCGCGCCGATCGTCGCGCTGCTGCAGCAGCGGCTGCGCCCGGGGGGGCGCCTGGTGCTCAGCCTGGTGACGCTGGAACATCTGCAGCTGGCCCGCGCTGCGCTGCCCGACGCCCGGCTGGTCCAGCTCCAGGTCAGCGTCACTGCGCCGATCCAGGGGATGCTGCGTTTCCAGGCGCAGAATCCAGTGTTTGTGGTGACGTGGCGACATGGTATGTCTTCTGAGCATTACATAACCGGGGAAGCATAGCGCGATGCTGGAGCCAGAACAGCCGCATCTGGTCGCCGTCGGGCTCGGCCCGGGCGACCCGGAGCTGGTCACGGTGAAGGGCCGGCGAGCAATCGAGGCGGCGGACGTGATCTTCGCGCCCCGCAGCCGCGACGATGAGACGAGCCGGGCGCTGCGCATCGCGCAGCCCTGGATCGATCCGGCGCGCCAGCAGGTTGTCCCGCTGACTATCCCTATGCAGCGCGATCCGGCCCGGGCACAGACGGCCTATCAGCAGATCGCCGCGACGATCGGCGCACGGCTGAGCGCGCAGGTGGCGGGCCGCCCCACGGGTGCGGCCCGTGGCGTCTACCTGCTGCTGGGCGACCCGCTGCTCTATGGCACCTTCACCACCCTGCGGACGGCGCTGGCGGCACGCTATCCTCAGATTGCCGTCACCATCGTGCCCGGCATTACCTCATTCGCGGCGGCGGCCGCCCGGGTTGGCCTGCCGTTGAGCCTGGGCGACGAGCGGGTGGCCATCGTGCCCGCCCCCGCTGATCCTGGCGCGCTGCGCGAGCTGCTGGCGCGCTTCGAGACCGTTGTCCTACTCAAGCTGGGGCGCGCCCTGCCGCAGATCATCGCCGTGCTCGACGAACTGGCGCTGCTCGGGGCCGCCGTCTACGCTGAGTACCTTGGTATGCCCGAGGAGCGCATCGTGCGTGCGGTCGGCAGCCTGCGCGACTACCAGGCGCCGTATCTGTCGCTGCTGATCGTGAGGCGTGAGGAGTGAACGATGGACGATCGCATGACCGCTGGGATGGTCTACTTCATTGGCGCCGGCCCGGGCGCGCCGGATCTGATCACCGTGCGCGGGCGGGCGATCATCGAGCAGGCCGACCTGGTGCTCTATGCCGATAGCCTGGTACAGGCCAGTGTTGCCGGGCTGGCGCGCAAACCGACGGCGCGCATCGTCGGCTCCGCCGAGCTGCACCTGGCCCAGCTGGTCGCGCTGATGGTCGAGGCGGCACAGGCGGGCCAGGTAGTGGCGCGGGTGCATACCGGCGACCCGGCGCTCTACGGCGCCATCCACGAGCAGATGGCCGCCCTGGACGAGCACGGTGTCCCCTACGCGATCGTGCCTGGCGTGACGGCTGCCTTCGCCGCCGCCGCCCGGCTCGGGGTTGAGCTGACGGTGCCAGAGTTGACCCAGACCGTGATCCTGGGCCGCGTGGCCGGGCGCACGTCGGTGCCGGAGCGCGAGGCCCTGCCTGCGCTCGCCGCCCACGGCGCCTCACTGGCCCTCTATCTGAGCATCGACCAGATCGAGCGCGTGGTAGCCGAGCTGCTGGCCGGCGGCGCCTACACCCCCGCGACGCCTGTTGCGGTGGTCTACCGGGCGACCTGGCCCGACGAGCAGGTGATCACCGGCACGCTGGCCAACATCGCCGCTGCGGTGCGGGCGGCCGGCTACACCCGCCACGCCCTCATCCTGGTTGGCCCGGCCCTCCGCCCGGGCCGCGCCGTAGCCCCGAGCCGGCTCTATGACGCGAGCTTTGGCCACGGCTACCGCGGTGTGGAGCGAGCCAGCCCGTACCGCCCAACTTCTGCGCCCGTGCAGGAAGCGGTGGGGCGGGAGGGTGAGGGTCAGCCGCCCCTGTTCATCGCGGTGACTCGCGCGGGTGCCGCCCTGGCCGCCCGGCTGGCCGACGAGCTAGGCGGCGCGGCCCTGCTGCCCGCGCGCTTCGCCGCCGGGGCCGCCAGCGCCCTGACCTACGAGGGACCGGTCGCGGAGACGATCCGCCAGCACTGGGCCGCGGGCCAGCCGCTGGTCCTGATCATGGCTGCCGGGGTCGCCGTGCGCGCAATTGCGCCGCTGCTCGACCACAAGGCCAGCGACCCGGCCGTGGTCTGTCTGGATGAAGTGGGACGCTCGGTCATCCCGCTGCTCGGCGGCCATCGGGCCGGTGCCAATGCGCTGGCCCGCCGCATTGCGGCGCACACTGGCGGGCACGCTGCGGTGACCACGGCCAGCGATACACAGGGCCTGCCGGCCCTCGACCTGCTGGGGCGTGACGCCGGCTGGCGGATCGACCCGGACTCGGCGCTGACCCACGCCATGGGCTGCCTGGTCAACGGCGAACCCATCGGCTGCTACGTCGACCCGGCGCTGCCCGCCCAGCGGCGCCAGCTGGAGCAGTGGCTTGCCGTCTGCCCCGATCTGACCTTTGTTGCGCAGGCCGAGGAGTTGCTGGCGGAGCGTTATCACGCCGCGCTGCTGATCACTCACCGGGCGCTGGATGCGCTCTGGCCCGCGCTGCGCGCGAAGACGGTGCGCTACCGCCTGCCGTTGCTCGTGGTCGGCCTGGGCTGCCGGCGCGGCGTGCCGGTCGACGAGTTGCAGTCCGCGCTCAACGCGACGCTCTCCGATGCGGGGCTCGACAGCGCCTGCATCGCGGCCCTGGCCACCATCGATCGAAAGGCTGAGGAGCCGGGCCTGTGCGCCCTCGCCGAGGCGCTGGGCGTACCATTGGAGGTCGTCTCGTCAGCCTGGCTGTCCACCCTCGCCCCGGGGGCGTTCAGCCCCAGTGCCGCCAGCACCCACCTCGATCTCCCCGGTGTTGCCGAGCCCTGCGCCACGCTTGTCGCCGCCGGGCCATTGCTCGTATCCAAGCGTGCCTTTGCCCGCTGCACCGTGGCCGTGGCGCTCACAGCGAACGGAGAACGTAGCGCGCAGCGTGCAGAACGCCGGCAGCGCCTCCCGGCGGCCTCCGCTGTGCCTGCCGCGCAGGACGGGAGCACTCCTCCCGGGTTGCAGCTGCCCAGTGGCCACCTCACGCTGGTCAGTCTCGGCCCCGGCGACGCCCGGCAGCTCACGCTCGCCGCCGCCGACGCCCTGCGCGCTGCCGAGGTGGTCGTTGGCTACCAGGGCTACATCGACGCCATTCGCGACCGGCTCACCCCCGGCCAGCAGGTGATCGCCTCGGGCATGCAGACCGAACTGGAGCGCGCCCAGCAGGCCCTGGAGCAGGCAGCGGCGGGCCGCCGGGTGGCCCTGGTCAGCAGCGGTGACATCGGCGTCTACGCCATGGCCGGGCCGGTCTTTGAGCTGCTCGCTGCCCGTGGCTGGCACGGCGCGCCCCCCGCGGTGACCGTGCTGCCCGGCATCAGCGCCGTGCAGGCCCTGGCGGCCCGGCTTGGCGCGGCGATCAACCACGACTTCTGCGTGATCAGCCTGAGCGACCTGCTCACGCCCTGGGAGCTGATCGAGCGGCGCCTGGCCGCCGCGGCAGCGGGCGATTTCGTGGTCGCGCTCTACAACCCGCGCTCGCGCGAGCGCCACTGGCAGCTTGGCGCTGCGCTCGCCATCCTGCGCGCCCACCGGCCGCCCACCACACCGCTCGCCTTCGGGCGCAATGTCATGCGTCCGGATGAGCGCATTGCGCTCACCACGCTGGCCGAGGCCGACCCGGCCCAGGCTGATATGTTCACCGTGGTGCTGGTCGGCAATAGCCGCAGCTACCTGTTCGGTGAGCGGCTGGTGACGCCGCGGGGCTATGCGGAGGCGGGGAGGCGGGGAGGCGAGGATATGGCCTCACCCCTCATGTCTACCGACTACCCCATCGTGCTGACCGGGCTCGCTGGCGCGCTGGCCGTCGTGGTCGGCGGCGGGGCGGTGGGTGAGCGCAAAGTCCGCGGGCTGCTGGCCGTCGGCGCCGAGGTGCGCCTGGTCAGCCCCGAGGCGACGCCCCGGCTGCGCACCTGGGCCGACGAGCAGCGTATCAGCTGGATGCAGCGCGACTACGTGACGGGCGACCTGGCCGGCGCCCAGCTGGTCTTCGCCGCCACCAACCAGCGCGCGGTGAATGCCCGGGTGGCCCGCGACGCGGCGGAGCTAGGGATGCTCTGCAATGTCGCCGACGCGCCCGATGAGGGCACCTTCCACCTGCCGGCGCTGTACCGCGGGCCCGAGTTGACGATCGCCGTGAGCAGCGGCGGCGCTGCGCCCGCGCGGGCGGCGGCGCTCCGCGATGCGATTGCGCGCTGGCTGCAGAGCGGCGCGACCGAGGATCACCATGAGCGGTAAAGCCTACCTCGTCGGCGCCGGGCCCGGACGCGCCGACCTGATCACTGTTCGCGGACTGACCCTGCTGCGACGGGCCGATGTCGTGCTCTACGACTGGCTGGTCGCCCCGCAGTTGCTGGCGGAGGCCGCGCCAGGCGCCGAGCGGATCTTCGTTGGTAAGACCCACGACCATCATACCCTGGAGCAGGACGCGATCACGGCGCTACTCGTCGAGCGCGTGCGCGCCGGCTGCCATGTGGTCCGGCTCAAAGGCGGCGACCCGGGCGTTTTTGGCCACGCTGGCGAAGAGGCGCTGGCCCTGGCGCGGGCCGGGCTGCCCTTCGAGATCGTGCCCGGCGTCTCTTCGGCCCTGGCCGCCCCGGCCTACGCCGGCATCCCGCTGACCTACCGCGGGCTCGCCACCGGTTTCGCCGTCGTCACTGGCCACGAGGCCGCCGGCCCGCACCAGCCCACCGACTGGGCGGCCCTGGCGCGCGTGCCGACCCTGGTGGTGCTCATGGGCCTGCACCGCGCCGACGCGGTCTGCGCGGCGCTGCTGGCCGCCGGGCGCGCGCCGGCCACGCCGGTCGCGGTGGTGAGCCGCGCGACCACCAGCGAGCAGGCGGTGCTGCACGCAACCCTGGCGACCCTGCCCGCGGCCCTGCGCCAGCGCGCGCTACCAACGCCCGCCGTGCTGGTGATCGGCGAGGTGGTCGCCCTGGCGGAGCACCTCGCCTGGTTTGAGCCGACCCTGGTTGAGGGGGGCTTTTCGCCATTTGACCAGGCCTGAAAAGGAACCGATCGCGATGGCCATCCTCCCTCGCTTGCTGCTGGCCGCGCCGATGAGCGGCAGCGGCAAAACGACCATCACCGCCGGGCTGATCGCCGCACTGGCGGCACGGGGCCTGACGGTTGCGCCCTTCAAGTGCGGGCCGGACTACATCGACCCGGGCTACCACGCGCTGGCCGCCGGGCGCCCGTGCCACAACCTCGATGCCTGGCTCATCCCCCCGGCGCAGCTGCCGGGCGTGCTCGCGCGTCGTGGGGTCGGCGCCGACCTGGCGCTGATCGAAGGTGTCATGGGCCTCTTCGACGGCTATGCCGGCGATGACGACACGGGCAGCAGTGCCCACGTCGCGCGGCTCACCGGCACGCCCGTGGTGATCGTGCTCGATGTGCGGGCGATGGCCCGCACCGCCGCGGCCCTGGTGGCCGGCCTGCGCGACTTCGACCTGCGGGTGCGGGTCGCCGCCGTCATCCTGAACCGCACCGGCAGCCCCCGCCACGCACAACTGGTGACCACGGCCATCGCGGAGTCGCTCGGTCTGCCGGTGCTCGGCGCCCTGCAGCGTGACGACGCGATCGTGCTGCCCGAGCGCCACCTGGGCCTCATCCCCACCGCCGAGCCCGGGCGCTGGCAGCACTGGCTCGCCGAGGTGCGCGCCCGCGTCGAGGCCGGCGTGGACCTCGACCGGCTGCTGGAGTTGGCCCGCACGGCCCCTGCCCTGAGCCAGGGAGCGGGGAGCAGGGAGCGGGGAGCAGGGAGCAGGGACCAGGGTTCGGGCATGCAGCCTTCTAATCTCCAGCTCCTGCCCTCCGCCCCCCAACCCCTGACCCCTGATCCCCGACCCCCGACCCCTGTCATCGCCGTCGCTCGCGACGAAGCCTTCAGTTTTCTCTACGACGAGAACCTCGACCTGCTGCGCGCGGCCGGGGCCGCGGTGGTCTACGTCAGCCCGCTGCGCGACGCCAGCCTGCCCGCCGGCACGGGGGCGCTCTACCTCGGTGGCGGCTTCCCCGAGCTGTATGCCGCCGGCTTGAGCGCCAATACGGCCATGCGCGCAGCGATCTGCGCGGCTGCTGCACGCGGCTTGCCGATCTATGCCGAGTGCGGGGGGCTGATGTACCTGACCGAGGCGGTCGTGGATGCGGCGGGCGCGAGCTACCCGCTGCTCGGGCTGCTGCCAGGCCGCTCAGTGATGACCCCGCGCCTGACGCTGGGCTACCGCACCGTGCGCGCCACTGCCGACAGCTGGCTCTGGCGCGCTGGTGAGACGGTGCGCGGCCACGAGTTTCACTACTCCGTGTGGCAGGACCGCCCGGAGCGGCTTGCACCTCTGTACACCTGCCTGCCCGATGCCTTCCGCCCCGATGAGCGGCCCGAGGGTGCGCAGTGGGCGAACATCCTGGCCTCTTACATCCACATCCACTGGCTCGCCTGCCCGCATGTAGCCGGCCGCTTCGTTGCGGCAGCGCGCACGTTTTGCGCCGGTCAGCGCGTCGCTATCGCGCATTGCGACGAGGAAGCGATATCAAGAAAGGAACCGCTATGAGCCTGCTCACCGACACCAGTGCTGCGATCCGTCCACTCGACCAGGCCGCGATCGAGGCGGCCCGCGCCCGCCAGGAGCAACTGACCAAGCCGCGGGGCGCCCTTGGGCGTCTGGAGACGCTGTCGATCCAGATCGCCGGAATCACCGGCGTGCCACGGCCGCGCCTGAACACACCCGCCGTGGTGGTCATGGCCGCCGATCATGGCATCGCCCGCCAGGGGGTGAGCGCCTACCCCACTGAGGTGACGCCGCAGATGGTGCTGAACTTCCTCGCCGGCGGCGCGGCGATCAATGTCCTGGCGCGCCATGTCGGCGCCAGGGTGGTGGTCGTCGACATGGGCGTGGCGCTGGACCTGCCGCCCCACCCCGACCTGCTTGTGCGCAAACTGGCCCCCGGCACTGCCGACTTCACCCGTGAGCCGGCGATGAGCCGCGCCCAGGCCCAGGCGGCGCTCGAAGCGGGCATTGGCGTCGCCGATGCGTTGATCGCCAGCGGGGTCGACTGCCTGGCCACTGGCGATATGGGCATCGGCAACACCAGCGCCTCAAGCGCGATCGTCGCCGCTATCACTGGCCGCCCCGTGGCCGAGGTGACCGGGCGCGGCACCGGCGTGGACGATGCCGGGCTGCAGCGCAAGGTTGCGCTGATCGAGGCCGCCCTGGCCCTGCACCGGCCCGAGCCTCACGACGCTCTGGATGTGCTGGCGAAGGTCGGCGGCTTTGAGATCGGCGGGCTGGCCGGGGTGATGCTCGGCGCGGCGGCCCGGCGCGTACCGGTGGTCGTCGATGGCTTTATCTCCGGCGCGGCCGCGCTGATCGCATGCAGCCTGGCCCCTGCCGCGCAGCCCTACCTGATCGCCGCTCATCGCTCGGTCGAGCAGGGCCACCAGGCGATCTTCGCCCGGCTCGATCTCGAGCCGCTACTCGACCTGGGCATGCGCCTCGGTGAGGGTACCGGCGCTGCCCTGGGCCTCTCGCTCTGCCAGGCGGCCTGCAAAGTGCTGGACGAGATGGCAACCTTCACGGAGGCGGGGGTCACAGACCGCACATGAGCATGCTGATCCTCTTCACTGGCGGGGCGCGCAGCGGCAAAAGTGCCCGCGCCGAGCAGTACGCCGCCCACCTGGGGGGGCCGGTGCTCTACCTGGCCACCGCCGAGCCGCGTGACACCGAGATGCGCCAGCGCATCGCCCGGCACCAGGCCCGCCGCCCGCCGGCCTGGCGCACTCGCGAGGAGCCACTGGCCGTCGCGGCGCTGCTCGCCGGCCTCGCGCCGGGCACGACGGTGCTGCTCGACTGCCTCGCGCTGCTGGTCAGCAATCTGCTGCTGGCCAACGAACGGGAGCCCGAGCCAGTGGTCGAGCAGGAGATCGGCGCGATCGTGGCAGCGGCGCGCAGCCGTGAGTTGCGCCTGATCATCGTCAGCAACGAGGTCGGTATGGGCATCGTGCCCGAGCATCCGCTCGGTCGGGTCTACCGCGACCTGCTCGGGCGCGCGAACCAGCAGGTCGCCGCCGCGGCCGATGCAGTCTACCTGGTGGTCTGTGGCCTGGCCGTGGAGCTGAAAACGCTGGAGGCAGCATGGAGCCGACCGGGCGGGTAGCGCATGGCGCCCTCGATCACGCCGAGCTGGCCGCCCTGGGGCTGGATGCGACGCAGCTGCTGGACTTCAGCAGCAACCTCAACCCCTTCGGCCCACCGGAGGGCGTGCGCGCGGCGCTCGCCGCGCTCGACCCTGCGCCCTACCCCGACCGGAGTTGTCGCGCCCTGCGCCTGGCCCTCGCTGCGCGTCATCGCTGCGCGCCGGCGGCGATCCTGCCGGGCAACGGCGCCAACGAGCTGATCCACCTGCTCGCCCGCGCCCTGCTGCAGCCGGGCGACGTGACACTCATCATCGGGCCGAGCTACGGCGAGTATGCCCATGCCAGCCGGCTGGCGGGCGCCCAACTGCTGGAGGTATGCGCCCACGAGAGCGCCCGCTTCGAGCTCGACGCCGAGTTGCTGCACGTTGCCCTCACCAGCGCGCGGCCCCGGCTTACCTGGCTCTGCGCGCCGAACAATCCGACCGGCGTGGATGCCTCACCACCGTTCATCGCCGAACTGGCGGCGGGCTGCGCGGCCCACGGCGGGCTGCTGGTCGTCGACCGCTCATACCTCGAGCTGCGCCGGCCGGCTCACACCGAGCATCCAGCGCCAGACCCCGCGGGCGTGATCTGGCTCCATTCGTTGACCAAGAGCCACGCGCTGGCCGGACTCCGCCTGGGCTACCTGCTGGCCGCGCCAGCGCTGGTGGAGCGGGTCGCCGCCTACCAGCCGGCCTGGAGCGTCAGCAGTGCCGCCCAGGCGGCGGGCCTGGCGGCCCTGGCCGATACGGCCTTTTTGCCAACCACCGTGCCGCAGCTCTGGGCGGCGAGCGATGCCCTGCACGCCGCGCTCAGCGAGCTTGGGCTCAGCGTCTGGCGCGCGGCACTGCCCTTCATGCTCGTGCGCACCGGCGACGGTGTGGCCACACGCGCGGCGCTGTTGCGGCGGGGCTGCGTGGTGCGCGACTGCGCCTCGTTCGGCCTGCCGGCCTGGGTGCGGCTAGCGCCACGGCGCCCCGCGGAGAATGGGCGGTTGGTGGACGCATGGGGTGGGATCGTGACCCGGTGAGAGGGTGATACCGATTCTGCTTGATGGCATCGCATTGGCTCAGCTCCACACCTCCACAGCTCTACAAAGCCCTGTGTGGAGCTGTCGAGCTGTGGAGATGAGCGGGACAAGCAGGAGCGTCACCCGGTCAACCAGGAAGGAGCCAGTATGCCAGCGCCTGTGATCATGGTCCTCGGCACGGCCTCATCGGTGGGCAAGAGCACCCTGGTGGCGGCGCTCTGCCGTATCGCCGCCCGTCGCGGGCTGCGCGTGGCGCCGTTCAAGGCTCAGAACATGAGCAACAACGCCGCTGTAACGGCCGATGGCGGCGAGATCGCGCGCAGCACGGCGGTGCAGGCCGCCGCGGCAGGCATTGCGCCGACCGTACAGATGAACCCGATCCTGATCAAGCCCGAGGGCCAGCGCCGTAGCCAGATCATCGTCGAGGGCCGGCCCTGGCACACCATGGACGCCCTGGACTACTGGCAGCGCAAAGATGGGCTCTGGGCGGTGGTGACGCGCAACCTCGATGCCCTGCGGGCGCAGTACGACCTGGTGATCGCCGAGGGCGCCGGCAGCCCGGTGGAGCTGAACCTCAAACCGCGCGACATCGTCAACGCCCGGGTGGCGACCTATGCGCAGGCCCGCACGCTGCTGGTGGGTGACATCGACACCGGCGGCATCTTCGCCCAACTGCTCGGCACGCTGATGCTGCTGGAGCCTGCGGAGCGGGCGCTCGTGCAGGGGCTGGTTGTCAACCGCTTCCGTGGCGACCCGGCGCTCTTTGCCGGGGGGGTGACGCTGCTCGAGCAGCGCGCTGGCGTGCCGGTGCTCGGCGTTGTGCCCTGGATCGACGACCTGGGCCTGGCCGAGGAGGACGCAGTGGCGCTGGAGCGTGGCCGGGGAGCGCCCGAGGCAGATCTGGTGATTGCCGTGCTGCGCCTCCCGGCGATCGCCAACTTCGACGACACCGATCCGCTGGCTCGTGAGCCGGGTGTTAGCCTGCGCTTTGTGGATCGACCGGAGCAACTCGCCGGCGCGGCGGCGCTGATCCTGCCCGGCACCAAGCACACCCTGGCCGCGCGGCGCTGGCTGCGCCAGCGGGGCTTCGATGCCGCCCTGCAGCGCTTCCCCGGGGCCGTGGTTGGCATCTGCGGCGGCTACCAGCTACTCGGCGCGCGCATCAGCGACCCGCTGGGGATCGAGGGCGCTGGCGGCGACGAGCCGGGCCTGGGGCTGCTGCCGGTCGAGACCGTGTTCAGCGACGAGAAACGCACGCTGCAGGTCAGCGCGACGGCGCTCACCACCTGGGCGCAGGGGCTGCCCATCGCCGGCTACGAGATCCACATGGGCCGCACCCAGCCGCTGGGCGCGCCACGCCCCGTGGCCGCCATCGTGCGCGGCGAAGCGACGCCGGTCGCTGAGCCCGATGGCTACATCGCCGCCGATGAGCGAACCTGGGGCTGCTACCTCCACGGGCTCTTCGCCAACACCGGCTTCCGCCGCGCCTGGCTGCGCACCCTCGGCTGGCAGGCCCCGGGCGAACTGCTGGCCATCGATGCCTATGAGCGGCTGGCTGACACCGTGGAGCACGCCCTCGACGGCGTGCGGCTCGCCGCCCTGCTCCAGCGCGGGACGGGCTAGTGCAGTTCCAGGCGACCTGTTCGGGCATCAGCGCGACCTCGACCGTGTCCAGCTGCGCCGCACCCAATCTACCATCGCAAATCTGCAATCTGCAATCGCACTAGTGTCACGCTGCTGGTGCTGGATGCCGCGGCAGGACCAGGGATACGACGTCACCACTGTGCTACAATAATCGCTATAGCATGCGCAGTGTCGTCTCCCGGGCCTGAGCCATGAGCGATCTGATCGAAGTTCTCCACACCCTCGCCCGCCAGCGGGGCCGCAACGGCAGCCCGCTGCTTGGCATCCGCCACTTCCCGCAGCGCGAGGGGACGCGCATCAGCCATCTCGGGATCAGCCCACAACTTGCCCAGGCCTGGGTGGCGGTCACGGGCGAGCCGTTTCGCCCACACCAGTCGCTGGCGCTCTCGGCGCTGCGTCGCGGTGAGCCCGTGGCGCTGGTCGGTGGTGCGGTAGCCCGGCGCACCCTACAACTGCTCGCCGTCGACCTGCTGCGCGAGCAGGCGCCGGCCACCGTGTTGCTGCTCGTGCCCGATGCGGCTGCTGCGGAGCAGCAGGTCGCCGAGATCGAGGCGCTCTGCCGGGCGCTGGGCGAGCCGCTGCGGGTTGCGGCGGCCTTCGGGCCTGGCGCACGGGCGGCCATGAACGCCCACGTGGTGGTGGCCACGCCCGCGGTGCTCCATGAGCGGCTGCTGCGCTATCACGATCGGGCCTGGGCCGGCTTCTGGGCGCGGCTGCAGATGATTGTGCTCGCCGATGCCCATCACTACGCTGGCCTGGCTGCGATCCATATCGCCGGGCTGCTGCTGCGAGCCCGGCGCCTGGCCGGCCGGGTGACACCGCAACTGGCGGCGACGACCGCGCCCGTTGTGGGGGCCGAGGCGGCCCTTGCAACACTCAGCGGCGAAGCCTGGCGCCTGATCGTTGCCGACGATGGCCCCGCGGTGGCCACCGCCCTGGCGCTCTGGCGCCTGCCGGGCGAGCGGGTGCGCGAGGCGGCGGCCCTGGCCCTCGGCCTGACCCGGGCCGGCGCACGGGTGCACATCAGTTGCGCGCCCTTCGAGGCAGCGCTGCTGCGGGCGCTCGTCGGGCGCGACGTGGATACGGTGAGCGTCGGGCCGCACCCGCGCCCTGCCCAGGCCCAGTTGCTGATTGGCGTGGGTGGCGCCGCCGCCGATCTCCACCAGGCCCTCGATGCCGGCTCGCTCTGCGTGCTGCTGCTCGGCGACGACCCGGCCGAGCGCGCGCTGGCTCAGCTGGTCGAGCGGCGTTCCCAGCACGACCAGGCGCCAGCGGCGCGCGCCGGCGAGCGCCAGCTGCTCCGGGCGGCCGAGCCGGCGCGCGAGCCGATCCCGCTGTTTGACCGCGCACCACCGCGCTGGGTGGTTGCGCCGGCCAACGCCTATGTCGAGGCCCAGCACCTGGTCTGTGCGGCCGCGGAGCGCCCGGTCAGCACGGCTGAGGTTGAATTGTGGCAGATGGAGGCGATCGTCGCGCGGCTGGAGCGTAATGGGCTGCTGGTGCGTTTGCCCGAGGAGTTGCCCGCCTGGCAGGCCGGCGCGGCCGGCAATGATCCCTACCCGGGCTTTGAGCTGGACTCGGCTGCGACCGCACCCGTGTGGGTTGTGGACGACCAGGATGCAGAGCTCGGCGCACTGAGCCTGACGGTGTTCGACCGCTGGGGCCATCCCGGGGCAGCGCTGCCACCGATCCGTGGTGGCTACCGGGTCGTTGCCCGTGACGACAGCGCGCTCACGCTGCGCGTGCACGGCAACCCCGAGCCGCGGCGCACCTTCCCATTGCGGCGCTGCAGCGTGCAGGTGCGCGACTGCATCGAGCGCCGCGCCCTGCGTGGCCGCGAGCTTGGCTGGGGGCGGGTCGTAGTGGATGAGGAGGTGTATGGCTACCGTGAGGCAGCGCCAGGCGCCGCAGCGCTGGAGGCGGTGCTCAGCCCGCCGCTCACGGCCAGCTGGAGCGCGCCGGCTCTCTGGGTCGAGCTGCCAGCGAGCGTTAAGGCGGAGGGGCCGCTTGTCGGCTGGTCGCTGGTTATCGCTCTGCCACTGCTGACCCTCTGTGCCGTGAGCGATCTGGTGCCCGCCTACGATGCCCAGGCGGGGCGGATCTACTTTGTGGACGCCCAGCCAGGGGGCAATGGCCTGGCCGCCTGGCTCTTCAGCAGCCTGGAGCACCTGCTCCCCGTGGCCTACGATGTCGCCCTCGCCTGCCGCGGTGATACGCTGCTGGAGCCGCTGGCCCACGCCGACCGGGACTGGCTGCTGGCGCTGCTCGGCGGTGGGCCGGCGATGACCAGCGAGCGCGCGGCAGAACGGGTCGAGCAGGAGCCACCCCGGCGGGAGCAACCCATCCCGGCCCCGCTCCCACGGCAGGAAGTGCCAGCGTCGCTCCCGGCCGCTCTGCCGCCACGCGCTGAACCTCCGCTGCGCGCAGAGCAGGAGGCACCGCCCGCACCGGCACGCCGCCAGGGGCCGCGTGAGCCCGGTCGGGGGCGCAAGCCGGCGCAGCCGCCCCGCCCGCGTGAGGTGCCATCTCCCCCACCGGAGCCGGAGCGGGCCGACGCCGACGCGATCGTTGAACGGCTGCGCCGCCTGCGCGCGCAGCGCCAGGCCGCTGCTCAGGCGGCAGCTCCGCGCCAGCCGCCGCCCGACGAGCCGGGTGAGCCCCGCTTCGCTCCGGGCGATCTGATCGTCTGTGTGCCCTACGGGCGAGGCGAGGTGCTGGCCAGCCGGATCGAGGATGGGCGCGAGCTACTCGTCGTGCGCTTCGCAACCCACGGCGAGCTCACACTGGACGCCGCGCTGAGCCTGGCGCGCCACGCTGACCGCGATCCGCCGGCCGCGCAGGAACCCCTGTAGATGCCGCGCGGGCGCTGCGGCTCGTACCAATACCTTCTGGAATTGAACAAGCCACATACGTAATCCAGCCAGAGCTCATTGCAACGCCATTGCGGTAATCTGCAATCCAAAATCCACAATCTAAAATGGTATTACTGGGCCGCAGCAGCGATCAACGACGCAAAGTAGTGCGCACCTGCAGGCTGCAGGTGAACGCCGTCGTCCCAGAAGAGCCCGTAGTTGCCGGCACTGGCCGCCTGCCAGTCGACCAGGACGACATTCGGGTAGCGTGGCGCGGTTGTGCTGAGCGTAGCATTGTTGGGGCCGGCCCAGGGGCGGGGCACCGCGGTGTTTACCAGGATCACCCGCGGAACGCCCGCAAGGATATCGAGCAGCTCGGCGACCCGCTCGGGAGCGGCGTAGCCATTGTTGCCGAGGTGGACGATCACCACGTCGCCGAGGCTGCCGCTGGCGCGGCGGGCGCGCAGCAGGTCGACCGTCGCGCCGATCTGGCGGCTCACCGCAGCGTCGATCTCCACGCCGGGCAGCGCTTCGTCCAGCGCCGCAGCGGCGCCGAGCATGATCGAGTCGCCCACGGCCAGAATGCTGCGAGGGCCAACGGGTGAAGGCGGCGGCGCGGTTGGCGTTGGCTCAGGCAGACCATTGGCGTGGTTGGCCACGGGGGCGCGCAGCGCTGGCGCGATCGGCTCGCGCGTGGGCACACGCAGCGCCAGGGGCAGCGGCCGCTCGCTGATGGGCGTGACTGGCAGTGGTGGTGGGGCGGGCGTAGGGGGCAGCGGCGCGATCGTCGGCAGCACAAGCGCGCGGGGCCCGCTCGTTGTGGGCGCTGGTGGGACGGTGGCGACCAGGGCGGCCAGGTAGTCGGGGGGTGCTGGCGCTGGCGCACTGGCGGTCGCCACCCCGAGCCAGGCGATCAGCACCAGGGTCGCGCCGGTCGCGCTCAGCCAGCGCAGTGCCAGCCCGGTGCGCCGCGGCCCGCGGGCGATGCGCAGTTCGGCCAGGGCGCGCTCGAGGGCCCCGCGCCGCACGGGTGTTTCGACCAGCCGGTACGAAAGCTCGGCCAGGGTCAGGGTAAGCGCCAGCCGCAGACCAAGGAGCGGCAGCCCGCTGAGCGGCACATCGAGCCCGGGACGGGTGAGCACGAAGACGGGCCAGTGCCACAGGTAGATGCTGTAGGAACGCTGGCCGAGCCAGCGCAGGGGGGCGCTGCCAAGCACCGCGCGGCAGCACCGGGCGCCGGGCCGGGCCACAGCCAGGATCGCCGCTGCCGCTGCCAGATCAACCAGCAGAAAGCCGCCGCGATAGAGCCAGGGCTGAAACTCGTGGGCGATCGTGAAGAGCATGGCCAGGGCAGCCAGCGCGAGCAGGCCGAGCAGATCGCGCCAGGGCGCGGCGCGGTGCCAGGTGATCGCGCGCAGCTGGCGAGGTGGCCAGGCCAGGGCAAGTGCCGCGCCGACCAGGAGGGCGGCCGCCCGCGTATCGGTGCCATAGTAGACCCGTGAGACATCGCGCTCCGGGGCGTGGAGCAGCGCCATGAGCAAGGTCGCCGCCGTGGCGCCGGCGAGGGTCGCGACGAGCATCCGGCGCGTGCCCAGGCGCGGCAGGCCGAAGGCCAGCACGATCGGCCAGAGCAAGTAGAACTGTTCCTCGATCGCGAGCGACCAGAGGTGGAGCAAGAGCGAGGGGCGCTCGAACGCCGCGAAGTAAGGCCGGGCATCGAGCACCAGGCGCCAGTTCGTCACATAGCCCAGCGCGGCCAGCGCATCGCCCCGCAGCTGGGCCAACTGGTCTGGCAGGAACAGGGCGCCGAGCGCCAGGCTGGCCACGACCAGCACTAGCACCGCGGGCAGCAGGCGGCGGGCGCGACGCAGCCAGAAGGCGCCCAGATTCATCGAGCCGGTGGTGCGCCACTCCATCCGCAGCAGCGCCGTGATCAGGTAGCCGCTGAGCACGAAGAACAGCTCAACCCCGAGAAAACCGCCCGGGAGCAGGGCCGGGTGGTGGTGATAGAGCAGCACGGCGCCCACCGCCAGCGCGCGCAGCCCATCGAGGCCGGGCACGTAGCTGAGTTGGGGGCGTATATCGTGCACAGTGACTGCTGGCTTCATCATTGGCTCGCAGCAATGACCGGCTAGCCTTACCTCATTATAGACGACGTGCGCTATCGGTGCGGCGGGCGCCGGGGCGCGTGGCGGCGCCGGGGCGGCGCGTGGCGGCGCCGGGGCGCGTGGCGGCGCCGGGGGTGTGCGGGGTGGCCGCGGGAAAATGGGTGATGCGCCGGGGCCGCGGCATGGAGGGCCGAAGCATTCGCCCGCGGCCCGCGGTGGGAACCGATGCTCCCATGGGGCGAATGCTTCGGCCTGACCCCGTGGGCGCGGGGGCGCGGGAGCGAAGCGCCCCGCAAGCCCCGCGGGGGTCGGCGGCGCGCCCTGCCCGGCAGCAGCCGTGCCACTGGCCCGGTCACCCCCCGACCACGGCACGGGCATGACCCTCAGGGGGTTTCACCATGGGACTGGCCTCCCGCGGGCTACGTGTGCATATAGAACATGACGGGCGGGGACGGATGGTCCAGACTCATCGCCCGTTGCAGCCAGGTCACCCCGCGCTGGAACAGC
>Ga0272446_1001025_pt1 | contig 41857 bp, 44 predicted proteins | sample YNPCB0061_FD_194587 | JGI IMG/M metagenome (GOLD analysis project Ga0272446, IMG submission 194587) | Hot spring microbial mat communities from Yellowstone National Park, WY, United States - YNP-CB-006-1 | ecosystem: Environmental > Aquatic > Thermal springs > Hot (42-90C) > Sediment | place...
GGATCGCAAGGTCAACGTCACCGGCTGGGCCGCTTCGAACGAGCGCGTATCGGAGTTCCTGCGCAACCTGCAGAACAACTCCAGGTATCTCGAGCGCCCGGAACTGGTCGAGATCAAGATCGCCGGCCAGACGCCGCAAAACGTGCAGCGCAGGCTGTTCGAGTTCTCGCTGAACTTCTACCTGCGGCCCACACCGGAACGCGCCCAGTTGCAGCAGGCCGCCCGCGCGGCGCCGGCGCAACGTCCGGGCCAGACGGCGCCGGGCGCCGCACCCGGCAAGCAGTAGCAGGGCCTCAGCCGAAGAGGAGAGCATGGCAAACGCCCGCGACATCGTGTCCCAGTTCCAGGGCCTGACGTTGGAGAACGTCGGCACCTGGCCGTTGCTGCCGCGCGTGACCGTCTGGCTCGTTGCGATCGTGGCCTGTGCCGTTCTGGGGTGGTTCTTGCTGTGGAGCAAGCAGGTCGAGGAGCTCGAACGGTTGCGGCAGGCCGAATCGCAGCTCAAGGAACAGTACAAGAGCAAGCTGCAGCAGGCGATCAACCTCGAAGAGCTGCGCAAGCAGAAGGAGCAGGTCAGCCAGTACGTGCTGACCCTCGAAAAGCAGCTGCCGAGCAAGGCGGAAATGGATGCATTGCTGTCGGACATCAACCAGGCCGGTGTCGGGCGCGGGCTGCAGTTCGAGCTGTTCCGTCCCGGGCAGACCAACCTGAAGGAGTACTACGCGGAGCTGCCGATCGCGGTGAAGGTTTCGGGCCGCTATCACGATCTCGGCGCGTTCACCAGCGATATCGCCAACCTGCCGCGGATCGTGACGCTGAACAACCTCGTGATCCAGGCCGGCAAGGACGGCATGCTGTCGCTGGATGCGACCGCGAAGACCTTCCGCTACCTGGACGAAGATGAACTCGCGGCGCAGCGCAAGGCGCGCCAGGCCGCCGCGGCAAAGAAATGACGGAACGTCGATGAGAACCCTGCGCCTGACCTTCTGCCTTGCCTTGGTCGCGCTCGTCGCCTCCTGCGGTGCGTCCGACGAAAAGCAGATCCAGGAATGGATGGCCGAGGTCCGGGCGTCGATGAAGCCGACCACACAGCCGGTACCCGAACCCAAGCAGTTCGCGCCGTACGCGTACGAAGGTCGCGGCGCGGTCGATCCGTTCGACCCGCAGAAGATCGTGATGGCGGTGGCGCGGCAGCAGCAGGCGCGGGTCTCCGCGTCGGCGATCAAGCCGGATCTCGAGCGGCGGCGCGAAACGCTTGAGGGATTTCCGCTCGACCAGATCCGGATGGTCGGCATGATGCGGCAGGGGGGCGCCAACGTCGCCCTGCTGGAGACCAACGGCGCTACGCATCTGGTGCGCGTCGGCAATTACGTCGGACAGAACTTCGGTCTGATCACGCGCATCTCGGAGACCGAAGTGCATCTGAAGGAAATCGTGCAGGACGCTGCCGGCGAATGGGTCGAACGGCCCGCCAAACTCGAGTTGCAGGAGGCTGCGGCACGCCAGCCGCAGGGGAGCAAGCGATGAGGATCTCGATGAAGACATTGTGGAGCGCGGCGGCGTTCGGCTGGTTCGCCGCCGTGGCGCTGTTGCCGTCGGGCGCCTCGGCGCAGGCTGCCGCGGCGGGCAACAGCATCGAACGCATCGATGCGACCCAGACCGGCACGAGCGTCGTGCTGACGATCCAGCTCAAGGATCCGGCGCCGGGCGTGCCCCCGAGTTTTTCCGTGGCCAATCCGGCGCGCATCGCGATCGACCTGCCGCAAACCGTCAATAACTTGGGCAAGAACCTCGTCGAGATCAACCAGGGCGATCTGCGCTCGGTCAACGTCGTGCAGGCGCAGGGCCGTTCGCGCGTCGTGCTGAACCTGCGCCGGCAGGTCACTTACGCGATCACCGCCGACGGCAATACGATCCAGGTCGCGCTGGGCGCGTCATCGGACACGACCACGTTCCGCGCCCCCGAGGCGCAGGCGGCAGCGCCGGCCGCAGCCGCGGCAACGGCGACCGCGGAGTCCGGGCGAACGCTGCGTGCGATCGACTTTCGCCGCGGCAGCGAGGGCGAGGGTCGCGTCATCGTCGACCTGTCGGATCCGAACACGAGCGTCGACATCCGCCAGCAGGGCCAGACGGTCGTCGTCGACTTCCTGAACACGTCGCTGCCCGAGGCGCTGCGCCGGCGCCTGGACGTGACCGACTTCGGCACGCCGATCGCGCAGATCAACACCTTCCAGCAGGGTGGCAACGTCCGCATGGTGATCGAGCCGCGCGGACTGTGGGAGCAGAACGCCTATCAGAGCGACACGCGTTTCGTCGTCGAGGTCAAGCCTGTCAAGGAGGACCCGTCTCGACTGTTCCAGGGAACGCGCCAGGGTTACCAGGGCGAGCGGCTGTCGCTGAACTTCCAGAACGTCGACGTGCGCTCGCTGCTGCAGGTGATCGCAGACTTCACGAACCTGAACATCATCACCAGCGACTCCGTGCAGGGTTCGATCACGCTGCGGCTGAAGGATGTGCCCTGGGACCAGGCGCTCGACATCATCCTGCAGAGCAAGGGCCTCGACATGCGCAAGAACGGCAACGTGATCATCGTTGCCCCGCGCGACGAGCTTGCGACGAAGGAGAAGCTCGAGCTCGAGGCGCGCAACCAGATCGCGGACCTCGAGCCGCTGCGCACCGAGAACTTCGTCGTCAACTACCAGAAGGCTGACGACGTGCGCAAGCTGCTGGTCGACGAGAAACAGCGGCTGCTGTCCAAGCGCGGCAGTGTCGTCGTCGATCCGCGCACGAACCAGCTCTTCGTTCAGGACACCGCCGCCAGGCTCGAGGAAGTGCGGCGGCTGCTCGCACGCATCGACATCCCGGTGCCGCAGGTGCTGATCGAGGCGCGCATCGTCGAAGCCGACGACAAGTTCAGCCAGAACCTGGGCGTTCGCTTCGGTTTCGCGCGCATCACCAACGGCGAGTGGATCAACGCCGGCGCCGGCAGTGCCTTCTCGACGGGCACCGGCACGGGCGCCGGAGGCCTGAACACGATCAACATCGGCAACCGCTCGGTGACGAACCCCAACTTCGTCAACCTGCCGGCCGGCACGATCGGCGGCTTCCAGCCCGGCACGTTCGGGCTGACGCTGTTCAACAGCAGCGTGACGCGCCTTGTCAACCTCGAAATTTCGGCGCTCGAGGCCGACGGCCGCGGCAAGGTCGTGTCGAGTCCGCGCGTGATCACGGCCGACAAGGTCAAGGCCATCATCGAGCAGGGCACCGAGATTCCTTACCAGCAGGCCACCTCCAGCGGCGCGACCAGCATCTCGTTCCGCAAGGCCGTTCTGAAGCTGGAAGTGACGCCGCAGATCACGCCGGAAGGCGCGATCTTCCTCGACGTCAAGGTCAACAAGGACAGCCGCGGCCAGGACACGGCGTCGGGTCCGGCGATCGACACGAAGAACGTCCAGACGCAGGTGCTCGTGGAAAATGGCGGCACGGTCGTGCTCGGGGGCATCTACGAGCAGGTCGAGCGCAGCACGGTCACCAAGGTGCCGCTGTTGGGCGACATACCGGTTCTGGGCGCGCTGTTCAAGAACCGCCAGCGCATCAACGATCGCACCGAGCTGATGATCTTCATCACGCCGCGCGTGGTGTCCGAGCGTGTCACCGCCGCCGTGCGCTGAGCAGCCGGCTCGCCTCTGACGACAAGGCCGCCTTCGGGCGGCCTTGCCTTTTGCGGCTAATCTCCGGCCATGAGCGCGCGCTGCGGATCGATCTTCCTGATCGGCATGATGGGCGCCGGCAAGACGACCATCGGCCGGCTGCTCGCGCAGGCGGCCGGCGTCGAGTTCGTCGACTGCGATCGCGAGCTCGAGATGCGCGCGGGGACTTCGATCACGACGATCTTCGAGGTCGAGGGCGAAGAGGGCTTTCGGCGGCGCGAAGCGGCGCTGCTCGACGAACTGACGCAGCGGCGCGGCATCGTGCTCGCCACCGGCGGCGGAGCGGTGCTGCGCGAGGAAAACCGCCGGGTGCTGCGCGAACGCGGCCTCGTCGTCTACCTGCAGTCGACGGTGGACGAAATCGTGCGTCGCACGCGTCGCGACACGACGCGGCCGCTGTTGCAGGCGGGCGACCCCCGCGCGCGCGTCGAGCAGCTACTGCGCGAGCGCGAACCGCTGTACCGGCAAACCGCGCATCTGAGCTTCCAGTCCGGCAGCACGAATCCGAAGAAGCTGGTCAAGCGCATCCTTGCGCATCCCGACGTGGTCACCGCGCTGGGCATCGCGCGATGAGGCGGCCGCTTACAATCGGCGCATGCAGCGCGTTCACGTCGATCTGGCCGGTTCGCCGTACGACATTCACATCGGCGCAAGCCTGCTCGCCCGGCTCGACGCTTTCCTCGCGCCGCTGGCACCGACGTCGATTCTGATCGTCAGCGACGCGGCGGTCGCGCCGCTGTACGGTGAAACGGCGCTTGCGGCGGCGCGCCGCGTCGCGCCGGCGGCGTTGTTGGAACTGGCTGCGGGCGAGCCGTACAAGACGATGGCGACCGTCGCGCGCGTGCTCGACGCGCTCGTCGCGAGCGGCGCCGACCGCCGCAGCCTCGTCGTCGCGCTCGGCGGCGGCGTCGTCGGCGACATCGCGGGTTTCGCCGCGGCGGTCTACATGCGCGGGGTCCGCTACGTACAGGCGCCCACGACGCTGCTTGCGCAGGTCGACTCATCGGTCGGCGGCAAGACTGGCGTCAACCATCCGCGCGGCAAGAATCTGATCGGCGCGTTTCACCAGCCCGCACTCGTCGTCTCGGACACTGACACGCTGCGCACGCTGCCCGCGCGGGAACTGTCGGCCGGGCTTGCGGAGGTGCTCAAACATGGGCTGCTTGCGGATGCCGATTACTTCGAGCGCACGCTGCGCGACCTGCCGCGGTTGCTGGCGCGCGACGAGGCGGCGCTCGCGATGTCGATCGCGCGGTCGTGCGAGATCAAGGCCGCCGTGGTCGCTCGCGACGAGCGCGAGGGGGGCGAGCGCGCGCTGCTGAATCTCGGTCATACCTTCGGTCATGCGATCGAGGCGCTGACCGGCTTTTCGCGTTGGCTGCACGGCGAGGCGGTGGGCTGCGGCCTGTGCCTCGCGGCGGATCTGTCGCATCGCCTGGGCCTGATCACGCGCGCCGACGTCGAACGTGTCGAGGCGGCGGTCGCCGCCGCGCGCCTGCCCGTGCGGATCGAGGGACTGTCGCTGCAAGAGGCGCTCGAATCGATGCGCGGCGACAAGAAGGCCGAAGCCGGTCGCGTCAGGTTCGTCGTGCTCGAGCGCATCGGCCGTGCGATCCAGCGCACCGTCCCGGACGAGGTCGTTGCGGCCACACTGGCCGCGGGCGGCTATCGATGAGCGCCGACTTCGAAGCGAATCTGGCGCCGTATGCGGCGTGTTCGACGGCGACGCGCGGGCGCACGCACCCCGAGCCGCCGACGGTGGCGCGCAGCGAGTTTCAGCGCGATCGCGACCGCATCATCCATTCGACCGCGTTCCGCCGTCTCGAATACAAGACGCAGGTCTTCGTCAATCACGAGGGCGACCTGTTTCGCACGCGGCTCACGCATTCGCTCGAGGTCGCCCAGATCGGCCGCTCGATCGCGCGCAACCTGCGCGTCAACGAGGATCTGGTCGAGGCGATCGCGCTCGCGCACGACCTCGGTCATACGCCTTTCGGTCACGCCGGGCAGGACGCGCTCGCCGAATGCATGAAGCCCTACGGCGGCTTCGAGCACAACCTGCAGTCGCTGCGGGTCGTCGACGAGCTCGAAGAGCGCTATGGCGGCTTCGACGGCCTGAACCTGTGCTTCGAGACACGCGAGGGCATTCTGAAGCACTGCTCGCTCGAAAACGCGCGCACGCTCGGCGCGCTGGGCGAGCGTTTCATCGAGCGCCGCCAGCCATCGCTCGAGGCGCAGATCGCCAACCTCGCCGACGAGATCGCCTACAACAACCATGACATCGACGACGGCCTGCGGTCGGGGCTGCTGCTGCTGTCGCAGCTCGAAGACGTGCCGATCTTCGCGCGGCACGTGCGCGAAGTGCGCGAGCGATATCCGGCGCTCGCCGAGCGGCGCCTGATCCACGAAACCGTCAGGCGGATGATCAACACCCTGATCATCGATCTGATCGAGGAAACCCGGCGCCGTATCGCCGCCGTCGGACCCGGTTCGGTCGATGCGGTGCGCGCGGCGCCGCCGCTGGTCGCTTTTTCGGAGTCCGTGCGGCGCGAGGCCGACGAGCTCAAGAGCTTCCTGCGCGATCACCTCTATCGCCATTACCAGGTCATGCGCATGACCTCGAAGGCGCGGCGCATCGTGCGCGAGCTGTTCGCCGCTTTCATGGACGACCCCCGGCTGCTACCGGCCGACCATCGCGTCCGCGCCGAGCGCGATCGGGCGCGCGCGATCGCCGACTACGTCGCCGGCATGACCGATCGCTATGCGATCAAGGAGCATCGCCGCTTGTTCGCCGTCGGCGAAATCTGAAAAAATGGGGTCAGACACCATTTTTGGTGGATGACCCTCCGATGGCTCGACTGCCCAGGATCGCCGCCGCCGGCTATCCGCACCACGTCATCCAGCGTGGAAACGACCGGCAGACCGTGTTCCGCGAAGACGCAGACTACGCGCGCTACCTCGGTTGGCTGCGCGAGGTCGCCGCGGCGCACGGAATCGCCGTCCACGCCTACGTGCTGATGCCCAATCACGTCCATCTGCTCGTCACGCCGCCTACGGATGCCGCATTGAGCCGAGCGATGCAGTCACTGGGGCGACGCTACGTTCGCTGGTTCAACGACAAATACGGTCGCACCGGCACGCTATGGGAGGGTCGATTCCGGTCGGCTCCGATCGATGCCGATCGCTATCTGCTCGCATGCTCACGCTATATCGAGCTGAATCCTGTCCGCGCTGGCATCGTTGGCGCGCCGGAGCAGTACCGATGGTCAAGCTATGCACACCATGCCGGAGTGCTCGTCGATCCCCTCGTCACCGATCACCCGCTGGTCTGGGCGCTCGGCAACACACCGTTCGAGCGCCAGCTCGCTTATCGCCGGCTGTTCGACGCGGACGTGCCGCCGGACATCGTTCGGTCGATTCGGACGGCCACCAATCGCGGGCGGGCACTCGTGGCGTCCAGCGACGACGCGAACACGCCGATCGGTCCGCGCCCGCGGGGTCGTCCCCGTAAGGACGTTCGCCCCAATACTCGACCTACGCGACCGGAGGCCATCGTGCCGCGTGAGGTAGGTTGATGGTTAGCGTGGTTTCTTGGTACTCTGTCCCCAATTTTTCTGAAAGAAAAGCAGGTTTGCCAATAAATGGTGTCTGACCCCATTTTTCTGGCTTGATCGTGCTGCTGCGGCGCAGTACAGTGCGACTGCGCTGCCGAGTACCCGCATCCGCGACGGGTCGACGCACCGGCGCAGGATGAGGGAACCCATGGACATCGGCGAGCGACTTCACGCTGCAGACCAACTGACGGCTCGTGGGCTGTACGCCCGTGCTTACGAACGCGATGCGTGCGGCGTCGGCTTTGTAGTCAACATCAAGGGCAAGCCGAGCCACGCGCTGGTCCAGCAGGCGCTGCTGATCCTGCAAAACCTCGACCACCGTGGTGCGGTCGGCGCCGATCCGCTGTGCGGCGACGGGGCGGGGATTCTGATTCAGATCCCCGACCAGTTTTATCGCGAGGAGGCTGCGAAGCTCGGCATCGCGTTGCCGCCGCCCGGCGAATACGGCGTCGGGATGATCTTCCTGCCGCGCGAGCATGCGTCGCGGCTCGCTTGCGAGCAGGAACTGGAGCGCACCGTGCGCGCCGAAGGCCAGGTCGTGCTGGGCTGGCGCGACGTTCCGGTGGATCACGAGATGCCGATGTCGCCGCTGGTGCGCGACCGGGAGCCCGTGATCCGCCAGATCTTCATCGGCCGCGGCCCCGACGTGATGGTGCCCGACGCGCTCGAGCGCAAGCTGTACGTGATCCGCAAGACGGCGAGCCACAAGATCCAGGCGCTGAAACTCAAGCACGGCAAGGAATACTTCGTGCCGTCGATGTCCACGCGCACCGTCGTGTACAAGGGGCTGTTGCTCGCCGATCAGGTTGGCCGCTATTACAAAGACCTGCGCGACCCGCGACTCGTCTCCGCGATCGCGCTGGTGCACCAGCGCTTTTCGACGAACACGTTCCCGTCGTGGGAGCTGGCGCATCCGTACCGGCTGATCGCGCACAACGGCGAGATCAACACGGTCAAGGGCAATTTCAACTGGATGCGCGCGCGCGAGGGCGTGATGAATTCGCCGGTGCTGCGCGAAGATCTGTCCAAGCTGTGGCCGCTGATTTACGAAGGCCAGTCGGACACCGCGTGTTTCGACAACTGCCTCGAGCTGCTGACGATGGCGGGTTATCCGCTCGCGCACGCGGTGATGATGATGATTCCGGAGGCGTGGGAGCAGCACACGCTGATGGACGACGACCGCCGCGCGTTCTACGAGTACCACGCGGCGATGATGGAGCCGTGGGACGGTCCCGCGGCGATCGCCTTCACCGACGGTGTGCGCATCGGCGCGACACTCGACCGCAACGGCCTGCGGCCGGCGCGCTACGTGGTCACCGATGACGACATGGTCGTCATGGCCTCCGAAGTCGGGGTGCTGCCGATCCCGGAAAGCCGCATCGTGAAGAAGTGGCGCCTGCAGCCCGGCAAGATGTTCCTGATCGACACCGAGCAGGGCCGCATCATCGACGACGCCGAGATCAAGGCGCAGCTGGCGGCGGCCAAGCCGTACAAGGAGTGGATCAAGCGCATTCGCATCAAGCTCGACGACCTGCGGCTCGATGCGCAAGATGCGCAATCTGGGGCGCGACTGGACGTGCCGCTGCTCGATCGCCAGCAGGCCTTCGGCTACACGCAGGAGGATCTAAAGGTCGTGCTGGCGCCGATGGCACTCGATGGCGAGGAGGCCGTCGGGTCGATGGGCAACGACAGTGCGCTTCCCGTGCTGTCGAGCAAGAACAAGCCGCTTTACAACTACTTCAAGCAGCTGTTCGCGCAGGTCACCAACCCGCCGATCGACCCGATCCGCGAGCAGCTCGTGATGTCGCTGGTCAGCTTCATCGGTCCGAAGCCCAATCTGCTCGACATCAACAACATCAACCCGCCGATGCGGCTGGAGGTGAGCCAGCCGCTGCTCGACTTCAAGGACATGGCGAAGATCCGCTCGATCGCGAACTACGCGTCGGGCAAGTTCCGCAGCCACGAGCTGGACATCTGTTATCCGCTCGCCTGGGGCAAGGAGGGCGTCGAGGCCCGGCTCGCTTCGCTGTGCGCGCAGGCGGTCGACGCGGTGCGCGCCGGTTACAACATCCTGATCGTCAGCGACCGCAAGGCGGGGCCGGACCAGGTGGCGATTCCCGCGCTGCTCGCCACCAGCGCGATCCACCAGCATCTGATCGGCGCCGGACTCCGAACGTCGACGGGTCTGGTCGTCGAAACCGGTTCCGCGCGCGAAGTGCACCACTTCGCGCTGCTCGCCGGCTACGGTGCCGAAGCGATCCACCCGTACCTGGCGCTCGAAACGCTGATCGACCGCTACGGCGCCGAAGGCAAGGACGCGGCGGACAAGGCGATCAAGAATTACATCAAGGCGATCGGCAAGGGGCTGCAGAAGGTGATGTCCAAGATGGGCATCTCGACATACATGTCGTACTGCGGCGCGCAGATCTTCGAGGCGGTCGGACTGAGCAAGGACTTCGTCGACAAGTACTTCCGCGGCACGCCGAGCAGCGTCGGCGGGATCGGGCTGTTCGACGTGATGGAGGAGGCGGTGCGCATGCACCGCGAGGCGTACGGCGACGACCCGCTGCTGGCCAAAGCGCTCGACGCGGGCGGCGATTACCACTGGCGCGTACGCGGCGAGGAGCACATGTGGACGCCGGACGCGATCGCCAAACTGCAACACGCGACGCGCGCCAATTCCTACCAGACCTACAAGGAATACGCGCAGATCATCAACGACCAGAGCCGCCGGCACATGACGCTGCGCGGACTGTTCGAGTTCAAGGTCGATCCGAAGAAGGCGATCCCCCTCGACGAGGTCGAGCCGGCGAAGGAAATCGTCAAACGGTTTTCGACGGGTGCGATGTCGCTCGGGTCGATCTCGACCGAGGCGCACACGGTGCTCGCGATCGCGATGAACCGCATCGGCGGCAAGAGCAATACCGGCGAGGGCGGCGAGGACGAGCGCCGCTACGCGCAGGAGCTGCGCGGCATCCCGATCAAGAAGGGCGATACGCTGGCCAGCGTGCTCGGAAGCGACCGGGTCGAAGTCGACATTCCGCTCAAGGAAGGCGACTCGCTTCGTTCGAAGATCAAACAGGTCGCCTCCGGCCGCTTCGGCGTGACGACCGAGTACCTGGTCAGCGCCGATCAGATCCAGATCAAGATGGCGCAGGGCGCCAAACCCGGCGAGGGCGGGCAGCTACCGGGGCACAAGGTCACCGAATACATCGCCAAGCTGCGTTTCTCGGTGCCGGGGGTTGGTCTGATCTCTCCGCCGCCGCACCATGACATCTACTCGATCGAGGATCTGGCGCAACTGATCCATGACCTGAAGAACGCCAATCCGCAGGCTTCGATCAGCGTCAAGCTCGTCTCCGAAGCCGGCGTCGGCACGGTCGCGGCCGGGGTCGCGAAGGCAAAGGCCGACCACGTGACGATCGCCGGCCATGACGGCGGCACGGGCGCCTCGCCGGTGTCGTCGATCAAGCACGCCGGAACGCCCTGGGAACTGGGGCTGGCCGAAACGCAGCAGACGCTCGTGCTCAATCGACTGCGCGGCCGCATTGCGGTGCAGGTCGACGGCCAGATGAAAACCGGCCGCGACGTGGTGATCGGCGCGCTGCTCGGCGCCGACGAGTTCGGCTTCGCCACCGCGCCGTTGGTGGTCGAAGGCTGCATCATGATGCGCAAGTGCCACCTGAACACCTGCCCGGTCGGCGTGGCCACGCAGGATCCGGTGCTGCGGCGGCGCTTCGCCGGCCAGCCCGAGCACGTCGTCAACTACTTCTTCTTCGTCGCCGAGGAAGTGCGCGAGATCATGGCACAGCTTGGCGTGCGCAAATTCGACGAGCTGATCGGCGCTACCCATCTGCTCGACAAGAAGAAGGGCATCGACCACTGGAAGGCGAAGGGGCTGGACTTCAGCCGCATCTTCTACATGCCGCCGATGCCGCCGGAGGTCGCACGCTACAAGTGCGAGGAACAGGACCACGGGCTGGCCAAGGCACTCGACCATAAGCTGATCGAGCAGTGCAGACCCGCGCTCGAGCGCGGCGAACGCGTAAGCTTCATCACGCCGGTGCGCAACGTCAACCGCACGGTCGGAACGATGCTGTCGTCGCTGGTCGCGCGCAAGTACGGCCACGCCGGACTGCCGGACGACACGATTCACATCCAGTTCAACGGCACCGCCGGGCAGAGCTTCGGCGCCTTCCTCGCGCACGGCATCACGCTCGATCTGGTCGGCGACGCCAACGACTACACCGGCAAGGGACTGTCGGGCGGACGCATCATCGTGCGCTGCCCGAACGACTTCCGCGGCGCCGGCACCGAAAACATCATCGTCGGCAATACCGTGCTGTACGGCGCGATCGAGGGCGAGGCGTACTTCAACGGCGTGGCGGGCGAGCGCTTCGCAGTGCGCAACTCGGGCGCGACCGCGGTCGTCGAAGGTACCGGCGACCACGGCTGCGAGTACATGACCCGAGGCACGGTGGTCGTGCTTGGCGCGACCGGCCGCAATTTCGCAGCCGGTATGTCGGGCGGAATCGCCTACGTGTTCGACGAGTTCGGCGACTTCGCGAAGAAGTGCAATACCGCGATGGTCGCGCTCGAGCCCGTTCTGCCTTCCGCCGAGCAGCAGGAACGCATCGACGAGGCGATCTGGCACCTCGGAGAAACGGACGAGTTTCTGCTGCGCGATCTCGTCGAGCGGCACTTCCGGTACACGGGCAGCCTGCGCGCGCGGATGATCCTGGACAACTGGGCCGCCATGCGTTCCCGTTTCGTCAAGGTGTTCCCGCACGAGTACAGGCGCGCGCTGAAGCAGCTCGCCGAGGCGCAGAAAAAGGCCGAGCCGCAGAAGCTCGCGGCATAGATTTCCAATTCGCCACGCAGACGCACAGCGCACAGAGAAATAGACCCTTTCTCGGTGTTCTCGGTGTCTCGGCGGTAAAGCGTTCCTGACGACATGGGCAAAGTCACCGGATTCCTCGAATACGCGCGACTCGAAGAAGCCGCCGAAGCGCCGCAGTCGCGCAAGCGGCACTGGCGCGAGTTCGTCGCGCACCTGACCGACGAACAGGCCGCGATCCAGGGCGCGCGCTGCATGGACTGCGGCATCCCGTTCTGCATGAACGGGTGCCCGGTCAACAACGTCATTCCCGATTTCAACGACCTGGTTTACCGGCAGGACTGGAAGACCGCGCTCGATGTCCTGCATTCCACCAACAATTTTCCCGAGTTCACCGGCCGCGTCTGCCCCGCTCCCTGCGAGGCGGCGTGCACGCTGAACATCAACAGCGATCCGGTCGGCATCAAGTCGATCGAACACGCGATCATCGACAAGGGCTGGGCCGAGGGGTGGGTGACTGCGCAACCGCCGCGCTTCAAGACCGGCAAGCGCGTTGCGGTCGTCGGCAGCGGGCCGGCGGGGTTGGCTGCCGCGCAGCAGCTCGCGCGCGCCGGCCATGACGTCACCGTCTTCGAGAAAAACGACCGCATCGGCGGACTTCTGCGCTACGGTATCCCCGACTTCAAGCTCGAGAAGTCGCACGTCGACCGGAGGCTTGCGCAGATGCAGGCCGAAGGCGTCGCGTTTCGGCCCGGCGTATTCGTCGGCAAGGGCAAACTCGACGGCGGGGTGAACAATTGGGCCAAGCAGACGATCGCCCCGGACAAGCTGCTCGCCGACTACGACGCGGTCGTTCTGGCGGGCGGCGCGGAAGTCCCGCGCGACCTGCCGGTGCCGGGCCGCGAGCTGCGCGGCGTTCACTTCGCGATGGAATTCCTGCCGCAACAAAATAAGGTCGTCGCTGGCGACAAGGTCGGAAGCCAGATCGTCGCCACGGGCAAGCACGTGGTCGTCATCGGAGGCGGAGACACGGGTTCCGACTGTGTCGGTACCAGCAACCGGCAAGGCGCGGCGAGCGTTACCCAGTTCGAACTGCTGCCGCAGCCGCCCGCGCAGGAGAACAAGGCGCTGACCTGGCCGTACTGGCCGATCAAGCTGCGTACGTCGAGTTCGCACGAAGAAGGCGTTCAACGCGACTGGGCGGTCATGACCAAGCGCTTCAACGACGACGGCAGGGGCAACGTGAAATCGCTGACGGCCGTGCGCGTCGAATGGAACAAGGACCCCGTCACCGGCCAGATGAAAATGAACGAAGTGCCGGGCTCCGAGTTCGAGCTGCCTGCCGATCTCGTGCTGCTGGCGATGGGCTTCGTCGCGCCGGCGGCCTCGGTGCTCGATTCGTTCGGCGTCGAGCGCGACGCACGCGGCAATGCGCGCGCGACGACCGATGGCGCCGGCTGCTACCGCACCAACGTGGACAAGGTCTTCGCCGCCGGCGACATGCGCCGCGGACAGAGTCTCGTCGTCTGGGCGATCCGCGAGGGCCGTCAGTGTGCGCGCGCGGTCGACGAGTACCTGATGGGCGCGTCGTCGCTGCCGCGCTGAGTTTCCGAATCCGGCGCCGAGTCACGGTCGACGCAAGCCGAAGCGGCTCCGCGCGGACGCCGGCTGGCGCGCTGCAAGCGCCGGTCGAAGCAGATCACTTCACGCATACGGCGCCGACCTCGTGATGCATCTGGGCTAGCGCTTGAGCCGCGCAGCCTGTTCCGCCGACGGCAACTGCGGCCGATCGCGCTCCTTGCTGACGAGGCACAGAAAGCCGAGCGCGCTGTCGGCCGCGGCGCGGAACTGGTGCCAGGTCATCGGATCGACCGTCACCAGATCGTGTTCCTGGATCGCGTGGACTTCGTCGCCGAGCTGCACCGTGCCGCGGCCGCGCAGGATCAGCACCGCGTGGGTGTGCGCGTGACGCTCGAGCGTCGAATATCCACCGGGCGCGATCTCGAAGTAGCGCAACTCGCTTTCCTGATCGGCGGGTGCGAACAGCAACTGGCGCGTGATGTCGCGAAACGGCGCCGATCCTTCGTCCTTGTAGCGCAGCAGCTCAACGCCCTGCCAGCGGTAATCGCCCGCGGGGTCCGGTTGGAAGCGTCGCACGCCGCTCATGCGTTTGCCGGCGTTTCGGTGCGCGCGACCGCCTCGACGAACTCGCGGCTGCGCTCGAGCAGACGCTCGCGCGCGGCGAGCAGCGAACCGCCGACGAGCAGCATGCAGTCGTTGCCGTATTCGCGCTTCAGTTCCGGTACGCGCTCCACGCTCATCCCGCCGGCCGGCACCGGCAGCGCGGGCTTCAGGCCGCGCCAGGCGGCGCGACCGGCCTGCGCGATCGCCAAGCAAACCTCGCGCGGATAGGCGAAGCGGCCGCCGTGATTGGGGAAGATCACCGCGTCGGCGCCGAACAGTCTGAACAGCTTGCCGAGCAGCGCCTGCGGCGCGATGCGACTTGCGCCGGCCAGCGCCGGGTGCGCGATGAACCCGAAGTCGGGGTGCTCGCGGCGCAGTCCGGCGAGCGTGGCCACGCCGCACACCATCGGCGCGATCAGCGCGACGCGAACGCCGCGCGCGCGCGCGAGCTCGATCTGCCTGAGCATCTGCGTGCAGGTGCCGAACAGGCTCGGCGCGTACAGCGTGACCGCGCCGCTGCGCGCGGCGTTCGCCTCGTCGACCGCGGCCTGGCACGCGGCCACACGCTGCGCGAACGGTGCGCTCGCCTGGTCGGCCCAGCCGTGGTCGTCCTTGATCACGTCGATTCCCGCGGCGGCGAAGGTGCGGCATAAGGCGGAAAGCTGCGCCGTCGTCGAACCGATCGGCTTCAGCGCCGTGCAGGTCAGCGGCCGGCCGGTCGCGCCGACCAGCGCGCGTAGCCCCGCGCTGCCCAGGTTCGGTCCGCCGAAGTGGCGCGCGAGCGCCTCGGGCACGTCGACGTCGACCAGCTCCACGTCGGGCAACAGCGAGCTGTTGCCGAACAGCATGTTCATCAACTGCCCCGGTTCGCCGCCGACGGTCTCGGCGGCCAAGGCGAGTTGCGCCAGGCTCGATCCGTCGGCGAGACGCTCGATCCGCTCGACGCGGGCGGCAACGCGCTCGAGTACGTCGGCGTCCAGCACGGCCTCGGCCGGCATTTCGATGCTCTGTTCGAGCGCCAGCACGCGCGCGCGTCGAGGCGCGTCTTCGGCGGCGACGTGCAGGCGGTAGACCGCGCGGATGTCGAGTCGATCCGTCATGCGCGCATTGTAAGTAAGCGCCGCTGCGCGCCGGCCGGTAGCGCGCGAGCGCCGGCCGGTCGGCGTGCGCGGCGTCCGGGCGCGCCCGCGGCGTTACACTGAAAACGGCATGACGGGGTTCGTTCGATGAGAGCGTTCGATGTGCGACTCGCCGCGGCCGCGGTGCTGATCGCCGCGCCAGCCGCTTTTGCGCAAAGCGACGCCGAGTTGAAGCGACTGGACGAGCTCGATCGCAGGTGCGAAGCGGCGCGCGCCGCGAGGCTCGCGCCGATCCGCGCCGAGCTGATCGACAAGTGCGTCAAGGTCGACAAGCGCCCGCGCGAGGTCTGCGAAGCCGAATTCGCGAACTACGGCGACACCAAGCGAACCGCGCAAGGCAAGGCGGTGGCAGGCCTGTTCTACGACCTGCCCGAGTGCGTCGCCGCCTTCGAGGCGCGCAACAAGTATCGCCGCTGAGCAGGCAGCGGCGTCCCTGGGGCGGCTTGTGCCCGCCGCGCGGATGCGCCGTCGCGCTGTGCGACAATCGGCCCGCCGTGCGCGGGTCGCCCCGCATCGCCCGGCGAGCCGTCGTTGTCGGTCCGACCAATAACCCCAAGCGTTGCGCGCCGTCATGCTGCGCGCGCAGTCGCGACAAGATGCCGTGTCCCAGGACGACTTCATCACCGTCGATCGCGTCACGTTCGGCTATGAACCGAGCCGGACGATCCTGAACGACGTGTCGGCGCGCTTTGCGCGCGGCAAGGTCACGGCGATCATGGGCGGCTCGGGCTGCGGCAAGACGACCCTGCTGCGGCTGATCGGCGGCGTTTACGCCGCCGACCGCGGCTCGATCATCTTCGACGGTGAGCGCGTCGATGCGCGCGACAAGAACCTGCTGTTCCGGCTGCGGCGCCGGCTCGGCATGCTGTTCCAGTTCGGCGCGCTGTTCACCGACCTCACGGTGTTCGAGAACGTCGCGTTCCCGCTGCGCGAGCACACCAACCTGCCGGAGTCGATGATCCGCGACATCGTGTTGATGAAACTGAACGCGGTCGGGCTACGCGGCGCAGCCCCCTTGCGCATCTCGGAGGTGTCCGGCGGCATGGCGCGGCGGATCGCGCTGGCGCGCGCGATCGCGCTCGACCCCGATTTGATCATGTACGACGAGCCGTTCGCCGGGCTCGATCCGATCAGCATGGGGGTCACGGCGAACCTGATCCGCAAGCTCAACGACGCCACCGGCGCCACGTCGCTGATCGTCTCACACGACGTGCAGGAGTGCTTCATGATCTGCGACTACGCGTACCTGCTGTCCTCGGCGGGACGCGTCGTCGCGCACGGAACGCCGCGCGAGTTGCAGGCATCCGACGACCCCGAGGTGCGCCAGTTCATCCGCGGCGAACCCGACGGGCCGGTGCGCTTCCACTATCCGGCCCGGCCTGTCGCCGAAGAGTTCGGGGTGCGCGTTTGAGTCCGCTCGATCTGCTCCAGGCGCTCGGCGCGCGCGCGCTGAAGGTTTTCCGCGCGCTCGGCCATCACGCGTTCTTTTTCGCCGAGCTGATCGCGCACCTGCCGCAGGCGCTGCGGCGGTTCTACCTGGTCGTCGTGCAGATCCACGCGATCGGCAATTATTCGCTGGTGATCATCGCCGCGTCGGGGCTGGCCGTGGGCTTCGTGCTCGGCCTGCAGGGCTACTACACGCTTTCCCGTTATGGCGCGGCCGAGTCGCTCGGCCTGCTGGTGGCGCTGTCGCTGGTGCGCGAGCTGGGGCCAGTGGTCACGGCGCTGCTGTTTGCCGGTCGCGCCGGCACTTCGCTGACCGCCGAGATCGGACTGATGAAGGCCGGCGAACAGCTCGCGGCGATGGAGATGATGGCGATCGACCCGAAGAGCCGCGTGCTCGCGCCGCGCTTCATCGGCGGCATCATCGCGATGCCGCTGCTCGCGGCGATGTTTTCGGCGGTCGGCATCTTCGGCGGTTACGTCGTCGGCGTGCTGCTGATCGGCATCGACGCGGGCCAGTTCTGGTCGCAGATGCAGGACGGCGTCGATGTCTTCGACGACGTCGGCAACGGCATCGTCAAGAGCTTCGTGTTCGGCGTGGCGTGCACCTTCGTCGCGCTGTACCAGGGGTACGAGACGCAGGCCACGCCGGAGGGCGTGGCGCAGGCGACCACGCGAACCGTGGTGATCTCGTCGCTTGCGGTGCTGTTGCTCGATTTCGTGTTGACTGCGGTGATGTTCTCGACGCCGCGGTAGAAGGGAATTCTCATGGGACGCAGGGGCATCGAGTCGCTGGTCGGCGTGTTCGTACTGCTGGGCTTCGTGGCGATCTTCTATCTTGCGCTGAAGGCGGCCAACCTCGCCTCGTTCAACACCGGCGAGACGTACACGCTGACGGCGCGGTTCGACAACATCGGCGGGCTGAAGGTGCGCGCGCCTGTACGAAGCGCCGGCGTCACGATCGGCCGCGTCGCTTCGATCACGCTCGACACACGCACCTACCAGGGACTGGTGACGCTCGAGATCCAGAAGAGCATCGAGTTTCCCGTCGACACGTCGGCCAAGATCCTGACCGCGGGTCTGCTCGGCGACCAGTACATCGGGCTCGAACCCGGCGGCGACGACAAGATGCTTGCGCCCGGCGACACGATCAAGATGACGCAGTCGGCGGTCGTGCTCGAGAACCTGATCGGGCAGTTCCTCTACAACCGCGCGGCCGAAGGGCCGGCGGAGAAGAAGTGAGCCGCGCGATGCGGGGTGTGCGGCGTCTCGTGCGAGCGCTGGCCGCTGCCGCCGTCGCGTTGCTGGCGGGCGCATGCGCGACGGTCCCGCCCGACGCCGGCCGCGATCCGGTCGACCCGCTCGAGCGGATGAACCGCCACGTGTTCGAATTCAACGACCGCGTCGACCGCGCGGTGCTCAAGCCGATCGCGCAAGGCTATGTGGCCGTCGTCCCCGGACCCGTGCGCGGTTGCGTGAGCAACTTTTTCGCCAACCTCGGCGACGTGAGCAATGCCGCGAACAACCTGCTGCAGGGCAAGCCGGTCGAGGCGGTGTCGGACATCTGCCGGATCGCGATCAACACGACGATCGGCGTGCTCGGGTGTTTCGACGTCGCCTCGAAAATGGGCTTGGAAAAGCACAACGAGGATTTCGGACAGACGCTCGGCCGCTGGGGGCTCGGATCGGGCGCCTACCTGGTTCTGCCCTTTCTCGGACCGAGTTCGGTGCGCGACGCGGTCGGCCGCGTGCCCGACGCGTACGTCGATCCGGCGAATGCGGGCGGCGACAGCGTACGCGCGCGCAACGCGCTGTTCGCGCTCGAGACGATCGACCTGCGCGCGCGCCTGCTCGACGCGGGGCGTCTGTTCGAGGCCGCCGCGATCGACAAGTACCGGTTCACGCGCGATGCGTATCTGCAACGGCGACGTAACCTCGTCTACGACGGCAATCCGCCGCGCGACAAGGATGAGGAAGACGACGAGGCGCCGGCGCAGACGCGCCCCGTAGAATCCGCTGCGCCGACCGATGCGGACAAACCCCGCACCGCACCGGGCAAGGACGATCAACCCGGCATCGCGCCTGCGCGTTAGTACGGGAACGCCGCAAGGCAGCCCGGGTCCTAGAATCGCCGCTTCCGACATTGCCGTCCACCATGCGTAAACCTACTGTGCTCCGCCGTCTTCTCGTCACCGTCGTCGCGGCGATCGCGGCTGCGGGCGCCGCCTTCGCGCAAGGCGCTGCGGCCACCAACGTCGCGCCGTCGGCGTCACTCGCGCCCGACGCGCTGATCCTCGCGCTGTCGAACGAGGTGCTCGACGCGATCAAGAAAGACAAGTCGCTGCTGTCTGGCGACGTCGCCAGGCTCAACGCGCTCGTCGACGAGAAGATCCTGCCGTACGTGAACTTCGAGAAAATGACGCAGCTCGCCGTCGGCCGCGGCTGGCGCCAGGCCACGCCCGAGCAGCGCCAGGTGCTGATCCGCGAGTTCCGCACGCTGCTGGTGCGCACGTACAGCGGCGCGGTCTCGGCCGTCAACGATCATCGCGTGCAGTTGCGACCGTTTCGCGCGGCACCGAACGACACCGATGTCGTCGTGCGCACGGTGGTCGTGCGGGCGCGCGGAGAGCCGATCCAGCTCGACTACCGCCTCGAAAAGACCGACGCCGGCTGGAAGATCTACGACGTCAACGTGGCCGGCGTATGGCTGGTCGAGAACTACAAGAGTTCGTTCGCCGCCGAAATCAACGCCGGCGGCGTCGACGGATTGATCAAGACGCTCGCCGAGCGCAACCGCCAGCTCGCCGCCGCCGACAAGAAGGCATCGTGAAGATCGACGCCGGCTCGATCAGCAACGAAAACGCGGCGGCGCTGCTCGCTGCGGGCATCGACGCGATCCGAGCGGGCGACGCCCAATTCGACCTGTCTGCGGTGCGGCAGGTCGACTCGTCCGCGGTGGCGCTGCTGCTGGCCTGGCAGCGCGAGGCGCAGGCGCGCGGCGCGCGGCTTACCCTGTCCGGGCTGCCGGCGGCGCTCGGCAGCCTCGCCACGCTGTACGGCGTTGACGAACTGATCCCGGCGTTCCGTCAGGCCACCGGATAGACGATCCGCGCCGGTAAAATCACGCCACTGGCCGCGGCGGGCGATGTCCGACGCGGCCGTCGCGTCTTTTACCCATGTCCGTCGCTGCCATCGAAGTCGTCGATCTGGTCAAGCGCTACACGTCGCGTGCGGCGGCGGTGACTGCGCTCGACGGCGTCAGCCTGCGCATCGAGCAGGGCGAGTTCTTCGGGCTGCTCGGTCCCAACGGCGCCGGAAAGACGACACTGATCTCGATCGTCGCCGGCCTGGCGCGCGCCAGCGGCGGCCGCGCGACCGTGCTCGGATACGACGTCGTTTCGGCGTACCGCGCGGCACGCTTGCAGCTCGGCGTGGTGCCGCAGGAGCTCGTGTTCGACCCGTTCTTTTCGGTGCGCGAGACGCTACGGATCCAGTCGGGCTACTTCGGTATCCGCGACAACGACGCGTGGATCGACGAAGTGATGGCCGCGCTCGATCTGTCGAACAAGGCCGACGCGAACATGCGCACGCTGTCGGGCGGCATGAAGCGCCGCGTGCTCGTCGCACAGGCGCTCGTGCACCGCCCCCCGGTGATCATCCTGGATGAGCCGACCGCGGGTGTCGATGTCGAGTTGCGGCAGACGCTGTGGGCGTTCGTCAGGCGCTTGAACCGCGAAGGCCATACGATCGTGCTGACCACGCACTACCTGGAGGAGGCGCAGGCGCTGTGCGGGCGGATCGCCATGCTGAAGGCCGGCCGCCTGATCGCGCTGGACGAGACGCGCAACCTTCTGCAGCGTCTGTCCGGACTGCGGCTCGCATTGCGTTTCCGCGGCGCACTTCCGGCAGCACTCGACGCCGCGGTGATCGAACGCGCCGACGGCTACGCGGTGCTGCGGCTGGCGCGCGTCGACGAGGTCGAGGCGACGTTGGCCGCGCTGCGCCATCAGGGTGTCGTGCTGGAGGACCTCGAAGTCGGCCACGCCGATCTGGAGGACGTGTTTCTGCAATTGATGGCCGAAGACCGGCCGCGGATTGCGGCATGAGCAGCGCGGACGTGCGCGGCGGCGCAGCGCCGGGCCGGCTGCCGAAGCCGCGCGCCGCCTCCGCGGTCGGCTTTCGCACGCTGCTGTACAAGGAGGTCCTGCGTTTCTGGAAGGTGAGCTTTCAGACGGTCGCCGCGCCGGTGCTGACGGGCGTGCTTTATCTGCTGGTCTTCGGTCACGTGCTGGAGGCGCATGTCGAGGCGTTCCCCGGCGTGAGCTACACCGCCTTCCTGATCCCGGGGTTGGTCATGATGAGCGTGTTGCAGAACGCCTTCGCCAACAGCTCGTCGTCGCTGATCCAGAGCAAGATCACCGGCAATCTCGTGTTCGTGCTGCTGGCGCCGCTCGCCAACGGCGAGTTCTTCGCCGCGTACGTGATCGCGGCGGTCGTTCGAGGGCTGGTCGTCGGGCTCGGCGTCTTCGCGGTCACCGTGTGGTTCGCGCCGCCTGCGCTTGCCGCGCCGCTGTGGGCGCTTGCCTTCGCGCTTGGCGGCGCCGCGCTGCTCGGCGTGCTCGGGCTGATCGCGGGCATCGTGTCGGACAAGTTCGACCAGCTCGCGGCATTCCAGAATTTCATCATCATGCCGGCGACGTTCCTGTCCGGCGTGTTCTACTCGGTGCACGGATTGCCGCCGTTCTGGCAGATGGTGTCGCACTTCAATCCGTTCTTCTACATGGTCGACGGCTTTCGCTACGGCTTCTTCGCGCAGTCCGACGTCTCGCCGTGGGTGAGCCTCGGCGTCGTCGCGGTCGCGCTTGGCGCATCGTCGGCGGTGGCGCTGCGTATGCTCGCGCGCGGTTACAAGATCAGGCACTGAACATGCTCCCGACCCCGGAAGACATCCGCGACCACATCGCGCAGGCGCTGCCGTGCGACGTTCTCGAAGTGCGCGGCGACGGCCACCACTTCGAGGCGCTGATCGTCAGCGCGGCCTTCGAAGGCAAGACCCGCGTGCAGCGGCACCAGCTCGTCTATGCCGCGCTCGGCGACCGCATGCGCGAAGACATCCACGCGCTGTCGATGAAGACGCTCGCGCCAAGCGAATACAAGGGCTGACGCGATGCGCGCTTCACGCTTCCTTCATCTGCGCTTCGACGAAACTTCGGTCGCGGCGGCCACACTTCCTCCTTGCGGCCCGCGTAGTGCGGGCGCGTTCCGGAGGAGGCCATGCCCGATTCGCTTCGCTTCACCGAACCGGTCCGCTTCCGCCGGCCGGCCGCCCCGGCAGCCGCCGATCTTCCGATGGACAAGCTGAGAATCGAGGGCGGCGTGCCGCTGCGCGGCGAGGTGTCGGTCGCCGGCGCGAAGAACGCCGCGCTGCCGATCCTCGCCGCCGCGCTGCTGACCGACGGCGAGCTGCACGTTTCGAACGTTCCGCAACTCGCCGACATCGCGACGCTGGCCCGGCTGCTGCGCGGCATGGGCGCGCGCGTCGAACGCAGCGGCGCCGACGTGACGGTGCGCGCCGACGCGGTGACCTCGACCGAAGCGCCTTACGAGCTGGTGAAGACGATGCGTGCGTCGATCCTCGTGCTGGGACCGCTCGTCGCCCGGTTTGGCCGCGCGCGCGTGTCGCTGCCTGGCGGCTGCGCGATCGGTGCTCGGCCGGTCGACCAGCACATCAAGGGGCTCGAGCTGCTCGGCGCGTCGATTCGCATCGAGCATGGTTACATCGTCGCCGAAGCGTCGCGGCTGGAGGGTGCGCGCATCGTCACCGACATGGTGACCGTCACCGGCACCGAAAACCTGATGATGGCCGCCACCCTGGCGTCGGGCGAAACGGTGATCGAAAACGCCGCGCGCGAGCCCGAAATCGTCGATCTGGCCGACTGCCTCACCGCGATGGGCGCCCGCATCAAGGGGGCGGGCACCGACCGCATCGTGATCGAAGGCGTGCCGCGGCTGGGCGGCGCGCGCCATCGCGTGATGCCGGACCGCATCGAGACGGGCACCTTCCTCGTCGCCGCGGCGGCCACCGGCACGTTCGGCGCGGCGGATGTTTTGCTGCGCGACGCCGCGCCGCATACACTCGACGCCGTGCTCGACAAGCTGCGCCAAGCGGGCGCCGTGCTCGACGCGCGCAACGACACGGTGCGCGTGCGGATGAACCGGCGGCCGCGCGCGGTCAGCCTGCGCACCGCGCCGTACCCGGCGTTTCCGACCGACATGCAGGCGCAGTTCATGGCGCTCGACGCGATCGCCGAAGGCGTGGGCCGCATCACCGAGACGATCTTCGAGAATCGCTTCATGCACGTGCTCGAGCTGCAGCGGCTCGGCGCGCACGTCGCGATCGAAGGCAACACCGCGGTCGTGCAGGGCGTGCCCGAACTTTCCGGCGCGCGCGTCATGGCGACCGACCTGCGCGCCTCGGCGAGCCTCGTGATCGCCGGGCTCGTCGCGGGCGGCGAGACGATCGTCGATCGCGTCTACCATCTCGACCGCGGCTACGACCGCATGGAAACGCGCTTGGCCGCGCTGGGCGCGCGAATCGAGCGGGTGAAATGATTGCGTTCACCACAGAGACACGGAGAACACCGAGAACACGGAGAAATGAAATCGATCGCGTTCTTCTCGGTGGTCTCGGTGTCTCGGTGTTGAACTCCCGCGTATCGACGATACGATGATCACGCTTGCACTGTCGAAAGGCCGCATCTTCGAGGAAGCCGCGCCGCTGCTCGCGCGCGCGGGGATCGCGCCGCTCGAGGATCCCGAGACCTCGCGCAAACTGATCATCGGCACGTCGGACCCGAACCTGCGGATCGTCGTCGTGCGCGCTTCCGACGTGCCGACCTACGTGCAGTATGGCGCGGCCGAACTCGGCGTGGCGGGCAAGGACGTGCTGATGGAGCACGGCGGGCAGGGGCTGTACGTGCCGGTCGACCTGCGCATTGCGCGCTGCCGGTTATGCGTGGCCGTGCCTGTCGGGTTCGACTATGCGGCGGCCGTGCGGCGCGGCGCGCGGCTGCGGGTGGCGACGAAGTACGTGCAGACCGCGCGCGAACACTTCGCGGCGAAAGGCGTGCACGTCGATCTGATCAAACTGTACGGTTCGATGGAGCTGGCGCCGCTGGCGGGGCTCGCGGACGCGATCGTCGATCTGGTGTCCAGCGGCGGCACGTTGCGCGCGAACAACCTGGTCGAGGTCGAGGAGATCGCGGCGATCTCGTCGCGGCTGATCGTCAACGTCGCCGCGCTGAAGACCCGGCGCGCCGAGGTCGAGCCGCTGATCGAGAAACTGGAAGCGGTGGCGCGCCAATGAAAGTCAGGATGCTCGACACGCGCGACGCGGATTTCGACGCGGCGTTCGCGCAACTGGTCGCGGTCGACACCGCCGGCGATCGCCAGATCGAGCGCGCCGCCTGCGCGATCGTCGACGACGTGAAAGCGCACGGCGACGCCGCCGTGCTCGAGTACACGCGCCGCTTCGACCGCGTCGACGCACCGTCGGTGGCCGCGCTCGAAATCGGCGCGGGCGAGATGCGCGGCGCTCTGGAGGCACTTGCGCTCGAAGACCGCGCCGCGCTCGAAGCGGCCGCGCGACGGATCCAGATCTTCCACGAGAAACAGCGCGGCGAGAGCTGGGAGATCGTCGAGGAAGACGGTACAGCGCTGGGCCAGCGCGTCACACCGCTCGACCGCGTCGGGCTGTACGTGCCCGGCGGCAAGGCCGCGTATCCGTCGTCGGTGCTGATGAACGCGATCCCCGCGCGGGTTGCCGGCGTGCGCGAGATCGTGATGGTCGTGCCGACGCCCGGCGGCGAAAAGAACCCGCTCGTGCTCGCCGCGGCGAGTCTCGCGGGCGTCACGCGTGCGTTCGCGATCGGCGGCGCGCAGGCGGTCGCAGCGCTCGCCTACGGAACGGCGACGGTGCCCGCGGTCGACAAGATCGTCGGTCCCGGCAATGCGTACGTCGCAGCGGCCAAGCGGCGCGTGTTCGGCGTGGTCGGCATCGACATGATCGCGGGGCCGAGCGAGATCCTGATCGTCTGCGACGGCAAGACCGATCCGGACTGGATCGCGATGGACCTGTTCTCGCAGGCCGAGCACGACGAACTCGCGCAGGCGATTCTGCTGACGCCGGACGGCAGCTTCATCGAGGCGGTTGCGGCTTCGATCGCCCGGCTGCTGCCGGCCCAGCCCCGCCGCGCGATCATCGAGGCATCGCTCGCCAGGCGCGGCGCGCTGATACGGACTCGCGATCTGGACGAGGCCTGCGCGATCGCCAACCGGATCGCGCCCGAGCACCTCGAGATCTCGACCGAGGAGCCCGAGCGCTGGGCGGAGAAGATCCGCCACGCCGGCGCGATCTTCCTCGGCCGCTATTCGAGCGAGGCGCTCGGCGACTACTGCGCTGGCCCGAATCACGTGCTGCCGACCGCGCGCACCGCGCGCTTTTCTTCGCCGCTCGGCGTCTACGACTTCCAGAAGCGAACGAGCGTAATCCACGTCTCGCGCGCCGGCGCGCAGACGCTCGGGCGCATCGCCGAGCGGCTGGCCACCGGCGAACAGCTTCCCGCGCACGCGCAAAGCGCCGCCTACCGCATCGACAAATAATGGGGTCAGACACCAATTTCCGGGCAAGGCCCGACCTGTCGATCCTGCGCGACGACGTACGTGCGACGAGCGCCTACCACGTTCCGCCGGCCGACGGGCTCGTCAAGCTCGACGCGATGGAGAACCCGTACGGTTTGCCCGAGACGCTCGCGCGCGCGCTCGGCGAGCGTCTGGCGCGGGTGGCGCTGAACCGCTATCCGCCGTCGAATCCGACCGCGCTGAAAGCCAAGCTCGCACGTGCGATCGAACTGCCTGCCGGAATGGCGTTGATGCTGGGCAACGGTTCGGACGAATTGATCCATCTGGTGATCCAGGCATGCGCGAAGCCGGGTGCGGTCGTCGTGTCGCCGTGGCCCTCATTCGTGATGTACGAATTGAGCGCGAAGTTCGACGGCTGCCGCTTCGTCGGCGTGCCGCTGCGCGCAGACTTTTCGCTGGACCGCGACGCGATGCTCGCCGCGATCGCGCGCGAGCGCCCCGCCGTCATCTTCATCGCCTGGCCGAACAACCCGACCGGCAACCTGTTCGATCGCGCGACGGTCACGGAGATTCTCGACGCCGCGCCCGGGCTGGTCGTCCTCGACGAGGCGTACCTGCCGTTCGCATGCGACACCTGGCTGCCGCAGCTGGCTGCGCGGTCGAATCTGCTCGTGTTGCGCACGCTATCGAAGCTGGGGCTCGCGGGCATCCGGCTCGGCTACCTGTGCGCCGACGCCGCGTGGATCGAGCAGTTCGACAAGCTGCGCCCGCCTTACAACGTCAACGTGCTGACGCTGGCGACCGCCGATCTGATGCTCGACCATCTCGACGTGCTCGATGCGCAGGCGGCCGACATCCGCGCCGAGCGCGCGCGACTGCTCGCCGCGCTGCGCGCGCTGCCGGGTGTCACCGCGTTCGACTCGGCCGCCAACTTCATCCTGTTCCGCGTCGCCGATGCCGACGCCGTGTTTGCAGGGCTGAAGTCGCGCGGCATACTGATCAAGAACGTCGCCCACATGCACCCGCTGCTCGCCGGCTGCCTGCGGACGACGGTCGGAACGCGGCAGGAAAACGACGCGTTCCTCGATGCACTGAAGGCGAGCCTTTGAGCGACCATGACGCCTCGCACCGCTGAGATCGTCCGCAACACCGCCGAAACCCGGATCCGCGTCGTCGTCGATCTGGACGGCAGCGGCAACTCGCAGCTTGCCACCGGCATCGGCTTCTTCGATCACATGCTCGACCAGATCGCCCGGCACGCGGCGTTCGACCTGACGATCGAAGCGAAGGGCGACCTGCACATCGACGCGCACCACACGGTCGAGGATGTCGGCATCGCGCTCGGGCAGGCGGTGGCGCGCGCGGCCGGCGACAAGCGCGGGATCCGCCGCTACGGCCACGCGTACGTGCCGCTCGACGAGGCGCTGTCGCGCGTCGTCGTCGACTTCTCCGGCCGTCCCGGGCTCGAGTGGCACGTGCCTTTCACGCGCGCGATGATCGGCGAGTTCGACGTCGACCTCGCGCACGAGTTCTTCCAGGGCTTCGTCAATCACGCGCAGGTCACCGTGCACGTCGACAACCTGCGCGGCGTCAATGCGCACCACCAGTGCGAAACGGTGTTCAAGGCCTTTGCACGTGCGCTGCGCATGGCGCTCGAACCCGATCCGCGTGCGGCAGGTACGGTGCCGAGCACGAAAGGCACGCTGTAGCGACTCGATGATCGCCGTCGTCGATTACGGCATGGGGAACCTGCGCTCGGTCGCGAAGGCGCTCGAACATGTCGCGCCGCGCGAGAGGGTGCGCGTGACTTCGAGCTCGGCCGAAATCGACGCGGCCGACCGCGTCGTGCTGCCCGGCCAGGGCGCGATGCCCGACTGCATGCAGTACTTGCGCGACGCGGGGCTCGAGGAGGCCGTGCGCCGAGCCGCGCGCGGCAAGCCGCTGTTCGCGGTGTGCATCGGCGAACAGATGCTGTTCGACTGGTCCGAAGAAACGCGCGCGCCCGGCACGCGCACGCCGGGGCTTGGGCTGTTCCCGGGCGCGGTCGTGCGCTTTCGCGACGAGGACCTGCAGCGGCCGGAAGGTGCGCGGCTGAAGGTGCCGCACATGGGCTGGAACCGCGTCGCGCAGACGCGCGAACATCCGCTGTGGCGCGGCGTCGCCGACGGCAGCTGGTTCTACTTCGTGCACAGCTTCTACGTCGCGCCGGCCGATGCGTCGTTGACCGTCGGCGAATCGACCTATGGCCGCGCCTTTACCTGCGCTGTGGCGCGGGATAATATTTTCGCGACCCAGTTTCACCCCGAAAAAAGCGCCGCCGCCGGACTCAAGCTCTACGAAAACTTCACGCGCTGGGCGCCCTGACCCGTTCGCCTCCGCGGCCGCCTCGCCGAACCCCGATCCGCCTCCCGATTCCGGCCTTTCCATCGACCACGGTACGCCCTGCCGCGCAGCGACCACGCGATGCTGCTGATCCCCGCGATTGATCTGAAGGATGGACGCTGCGTGCGTCTGCGCCAGGGCAACATGAACGACGCGACGGTCTTCTCCGAGGATCCGGTCGCGATGGCGCGACACTGGGTCGAGCTCGGCGCGCGCCGGTTGCACATCGTCGATCTGAACGGCGCGCGCTCGGGCAAGCCGGTCAACGAGCCGGTCATCAAGAAGATCGTGGCCGCGGTCGGTGACGCGGTGCCGGTCCAGCTCGGCGGCGGCCTGCGCGACCTGGATACGATCGAACGCTACATCGACGACGGCGTGCGCTTCGTCGTCATCGGCACGGCGGCGGTCAAGAACCCGGGATTCCTGCACGACGCCTGCACCGCGTTCGGCGGGCACGTGATCGTCGCGCTCGACGCCAAGGGCGGCAAGGTCGCCACCGACGGCTGGAGCAAGTTGACCGGGCATGACGTGGTCGACCTCGCGCGCAAGTTCGAGGACTACGGCGTCGACGCCATCCTGTATACCGACATCGGCCGCGACGGCATGCTAAGTGGCGTCAACATCGAGGCGACGGTCGAGCTCGCGCGCGCGGTCAAGATTCCGGTGATCGCCAGCGGCGGAATCAAGGACCTCGCCGACATCGAGCGGCTGTGCGCGGTCGAGGACGAGGGCATCGAGGCGGTGATCCTCGGCCGCTCGCTGTACGAAGGCACGCTCGACTTCAAACAGGCACAGGCGCGCGCCGACGCGCTCGCCGCGCAGCGCTGATCCGGCCCCGCCGCGAACGGAGCGCTTCTACCGTTGCGCCGCGTCCGCGCGTTCGGCGCAGCGGCGATAGTCCTCGAACGCTCCGTAAGCCGCCGGCGCTGCGCGCGGCGCGCCGCACAGATCGGTTACCGGCTCGACTGCGGCCGCGCGGCGCGGCGGCGTGCCGGCCCAGCGCAGGTCGAACTCGTCCGCGTCCGCGAACAGCCGCCGCACCGGATGCAGCCCGACGAACGACGCCGCGATCCACTGCGTGCGGTTGTCGGCGGCATCGACCGTTGCGCCGTCGCGCACGCGCAGTGCGCCGTCGATCAGGTTGCCCGCCGCGTGCGCGGCGCTCTCCGGATAGCGGACGACCACACCGGCGGTGTCGAGCACGGTGTTGTGCAGCAGCGCGGATCGCGCCGCGCGGTTCAGGTAGATCCCGACGTCGGAGCACGACGCGATCAGATTGTTCGCGATGACGCCGTCGTCGTGTTCGACGACGCAGCGCCGGTCGCGGCACGCTTTGGGGTCCGAACCCCCACCGCCGAACGAAAGCCCGATCCGCCTGCCGGGCGCGCCGCGCAGGCGGTGCTCGCACAGCACGACGTTGCCGACAAAACGGTTGGCGCTGCCGCCGCCCTTGGCGAAGGCCCCGTAGCTGGTGCGGTCGCCGCCGGCTTTGACGAAGTCGGCGATCAGATTGCCCTCGATCGTCCAGCCGCTCGCTGCGACCAGGTCGATCGGCGTGACCGGCGCGTCGGTCGCGCGCGGTGCGCCATTGACCAGCGTGTTGAAGGCGATGCGCCCGTCGTCGGGAAAGCGGTCGCCGGCACCGTTGATCTTCACGTGCGAATGGAAGTCGCGCACGACGTTGTTGCGGATTTCGACGTGATGCGCCGCGCCGACCACGTGGAACGCGTGTTCGCAGCCGTCGTGCGCCGCGCAGACGCCGCGGATCTCGAGGTTTTCGAACACCCAGTAGGGCGCGGTGACGTGGAAGCCTTCGAGCAACTCGAACTCGAGCGCGACCTGGCCGAGCCGCTCGGCGCGGACGGTGATCGGCGCGTCGGCGCGGCCGGCGCGCGCGAGATCGAGCGCGTGGCCGCTGAAGCGATACGTGCCGGGCAGGAAGGTGATCGTGTCGCCCGCTTCGGCCCGCTCGAAGGCGGCGAGTGCGTCGGCCGCGGTCGCCACCAGCACGGCGCGGCCCCGGCCGGACGGCGCGGCAGACGCGTCTGCCTCGACCCGGGCGCCGGCCCACGACGGATATGCCGCACGCGGAAGCAGTCGGCCGCGATCGACCCACATCAGCCCGCGGCTCGCCAGCGCGGCCGTGTCTTCGATCAGCGCATCGTGGCCGCTCGCGCGCCGCTCGAGATGCAGCGCCAACAGCCGCGGCGCTGCGCCCAGCGATTCGATCGAAACCGCGGCCGCACCGAGCGCCGCGACGATCGGCGCGCCGAGCAGGGCGAAGCCAAGCCGACGCCGCCGCTTTGCGCGGCGGGCGCGTCCGGAGGTTGCACCGGGCTGCACTATGCTTCGCTCCGTTCGGGAATCGTCTCAATGCTTGCCAAGCGCATTATTCCCTGCCTCGACGTGACCGCGGGCCGCGTGGTCAAGGGCGTCAATTTCGTCGCGCTGCGCGACGCCGGCGACCCGGTCGAGATCGCGCGCCGCTACGACGAGCAAGGGGCGGACGAACTCGCCTTTCTCGACATCACCGCGAGTTCAGATCAGCGCGACATCATCCTGCACGTGATCGAGGCGGTCGCCGAGGAAGTCTTCATCCCGCTGACGGTCGGCGGCGGCGTGCGCCGCGTCGACGACGTGCGCCGGCTGCTGAACGCGGGCGCGGACAAGATCTCGGTCAACACCGCCGCCGTGGGCAACCCGCAGCTCGTCGCCGATGCGAGCGCGCGCTTCGGTGCGCAGTGCATCGTCGTCGCGATCGACGCGCGCCGGCGCGCGCCGGACGATCCTTCGGCGGGCTGGGAGGTCTACACGCACGGCGGCCGCATGCCGACTGGGCTCGATGCGGTCGAATGGGCGCGCCGCGCGGCCGCGCTCGGCGCAGGCGAAATCCTGCTCACCAGCATGGACCGCGACGGCACCAGGGCGGGTTTCGACCTGGAGCTCACGCGCGCGGTGGCCGATGCGGTACCCGTGCCGGTGATCGCCTCCGGCGGCGTGGGCAACCTGCAGCATCTGGCCGACGGTATCGTGCTCGGGCGCGCCGACGCGGTGCTCGCGGCGTCGATCTTCCATTACGGCGAGTACACGGTGCGGCAGGCCAAGCAGTTCATGGCCGCTCAGGGCATCACGATGCGGCTCGAGTGACATGGACTGGCTCGACGAGATCGCCTTCGACGAACGCGGGCTCGTTCCCGTGATCGCGCAGGACGCGACCACCCAGCGCGTGCTGATGGTCGCGTGGGCCAACCGCGACGCGCTCGCGGAAACCGCAGCGACCGGGCAGGCCGTGTACTACTCGCGCTCGCGCGGCAGGCTGTGGCGCAAGGGTGAGGAGTCGGGCCATCGGCAGGCGGTGCGCGAGATCCGGCTCGACTGCGACGGCGACGTCGTGCTGTACGCGGTCGAGCAGGCCGGCGGCATCGCCTGCCATACGGGGCGCGCAAGCTGCTTTTTCCGGCGGCTCGACGGCAAGGCATGGGCGACGGTCGATCCGGTGCTCGAGGATCCCGAACTGGTCTACCGAAAATGAACGATGTGCTGAAGCGGCTGGCGGACGTCATCGAATCGCGCAAGGGCGGCGATCCGCAGACCTCGTACGTCGCGCGGCTGCTGGCGAAAGCGCCGGACGCGATCCTGAAGAAGATCGGCGAAGAGGCGACCGAAACCGTGATGGCCGCCAAGGACGGGGCGCGCGAGCGCATCGTCGCGGAAACCGCGGACCTGTGGTTCCACTGCCTCGTCATGCTCGCGCATTACGGACTGCGTCCCGAGGACGTGCTCGCCGAGCTCGAAAGGCGCGCCGGCACCTCCGGCATCGAAGAAAAGGCGCTGCGCAAACTGCGCGAGCGCGAATGAGCGGAGTGCGCTCGACGATTCAGCACGGATTGAGCATGACGAATCTTTGTGACACGACAGACCTGACGGCGCTCGCATCCGTCGCCGTTTGTCATTCCGAGCCGCAATGCCGCGATTGTGATTCCGAGCCGCAGGCGAGGAATCTCGGCACCGCGTGGCGCCGAGATCCCTCGCGTTCGCTCGGGATGACAAGCCAGCGCCATTCCCCCCAGCCTGGCTTCGTCATTCCGAGCCGCAACGCCCCCAGTGTCATTCCGAGCCGCAACCCCCAATCGTCATTCCGAGCCGCAACCCCCAATTGTCATTCCGAGCCGCAGGCGAGGAATCTCCGCCGCTCGCAACGCCGAGATCCCTCGCGTTCGCTCGGGATGACGATGGGGAGTCATTCCAAGCCCAAGGCGAGGAATCTGCGCCGCTCGCAACGCCGGGATCCCTCGCGTTGCTCGGGATGACGGAACCGGTGTCCACACGGGCGACGCGAACTTGCGGGGTCGCGGTGTCACGAGCTTGCGTAAGTCTCAATCGGATTCAGGACTTAGGATTCAGGATTCAGGATTCAGGATTCAGCAGATTCCATCCGGTCGCGGTCGCCCCGCTTGGTGCGGCCGACGGCCGACCGCCGACGACTCACTACCGACGCCCATGACCGACCTCCACTGCATCTTCTGCCGCATCGTGCGCGGCGAACTGCCGACCAGGCGGATCTACGAGGACGACGAGATCCTGGTCTTTCCGGACATCAACCCGGCTGCGCCGGTGCACCTGCTGATGGTGCCCAAGACCCACGTCGAAACGCTCGCTGCGGCCGGCGCCGAACAGGAGCGGCTGTTGGGTAAAATGCTGCTGCTTGCGCCCCGGCTGGCACGAGAACAAGGTGCCACGAACGGTTTCCGTATCGTGATCAATAACGGCCCGGACGGTGGACAAGAGGTCTATCACCTGCATGTCCATGTGCTGGGCGGCCCCCGCCCGTGGAAGCGGCTGTAGGTCCGACCGTAAAGTCCGTCATCGTTCAGGAGTTCATCATGGGTTCGTTTTCGATCTGGCACTGGCTGATCGTCCTGCTGGTCATCATCCTCGTGTTCGGCACCGGCAAGCTGAGGAATCTCGGCAAGGATCTCGGCGGCGCGATCAAGGGCTTCAAGGAAGGCATGAAAGAAGGCGGCGAGTCGGTCGACGCCGCCGCGGCCAAGAAGGTCGAGGAGTCCAAGCAGGTCTCCGGGTCGACGATCGACGTGCAGGCCAAAGAGAAGTCCTGACCGGCCGCGCCGTGCGCTGGCGCCGGCGGCGATCGCCCGCCGGCGCCGCGGCCCGATGCCGCGGGCGCGGCGGCTGAGGCAATCCGATGTTCGACTTCAGTTTCGGCGAGCTGGCGCTCATCGGCGCCGTGGCCCTCGTGGTGCTCGGTCCCGAGCGCCTGCCCAAGGTCGCCCGCACGGCCGGCGAGTGGCTCGGCAAGGCGCAGCGCTACGTCAGCCAGGTCAAGGCCGACATCAACCGCGAGATGGAGCTGGCGGAGCTGAAAAGGCTGCAGGAGGAGGCGCGCGCCGCGGCGCAGTCGGTGCAGTCGGCGGTGCAGAGCTTCGAGTCCGACCTGCAAAAGGCCGCCGCCGAAGTGGGTTCTGCGGCAAGCCCGCCCGGCGAGATCGCCGCCGCGGCCGCGTCCAGCAGCGACTACAGTTGGGAGGACGCCGGTGAGTCGTGGCGCTCGCAGCGCTTCGAGCGGCGCTACAAGCCCGGTCCGTCGATCGACGAACTGGCCGAAGAGATCGCGCGCCTGAAGCGCCAGCTTGCGATGCCCGACGCCTACGCGGCATCGCGACGCAAATACGCGCCACGCGCGCGCGTGAACCGGCCCAGGATCCGCAGGTGAGTTCGCCGACGCCCGAACCCGAGCAGGAACAAAGCTTCCTGTCGCATCTGATCGAGCTGAGACAGCGGATCGTTCGCGCGGCGCTGTCGGTGCTGATCGTCTTTGTCGCGCTGACGCCGTTCATGCGCGAGATCTTCGATCTGCTTTCGCAGCCGCTGCTGGTCGCGCTGCCGGCGGGCACCAAGCTGCTGGCCACCGGTGTCGTCACGCCGTTCATGGTGCCGCTGAAGGTCACGCTGTTCGTCGCCTTCCTGATCGCGCTGCCTTACGTCCTGTACCAGGCGTGGGCGTTCGTCGCGCCGGGGCTGTACCAGCACGAAAAAAGGCTCGCCGGGCCGATGATCTTTTCCGCGGTGCTGATGTTCTTCCTCGGCATGGCGTACTGCTACTTCGTCGTCTTCGGTTTCGTCTTCAAGTTCATCGCGGGCTTCGCGCCGACCACCGTCAACGTCGCGCCGGACATCGAGGCGTATTTCGGCTTCGTGCTCGGCATGTTCCTCGCGTTCGGACTGACCTTCGAGGTGCCGATCGTGGTCGTGCTGCTGGCGCGCTTCGGTATCGCCGACGCCGAGCAGCTCAAGGTCGCGCGCCCCTACGTGATCGTCGGCGCCTTCATCGTCGCCGCGATCTTTACGCCGCCCGACGTGCTGTCGCAGCTTTTGCTGGCGATCCCGCTTTGCCTGCTGTACGAGCTGGGCATCTTTCTCGCGCGCTTCGTCGGCAAGCGCAAACCGGACGAGACGCCGGTCGCCGGCGACGCTTCCTGACCGCGACCCGCGATGGCGCATACTGCGCGCATGCGCACCCCATACGGTCGACTGCTCGCGGCGCTGCTCGCGCTGCTGCTCGCTGCGCATGTCGCCGCGGCGCCGTACCGGCTGCAACCTGCGCCCGACGACGAAGCCGATCTCGCCGACGGCTGGGCCGCGTATCAGGCGATGGATTACGCGAAGGCGCTCGCGGTGTATCGCAGGGCGGCCGAACGCGGCGCGCGCGTTGCGCAGTTCAATCTCGCGGTGATGCTGATCACCGGCGAAGGCGCGCCCGCGGACCCGCAACAGGGCATCGCGTGGTTGCACAAGTCGGCCGGCAACGGGCTGGCGCGCGCGCAGTATTCGCTCGGCGTGTTCTACGAGCGCGGCGAACACGTGCCGCGCTCGCTGACGGAGGCGACGGCCTGGTTCCTGAAGGCCGCCGAGCAGGGCTGGCGCGACGCGCAGGTCAGCGTGGCGACGCAATACTTCCTCGGGCGCGGCGCGCCGCAGGACTACAAGCTGGCCGCCAAATGGTACGAACGCGCGGCCGAGCAGGGCGACGAGGGCGCCTGCTACATCATCGCCAGCATGTACGAGAAGGGCGACGGGGTCGAGCGCGACCTGCTGCGCGCCTACTACTGGTATTCGCAGGCGGCGGCATTCGGCGATCCGGCCGCGCGGATCAAGGCCCGCGAGATGGCCGATCGCCTCCGCTCGAGCTAGGGTCTGTTGACATATGCCTCAGGTCCGCGTGATCCCCGCCACCGCCGGCGGGTCGCACATGGCGGTTGCGTGAAAGCGCGGCGAAAGCGCCGCGCCCCCATGGGGCCGACGGCGGGGATCACCCTGCGGGGTGGGCCGCCTTGGGCCGCATGGCGGCGTCGCGGCTCGGGGCCTTGGCTGCCGCCAATGGTCCCCTCGCCGCGCCTGGCCGTACGACCCAATCCGACCCGCCGCAGACCCGATCCATAGGCCAACAGACCCTAGCGCTGCGGCACCGGCCGTTCGCCGACCGTCACCGCGATCTCGAGCTCCTTGCCGCCGCGGATGACCTTGACGCGCGCCACGCTGCCCGGCGCGAGCTGCGCGATCTGCGTCAGCATGCGGGGCGTGTCCTGCACGGGCTCGCCGTTGATCGACAGCAGGATGTCGCCCGGTTCGATCCCGGCCTTGCCGGCGGGCGCGCTGCGCTGCACGCCGCGCACGATCACGCCTTCCTTGCGCGGCAGCTTCAGTGCGTCGACCATCTCGGGCGTGATGTCCTCCGGCTCGATGCCGAAGTAGCCGCGAACGACCTTGCCGGTCTTGATGAGCTGCTCCATCACCTGCGTGATGATCGTCGTCGGGATCGCGAAACCGATCCCGATCGAGCCGCCCGAGCGCGAAAAGATCGCCGTGTTGATGCCGACCAGGTTGCCGTGCGTGTCGACCAGCGCGCCGCCCGAGTTGCCCTGGTTGATCGCCGCGTCGGTCTGGATATAGCTTTCATAGCGGCTCAGATCGAGCCCGGTACGGCCGAGTGCCGACACGATGCCCATCGTGACGGTCTGGCCGACATTGAACGGATTGCCGATCGCCAGCACGACATCGCCGACGCGCAGATCTTCGGAGCGGCCGAAGGTGATCACCGGCAGCTTCGGCGCATCGATGCGCAGCACTGCCAGATCGGTTTCCGGATCGGCGCCGACCAGCTTCGCCTCGACGCGCCGGCCGTCGCCGAGTGCGACCAGGATCTCGTCGGCGGCCTGCACGACGTGGTTGTTGGTCAGCACGTACCCGTCGGCGGTGGCGATGACGCCGGAGCCCAGGCTCGTGACCCGTTCGGCCTGCTGGCGGAAGCGGTCGCCGAAGAAGCGCTCGAAGAACGGATCGTCGCTGTACGGGCCGCGGCGGATCTCCTTGGTCGTGTAGACGCTGACCACCGCCGGCATCGCACGCTGCGCGGCGTCCGCGTACGAGGCCGCTGGCGCACGCGGGGTGCCTTCCTGCGGCGCGACCTGGCGGATCGAAACCTCGTTCGAAACGGGCGTGGACAGCACCGCGGGGCTGCGCCCGAGCCACTCGGGTTTGAGTGTGGCGACGACGAACAGCAGGGCGAGTCCGACCGTCGTCGCCTGTGCGAACAGAAGCCAGAGACGGCGCAGCATCCGGGGATCCGACGGCCGCAGGAGGCGGGGCGCAGATTCTAAGCCCCGCCGCGTCGGGCAGACGCCAGAGAAAGTCGAGGCGGCGGCAGCGCCGCCGGGAGCGCTACTTCTTCAGCGCATCGCGGATTTCGCGCAACAGGACGACTTCTTCCGGCGGCGCGGCCGGCGCCGCAGGCGGCGCTTCGCGCTTCAGTTTGTTCATCGCCCGGACCATCCAGAAGATGATGAGCGCGAGGATCACGAAGTTGATCAGGACGGTCGCGAAGCTGCCCCAGGCGAGCACGGTGCCTACCTTCTGCGCCTCCGCGAGCGACGCGCCCGGCGCAACGTTGCCCGCCAGCACCCAGTATTGGTTGGAGAAGTCGACCTGCCCGCGCATGATGAAACTCACGATCGGCATGATCACGTCCTTGACCGCCGAGTCGACGATCTTTCCGAAAGCGGCACCGATGATCACGCCGACGGCGAGATCCATCACGTTGCCTTTCAGTGCGAACTCCCGAAACTCCTTGAGCATGCTCATCGACGGTCCCCCGATTGTTGGTCGTTTTTCGGACGCACGGCGCGGCGATTCGTTGGGCAGGTCCGCGCCGGCCCGCACGCTGCATCACGGCGATGCCCGCGCGCGGGACGCAGCGTATCGCAGGCGCAGCCCCGGCCAACTTGACCGCATGCAGTAAAATCGCGCGCTGCTGCGCAGCTCAGCGCCGCTGTCGCGTTCCGATTCCAATCCGACTCCAGGGAAGCTCCCCCAATGTCCACCCCCACAGCAGCCGCCGAGCCGGCCGACGGCGAGCGCCGCACCGCGGTGATCGCGACGTGTGCCCTCGGTGGGGCCGGCGCCGTCGCCGCACTCGTCCCGTTCGTCAGTTCGTTCGCGCCTTCCGAGCGCGCCAAGGCCGCCGGTGCCCCGGTCGAAGTCGATCTGTCCGCGATCGCGCCGGGCGAGATGAAGACCGTCGAGTGGCGCGGCAAGCCGGTCTGGATCCTGCGCCGCACGCCGGAAATGATCGAAGAGGTAAAGAAGACCGCCGCCGACCGGCTCGCCGATCCGAATTCCGAGCGAACCGCGTACCCGACGCCGCCGTACGCGAAGAATCCGTTGCGCTCGATCAAGCCCGAGTACTTCATCGCGGTGGGCATCTGCACGCATCTCGGCTGCTCGCCGGTCGGGCCGAAGGCGCCGAATACCGATCCGGCGCTCGGCCCGGACGCCGGCTTCCTGTGCCCCTGCCACGGCTCGACCTTCGATCTGGCCGGCCGCGTGTTCAAGAACAAGCCGGCACCCGACAACCTCGAGGTGCCGCCGCACAAGTACCTGTCGGACGCCGTCGTGCTGATCGGCGACGACTCCAAAGCCTGATCGCCCGCCGGGAACGAACCATGGCTCTGCACAACACCGAATACAAAGGCCTGCTCGGCTGGATCGACGCGCGTATGCCGACGCTGATGTCGGAATACAAGAAGCACATGTCGGAGTACTACGCGCCGAAGAACTTCAACTTCTGGTACTTCTTCGGCAGCTTCGCGCTGGTGGTGCTGGTGATCCAGATCGTCACCGGCATCTTTCTGGTGATGCACTACAAGCCCGACGCGCGCTTCGCGTTCGAGTCGGTCGAGTACATCATGCGTGACGTGCCGGGCGGCTGGTTCATCCGCTACATGCACTCGACCGGCGCGTCGTTCTTCTTCATCGTCGTTTACCTGCACATGTTCCGCGGGCTGCTGTACGGTAGCTACCGCAAGCCGCGCGAGCTGGTGTGGATCTTCGGCTGCCTGATCTTCCTTTGCCTGATGGGCGAAGCGTTCTTCGGCTATCTGCTGCCCTGGGGGCAGATGAGCTACTGGGGCGCGCAGGTCATCGTCAACCTGTTCTCGGCGATCCCGCTGATCGGCCCGGATCTGGCGGTGTGGATCCGCGGTGACTACGTCGTGTCCGATGCCACGTTGAACCGCTTCTTTTCGTTCCACGTGATCGCGATCCCGCTGGTCCTTCTGGGACTCGTCGTCGCGCACATCCTCGCGCTGCACGACGTCGGATCGAACAATCCCGACGGCATCGAGATCAAGGACCGCAAGGGTCCGGACGGCAAACCGCTGGACGGAATCCCGTTCCACCCCTACTACACGGTGCACGACATCTTCGGGCTGTCGATCTTCCTGATCGCGTTTTTCGCGATCGTGTTCTTCGCGCCGGAGATGGGCGGCTACTTCCTCGAGTGGAACAACTTCATCCCTGCCGACCCGCTGGTCACGCCGCCGCACATCGCGCCGGTGTGGTACTTCACGCCGTTTTATTCGATCCTGCGCGCGACGACCAGCGACTTCATGTGGGCGCTCGTCGCCGGCATCGTCGGCTACGCGGCGCTGCTGTACTTCGCGCTGCCGAGCCGGCTCGCGCGCTACGCCACACTCGCCGTGACGCTGGTTCTCGTCGTGCTCATGTTGCCGAAGAGCCCGCTCGCGCTCGACCCGAAGTTCTGGGGTGTGGTGCTGATGGGCGTGTCGGTGCTGATCTTCTTCGCGCTGCCGTGGATCGACCAGTCGCCGGTGAAGTCGATGCGTTACCGGCCGGCCTGGCATCTCTGGCTGCTGATGGCCTTCGCCGTCGTGTTCCTGGTGCTGGGCTACCTCGGCACGCAGCCCCCGGAGCCGACGCTTACGCTGATCGCCCAGGCGGGCACGCTGCTGTATTTCGCTTTCTTCTTCCTGATGCCCTGGTGGAGCCGCGTCGGCGAATTCAAGCCCGTGCCCGAGCGCGTGACCTTCGCGGCGCACTGAGGAGAACGGGAATGAAAAGACTCATCGCCGCATTCGCGCTCGCTTTCGCCGCCGGCAGCGCCTTCGCCGCCGGCGCGGCCCTGCATCTGGATCGATGGCCGGACCGCTCCAAGGACGTCGCCGCACTTCAAAACGGCGCGCGGCTCTTCGCCAACTACTGCCTCGGCTGCCACAGCGCGAACCTGATGCGCTGGAACCGGCTCAACGATATCGAGCTCGACGACCGTCAGATCAAGGACTTCCTGATCTTTGGTCCGCAGAAGGTCGGCGACACGATGACGATCGCCATGAACCCGAAGGACGCGAAGGTCTGGTTCGGCAAGACGCCGCCCGACCTGTCGGTGATCGCGCGCGCGCGCACCTCGTTCGACTACACGGGCGCGGACTATCTGTACACGCTGCTGCGCGGCTACTACCGCGATCCCGCATCGCCGACCGGCTGGAACAACGTCGTCTATCCGAACATCGGGATGCCGCACGTGCTGTGGGAAAGGCAGGGGCCGCGCGAAGTGACGATCGTCCGTACCGCGCACGCGGCCAAGGGCCTGGTGCGGACGACGACGACGGTCGACGCCGACGGGCGCACGACCGAGACTTCGGCCCCGGTGGCGGAGACGGCCGAGACGGGCACGACCGTTTCGTTCAAGCCGCTTGCGCCGCAGCTCGCGCGCCAGTACGACTCGGACGTTGCCGATCTGGTCGCGTACCTGGTGTTCATGACCGAGCCGGTTCGTGCCGATCGCGCCCGCATCGGCGTTTGGGTGCTGCTGTTCCTGGCGCTGTTCACGGTCGCCGCATGGCGATTGAACGCGGTGTACTGGAAGGACGTGAAGTAGGCGTGCGGGCGCGGCGCGCCCGCCGCATCCGTCCGCGCCGCACGGCGCGGTCATTCGTTTCCGGGGGCGGGCACGGCTCGCCCTCGTCGGTTTTCAGAGGTGCGCAACGATGATGGTTCTTTATTCCGGTACCACCTGCCCGTTCTCGCAGCGCTGCCGGTTCGTGCTGTTCGAGAAGGGCATGGACTTCGAGATCAAGGATGTCGATCTCTTCAACAAGCCCGAAGACATCAACGTGATGAATCCGTACGGCCAGGTGCCGATCCTGGTCGAACGCGACCTGATCCTGTACGAGTCGAACATCATCAACGAGTACATCGACGAGCGCTTTCCGCATCCGCAACTGATGCCGGCCGATCCGGTGATGCGAGCGCGCGCGCGGCTGTTCCTGTTCAACTTCGAGCGCGAACTGTTCGTGCACGTGCAGACGCTGGAGAACAGCACCAAGCAGCCGGCGATCGAAAAGGCCAAACAGATCATCCGCGACCGCCTGACGCAACTGGCGCCGATCCTGCTGAAGAACAAATACATGCTCGGCGACGAGTTCTCGATGCTCGACGTGGCGATCGCGCCGCTGCTGTGGCGGCTCGACCACTACGGCATCGACCTGCCGAAGAGCGCCGCCCCGCTGATGAAGTACGCCGAGCGCATCTTCAGCCGGCCCGCGTACATCGAGGCGCTGACGCCGTCGGAGAAGGTGATGCGGCGGTAGGTGGCATCGGACTGCGCGCCGCGCCGGGTGCGCTACGCTCGGCCCGGTCGCCGTCGCCAACGCCCAGCCCAGGCATGACCCAACCCTCGACCAAGCCCTATCTGATCCGCGCGATCTACGACTGGTGCACCGACGCCGGCTTCACGCCTTACGTGGCCGTGGCGGTCGACGAGTCCGTGCGCGTTCCGCTCGAGTTCGTCAGGAACGGCGAGATCGTGCTGAACGTTTCGGCGCTGGCGACCAACCGTCTGAAGATCGACAACGACGCGATCGCCTTCCAGGCGCGTTTCGGCGGCGTGCCGCGCGATGTCTATGTGCCGATCGCGCGCGTGGTGGCGATCTACGCGCGCGAGAACGGACAGGGCATGGCATTCGAAGTCCCGCGATCGCTGCCTGCGGACGCCGAGGGCCCGGTCAGTGCCGAACCGCGCCCGCAGCAGTCGGCGCCGCGCGAGCGCGCAAGCCTGGTTCCTGTGGCAACACCGGCTTCCGACGGCGGCGCGCCCGACTCGGGTCCGAGCGAACCGACGCCGCCGCGGCCCGGCGACCGCCCCAAGCTCACGCGCGTCAAGTGAGCCTGGAAAGCCCCGTCGAACCGCACCGGCGCACAGAAGAACGCAGACGAAGAAAGGCGCGGCGCCGTAGCGCCGGACCGCTCGGCGGGCGAGCGGGTCGCGACGCGCCACACGCGGATCCGTTGCCTTTGTCCGTTCCGGTGCCCGTCGGTGGCCCGCGGTGGCGAAGGCCTCGGGGCCCAATGCCGGGTTCGCAGTCAGCTCGCGCGGCAGGGCCCGCCGCGGTACCCGTCGGGATTGTTTCGTTGCCAGCGCCAGCCGTCGGCGCACGCCTGCGCGATCGATCGCTCGGCGCGCCAGCCGAGCAGTTCGTGCGCACGCGTAGGGTCGGCCCAGCACGCGGCGATGTCGCCGGGCCGGCGCGGCGCGAT
>Ga0272446_1001026_pt1 | contig 41843 bp, 32 predicted proteins | sample YNPCB0061_FD_194587 | JGI IMG/M metagenome (GOLD analysis project Ga0272446, IMG submission 194587) | Hot spring microbial mat communities from Yellowstone National Park, WY, United States - YNP-CB-006-1 | ecosystem: Environmental > Aquatic > Thermal springs > Hot (42-90C) > Sediment | place...
ACGCGAGGACCGGCACCGCGCGAGCGAGACGCGAGGACCGGCACCGCGCGAGCGAGACGCGAGGACCGGCACCGCGCGAGCGAGACGCGAGGACCGGCACCGCGCGAGCGAGACGCGAGGACCACCACCGCGCCAGCGAGACGCGAGGACCGGCACCGCGCGAGCGTGCGATGTCTGCCACCCGGCAGCCAGGCTCTGCGCCGTGGACTGCCTTTGGTATCGCACCGACCACGAAGCCGACGGTCAGCAACCCAGGATTCAATTCCCCTGCGCCGTGGACTGCCTCTGCTGTTGGACCCATAGGTCGGCAGCCTTCGGACCTGCCAGCGTTCGCGGCTCCATCCGCAATGGCCGTCAACCCTCCGATGTTGTTGTTGCGCAGCATGAACCGCGCCTTTCCAATCGGGTCGGTCCCGCGCACGAACCACACACCATCGTCGAGGAAACCGCGGGCCGCCGCCGCGGCGCCTTCCTGTACGTGATGAATGAGCTGGTCGGTGCGGAACGTGCCTTCGAGCGTTGCAGTCACCGCGAAGAACCCCGCCATCAAGAGCTAACGACCGACTGGCACCGGCCGCGCACATGCCGGATGACATCATGGCCGCTTGGCGGAACGTCACCTATGTCACGGGATTGCTCCGGCTTTCGCGAAATCCTTCGCCCCCGCAGCCGGCCACGAGCAAAGCCACCAGCAGTGATGTCCTACGCATGATCCAATCTCTCCAAGCCGTTTATTGTCCCGCGCCAAGCCCTGTCTACAACCCGAGCATCTCTCCCGCCTGCCCCGCCGTCCCATCCGGCGCCGGATGAAGCCCTCCAACACTGCCGCCCTTGCCGGCTGCTCCGCCCTGCCCATACGCAAGCGTCGTCCCGCTCTGCACCGGCGCCGACCCGTGATGAACCACCGCGTACGACGGCCCTCCCGTCCCCCCGCTACCTGACCCGCCGTCCCCGCCTTTGCCACCGGAACCAGCCTGACCCGCATTCGCCATGTCGCCGGTCGTGTCGCCGCCTCCGAGCGCCCCCGGGCGCCCGTTGCTCCCCGCGCCGCCGCCTCCGCCGTCTCCGCCGTCTCCGCCGTCGCTCGCGGTCAGCGTGCACTGCTCGAGCGTCACGTCGCTGTCCCACATCAGCAGCGCGATCGACGCGCCTCCTCCCGTGCCCGCGGTGCCCTTGAATCCGCCGCAGCCGCCGAGCCCGCCCGCGCCCCCGCTCGGCCCCACGCACTTCGTGAACGACCAGCTCGCGCCCGACCCGCCACCTCCTTGCCCCGGCCAGCCGTTGGTGCCATCGTGCCCGTCCGCGGGCGTGTATCCCGATGCGGATAGCGTGCCGATCGCCGCGGCCGCCGCGCCGTTGTCCCCAGCCTTGCCCGCCGACCCGGCTTGCCCTGCCTTGCCTCCCTTGTCCGCGGCCGTTCCCCCAGGCCCGCCTTGCCCCATGCCCGGCGTCACCACGTTCGTCGTCGGCTCACCAGGATCGCCAGCAAGGCCGGGCTTCTCGTACTGGGCCGTGCCGCCCGCGCCGCCTCGCGTCGAGCCTCCCGCCTGGCACGCGAACGGCGCCAGCCAGAGCCCTCCTGTGTTGGAACTGCCGCTCCCGCATGTGCTGTCACGCCCTTTCTGGTCCGCGCCGACCGGAGAAACGACCTCGCCGGCGACTCCGTTCACGCCGTTGGAGCCGGCGGCCCCCCTTCCCGCCTTGAACGTCGTGTTGCGAAACACCACGCCCGTGCTCGCGTCCACGCGCGCCGCGATGCTGCTTCCACCCGCCGCGGTCGCGTCGCCCGCTTCGAACGCGAAGTCGCGCAGGTCCAGCCCGGTCACGCCGCTGACCACGATCGCCGCCGCGCCCTGCGTCGGCATCACCCTCGATCGCACCGCACCCGGCTCGTACGCCCAGCTCCCGCAATGAAACCCACCGTATACGGTCAGCCCGCCGACCGCCGCGTCCACCGTGACGGCTTCCTCGAACGTGCCGCCGTCGCCGCATGCATACACCCGCTTGTTCTGGGCCTTGGCGCGGGTCATCGCCTGCCCGATCGTCTTGCAAGGGTCGGCCTTGGTGCCGCACCCAGCGCTGTCCGCACCCGACGGCGCCACGAACACGCCATAGTCGTCGTCGACGACGCAATCGTTGTCGCCCGGCTCCCAGGCCGGATTGCACCAGAACGCTTCGGGCTCGTCGGCCGCGTCCGATTCGGACGCATCGGAGGCGTCGAGGTCCTGAGCGCCGCCGCTGCCACCGGTCGAGCTGTCGTCGTTGCCCGCGTCGCTCACGGAGCCGCCGGCGCCGCCCGCTGCGCCGGTGTCGGGACATGCAGCAGGATACGCCGCCGCGTAGGCCGGGTCCGCGCACGGATCGCTCACGCAGTCGCCGCGCTCCTCGCACGTGGAGGAGTTGCCGCACGCGACGGCAACCGCACTCATGCTCGCAAGCACCGTCGCGCCCAGGGCAAAAGAAGTCGAATTCCGCATCAGAACCGTCCTTTCAGGGATACCGCGGCCGCGTCCGGCAGCACGACCGGAGCCAGGGACAAGCGCGCCCCGGACCGTTGCCCGGGCCAGAGCAGGAACGCCCCGAGCGTGCCGGCCGCGAGCACGCCCGTGCCTACCCACGCGATCGTCGACACGCGTCGTGCCGCGTCGCGCTCATCGAGCTTGGATCGAAGATCCGCGCAAAGCCCGGCGGCCGCCGCCGATGGCGATCCGCAGGCGTTTGGCCCAAACTCCGCGTCGCGGCGGGCCTGCAGCGCCTCCGCGTCGTCCGACGCCGACGATGCCTTGCGCGCGTACACGACCCCGAACCCCGCGGCCACCAGCGTTAGCCCGATGCCCGATGCCGTGACGATCGTGCGCGTCGAGATCGCCCTGCCGGATTCGCCGTCATCGGAATACGGCTCCGCCTTTCGTTCAACCGGCGGTTGATCGGTGGCCGTCGGCGCGACGGATGAACCACCGGGCATCGTCTTCGCCAGCCGCAGGGAAACGGGTGTAACCCCCGCGGCGCGAACGTCGAGATGGACGCGCGCTGGTTCGTGGCCGGCGTAGCGCGCCTCGACCGTGATCGTGCCGGGCTCGACGAACAAGTCTTGATCGACGGGAGCCTTGCCCACGATCGTGCCGTTGACCAACACTTCCGCGCCAGGTAGGTCGACGTCGACCTGGATGACCGCGACGTGCTTCCTCGCTTCTTCGAGGGCCAGGGCGACATCCGCGCGCTGCCGGGCGGACGGGTCGGCGGGCATCTGGCGAAGCGCGAAGGAGAGGTGCTCCGCGGCGTCCCGGAAGCGTCCGAGCTTGATCTCGCAATCGCCCAGCGCGGCCGCGATGCTCCAGTGCTTCATCAGGGCGAAGGCGGCGAGGAACGACGCCTGTGCCTGCGCGTACTGACGCGCCTGGTATCTTTCCATGCCCTTGCGGTACAGCTCGCGCGCCTCGTCCGTGAGCGCGGATGTATCGGCCGGAGGCTGGGCCGGCGCCGAAGCGGATGCGGGTGTCACGGCGGACGCCAGCACGGCGAGTACGAGGATTCCAAGGGGGGTGCGTGCAGGCAAGCGCATGAGGTCCTCAGAACGGCGGCTCGACCGGCGCAATCGGGGCTGGGCCCGGTGCGACGGCTGTCGTCGCGTTTGTCGGCTGTCGAGTCGGCACAGGCGGCGTCACGCCGGGTGCGGCGCTTCGCGGCGGCGTCGGCGTCGCAGGAACCGACGATGCCGCCGTGGGTGGATTGGAAGGGGGGACGGCGTCGATCGAGACCGCGCTCGCTGCGGAGCTCGCTTCGGGCAGCGGGCGGTGGTAGGTCGCTTCGTGGGAGGAAGGCGCCGCGTTCGGCGCGGAAGCGCCGGGCCTGCCCACCGCGAGAACCATGAAGGCGGCGACCACGAGCCCTGCCGATGCCGCCACCGCAGCCGTCACCATCACGCTCCGCCGCGACAGCGCAGACCTCGCCACCCGCCTCGTGGAGCCGGCAGGCGCGTCCTCCTCCGGCGACTCCGACACCGGTTCCGCTTCGTCGTCGCGCTCGAGCGACGGCGGCGTGAAGATCTGGAAGCGACGCCCCGCAGGGCGATGGTCCTTGTCCACCGTGGCGTGCATCGGCGGGTCGGTGCGCTCGCCATCACGCAAGCGGTCGCCGGCTTCACTGGCCTCGCTTTGGACCGAATCGAGACGCACCACCGGCGCATCGGCGCGCAACGGTTCTGCCGCGTTCCCTGCCACGCTGGCGTTCTCTCCGGGCAACTTCAAGGTATCGGGCATGGTTCGGCCTCGCTCGCGTCAGAGCCCCGAAGCGGGCATGCGGAGGGTGGAGGACCGCGCCGGTGGAGGCGGGACCGGGTCAGGCGGGTGGTGGTCCTCACCGAATCGGGGAGGACCGAGATCGAAGCGGAACGACGACGACGGAGGCGGCGGTGCCTGGGCGGGACGTGTGCTCGCGCTGGATGCACGCGAGCCTGCCGTCGGAGATGCCCTTTTGCCTGGAGGAGGCACGACCGCAGGTGTGTTCGATCGCGGCTCGGCAGAGCTGGCGTCCGCGACGGCGACGCTGTCGGCGGAGGCGACCGCCGCCTCGGCGCTCGGTGCCTCCACCACGCTCGATGCCGCGACAGGAGCAGCCCCGTCGTTCGGTTCCGAAATGCGCTGTATCGGAGTGGCTCGCGTTCGGTCCATCCAGATCAACACGCCCACGGCGACGGCCGCGCCGACCAGCGAGCCCACGAGCGTCGCGGACAGGACCCATCGCGACGACATCTCGCGTTTCGGCCCATGCACGAGCCGCGGACGATCCGCCCGAGGCGCGTCAGCCTTGGGCGGTGAGGACCGGCGCTCCCTCGACGGCCTGGGCGGACGCACCCGCGGTGGCTCGGCGCGCATCGGCCCGGTCGGCTCGATGCCGGGCGCCGGGCCGGGCCTGTCCGGCCGGTCCTGGACGACCCTCGGCGCCACCGGCGACTGCGCGAGCCGGATGGTGCCGCGAGGCCCCAGCGCGCCGGACGGGACCGGAGACCCCGGCTGCGTCGGTTCCGACGCAGGCGCCACCGCAAGCGGGGGAGGGCGCGCGCTGATTCTCACCACGGGCTCGGGCAGACCAAGCGCTGCTCGCAGCTCGTGCACCAGGTCCTCCATGCTTTGCGGTCGCTGCGACGGATCCTTCGCGAGCGCGTGCAACACGACCTTGGATAGCGCCTCGGGGATGGCCGGTACCACGGCGTGGGGCGGACGGGGCTCCGCGAAAAGCTGGAGCCGCGCGAGCTCCTGGTAGTCCTCGAGGTGCGCCAGGTGCGCGAACGGATGTCCGGCCAGCATCTCGTACAGCACCAGCCCCAGCGCGTACACGTCGGTGCGCACGTCCACGCCGATGCAGCGGATATGCTCGGGCGCCATGTACGCCGGCGTGCCCAGCACGCGCCTGCGATCCGTGGTCTTCATGCCGCCCCACCCCTGCAGCTTCGCCGTCCCGAGGTCGAGCACCTTCACCATCCCGCGGTCCGTGATGAACACGTTCTCGGGCTTGATATCGCGGTGGATGATCTTCTCCCGGTGCGCCGCGCCTACACCCTCTGCCACGTCGATCGCACACGCGACGGCTTCATCCACCGGCAGGCGTACCCGATCCTGGAGCACTTCGCGCAGCGTGCGACCCACGAGCAATTCCATCGCGATCCAAACGACGCCGGCATCGGTGCAGCCGGCGTCGAACACCGTGACCACGTTCGGATGGTTGATGCACCCGAGCGCCTTGGCCTCCATCTCCATGCGGGCCTTCAGGTCCGCCCGGGCCACGTGCCGAAATTGCAGCGCCTTGATCGCGACCTCGCGCCCGATGCTTCGCTGCACCGCCCGATAGACCTCGCCGCTGCCTCCCATCGCGAGGAGCTGCACGATCTCGTACTTGTCGCAACGCTCTCCCGCGCGAAACGCAGGCGCGACATCCTCGGACGAGCTTGCAGCGTCCGCATCTCGCAAGCGGTGGCCGTGCCGCGCACCCGTCATGGCATCACCCGCGCGCCCAGCAGTACCAGCACCGCGACACCGATGCCCGCGATCAGCGCGATCGCCACGAACCGCACAAGAGACCGACCCCGCGCCGCCCGGATGTCGTCCGCCTCGCCCGGCGCAACCGCTTGGGGAGACGGCGAGGCAGGCAGCGGCGCTGCATCGCCAGACTCCACGGGCAACCTCGACGGCCAGTTATCCGACATCCTGTCCGTGGTCGACGTCGACGGCATCGGTGGGGCAGGCGACGCGACCGATCGGTCCGCCGCGAACCCGGTAGCGTCGAACACGTGTGTCTTCATCCAGCCCGTCGGCGCGCGGAGACGGCGTCCGATATCCTCCAGCGCCGACGCGAAGCGATCGGCCGACGCCAGCCGGTCCTCGACATTCTTGGCGAGCGCGCTCATGACGAGCTCGTCGAGCTCGGGTGGCACCGGCGTTCGCGCCCATGCCGACGGTGGTTCCGGCAGTCGACCGATGTGCGCGCGCAGAATCGAGATGGTACCCTTCACGTCGTCGAACGGCCCACGCCCCGCGAGCATCGTGTAGAGCACCACGCCCATGGCGTAGATGTCGGTTCGTGCGTCGACAGGTTTGCCCGACGCCTGCTCCGGGGAGGCGTAGTGCGCTGTGCCGAGGTACGCTCCTTCCTGCGTGCGGAACGAGTGTGGTGTGAGCCCCTGCGCCTGTGCCGGCAGCAGCTTCGCGATGCCGAAGTCGATGATCTTGACCCGGGGCACCGCCCCCTCGGCCGTGCACAAGAAGATGTTGCCCGGCTTCACGTCGCGATGAACCACGCCCGCACGGTGCACGGCCGCAAGGCCGCTCAACGCCTGCCGCGCGATCTCCAGCGCATCGCCGACCGCCACCGGCCCGCCGACGTGGATATGATCGAGCAGAGAACGTCCGTCGAGCAGCTCCATCACGAAGAACGGGCGAGCCGCCTCCGGCTGCATCTCCAGATCCAGCACGCGCACGACGTTCGGGTGCTGGACCAGCATCGGGATCTCCGCCTCCGTCCGCAGCCGCTCCACACTCTGCGTGTCCGAAACGAGACGCTCGTGCAGCACCTTGACGGCCACGCGGTCGCCGGTCTTCGTGTCCTCCGCCTCGTACACGCACCCCATGCCACCTTCCCCGAGCAGCGCGATCCGGCGGTAGCGAGGGCTGCCGATCCAGTCGCCGGCAAGCGATCGTCCGCTGTGACTACTCGGGTCCATGGTCTTCTGGGGCTGGGGAATCCGACCTGCCGTGGGGCTTGTCGGCCGCGAAGGCTCCTTGTTCCGCGAGAAGCCATCGCTCGCAAGGCAGGTGACGGCCGCCTCGCGTGCCCCGCGTCAGGCTGAAGCGACGAGTGCCACGACTGGCTGCATTTGTCCAGCGTGGCGAAGACCGCGGCGTGCGCTCGGTCCCCCCCGGATTCGGTTTCACGGCGCAACCTGCCGTACGAGTCGCGCCGCCCGCGCAACCCCACGGCGGGTCTGCTCGGCGAGTCCAGCGGTGGGTCGCGGCTCGTGGGCGTGCACGTTCAACCGGTCCGACCGGCCCCCTCGCCACCGATCCGGACGTGACCCAGGCCGGTACGGATGCGGGCGACTCGCCCGAGCCAGGGGAGTTGCGTGCCCCGGACATCGCGATCGGCTATCCCGCGAGGGGTCGCAGAAGCGCCAGCTCGCGTCGCCGCAACGAACCTGTGTGCCCGTGCCGTGCCCGGGCAACCCCAGCCATCACGCCGCCGCGCGGATCGTCGAGGCTCGCAGCCAGCGGATACTACAACGCCAAGGCTCAGCGCTGCGCATGACCTCGCAACCGCGGACACGCCCGCCATCGCGAGACCCCAACACGTGTTGGGGTCGAGGCCAACACGTGTTGGGGTGTGCGCCATGCGGCTTTTACCCTCGCCGCGTCGCACGCTACACTCCTCTCATGCCCACCGAACCTAGACGCTCCCGCGGCCCGCTCCGGGCCGACCAGCGCAAGGGCGAAGGGGGGCGCTTGCGATGATCGAGACCGAGGATCTCCGGCCCAGCACCTCGGTACGCGGCATCCTCTCGGATTGCCTCGTGTCCATCGTCGCGGTGCCGTGGTTCGGTTCCGAGGCACTCCAACTGACATATAAGGAACCCGCGGGACGCGTCGCCAACCAGCTTCTGTACCGCCACGACGAGCCGCGCTGAGGCGATCGAGAACGTCAAGCGCGCCGGCACGGAGGCTTCGGGTTGACGAGTCTCCAGCGGCGCCGGGCCTCGTCGCCCGAGGCGATGCGTGGCGAGGTGCGATGGCTGCGGCGCGGCGAGCTTTGCGGGTACGCGGGCGAGGTCCCCCGCGATCTCTGCTACCGACTCTACATGCTCTGCGAGAAAAGGAAGCGCGTGCCCGAAGCGGTCTGCTACCATGCGCGCGTGCAGAGCTGGTCTGAGGTTGCGCGCCTCGCGCGCGAGGGTCGCATGCGTCGAGCCGAGCAGACGACGCTGTTCGAGGGAAGGTGAAGCATGAGTCGCGTGCACATCGAGTTCCAGCGGGTTCAGACGTGGCTGTTTGCGGTGCCGCACCTGCGCGCGATGGTCGGCGCCAACGCACTGCTCGGCGAGACCTTGCGGGTCGAATTGCCGAAGCTGGCGCGCGAGACGGGGTGCTGGACGCTCGCGCCAAGCTCGCAGACGTACCCTGGTGCCAACCCGAACGATCCGCTCAGGGCCTACGACGATCCGGCGGCTGACGCAAAGGACGGCATTCTCGCGCGCGATGGCGGCCATTTTGAGGCCCGGTTCGCCAGCGGCGCCCAGCCGTTCGCCGACGCGGCCGAGCAGCTCCTGCGGACTCGGTTGCCCGGTCTTCGCTTCCGCATCTCGATCGACGGCGCCGAAACGCAGAGGAGCCAGGTGCATCTGCCCACCGAGCTGCCCGTGCTCGCGCCCTGCGAGTGGACGGGGCGCGGCTTGGTGTCGGCGATCGTCGAGCAAGGCGGTGAGCGTCCTGCCGTGTCCCTCGACGTCGAGCGCAGACATGAGGCCGCGAAGCGGACAGAGGATGGCACCGCGGCTGACCTGGCGAGCCTGCTCTCCGCGACCACGAAGCTCAAGACGCTCAAGCGCGCTCAGGAGCTGAAGGATCTGGTAGGCTCGGGCTACCTCGCGCTCATCCACGCCGACGGCAACGGCGTCGGCAGCGGTGCGGGCAAGAGCGACGGGGAACGCGCGAGGTTCTTTCATCATAACCGCGTGCTCCTGCGACGCGCCGTGCAGAAGGCCATCGACGCGGCCTGCACGAATGAGATGAGACAGGCGCCGCTGATCCCGCTCATGCTCGGCGGCGACGACCTCCTGCTCGTCTGCCGCGCCGAGATCGCGCTGCCGTTCGTCGTCACGCTGTGTGAGGCGCTCGCCGAGTTCCAGCGCGAAGACGACGGCGGCTTCGAGCTGACGCTCGGCGTCGGCGTCGTGTTCGCGAAGCACACCATCCCCATGCATCGACTGCACGAGGTCGCCGAACAGTTGGTCAGCTCGGCGAAGCGTCGCTTCCGGGGCTTGAAGGACGCCGGCGAGAAGGGCCGCTCGGTCGTCGACTGGGCCGTCTATAGCACCGCATGGGTTGACGATCCCGAGGACGTACGCCGCCGCGACTGGGTCCATGGCACGGAACAGGATCTGCGTGTGCTCTCGCAGCGCCCGGTCGATGTGCTCGGTGAGGGGCTCGGAACGCTTCAAGGTCTCGTCGAGAGCGCGAAGAAGCTCGAGAAAGCACCGCGATCGCAGCTTCGTTACCTGGTCGACCAGCTCCCGCGCGGCCGTGTGCTCTCGGAGCTCGCGTTCGCCGAATTGCCAAGGGAAGCGCGAGCTGCGCTCGATGCGGCCGGCGTGAAGGCGCCCTGGCGGCGCGCAGCGAACAACGGTCCATGGCTTACGGAGCTGCTCGATCTCGTGGAGATCTCCGAGATCCCGCGGCTCGGCCGCAGCGCCGAAGATTCCCGTCCAGCGAGGGAGGTTGCGCATGGTTGAGCGTTGGGTTCGTTGCAGGCTGACGGCGGAGCTGCTCTCCGACGCGCACCTCGGTTCGGGCGCGGGAGGCGGCGGCATTGACCGACTTGTGGCTCGCGATCGGCACGGCCATCCGGTCATCTGGGCCTCGCACGTCGAGGGCGTACTGCGCGATGCGGCCCGCAGGCTTCGCGGTGACAAGGCGGCCGAGGACTTCTTCGGCCGTGCTGGAGGCGACTACCAGCGCGGCGACCGGCAGCGCGCCGTATTCACCTCGCTCTACACAAAGGACAATCTCGAGAGCCACGTCTGGCGCTCGACCGCACGCGAGGCGTTCGATAACCGCGCGCCCAAGGACGACACGTTGCGTGTCGTTGAGTATGTGCCGAGGGACACGAAGTTCGAGGGTGAGGTCGAGTTGCTCGCAGACGAGCTTTCCGAGCTCCAACGGCTCGTGGGGGAGGTCGACGCGCTCGGCGGTGGTCGCGCCACAGGCGCGGGGCGCGTGAAGCTCTCGCTCACGGGAATCACGGGGACGCCGCGCGCGATAGGAGCCCCGACCGGGCGTCTCCTGCTGTTGCTCAAGAACCGCGATCCGCTCTGCATCACCGCAACGGCGACGCCCGACAACCTGATTCCGAGCCTCGCGTTCGTGCCGGGACGCGCGCTGCTGGGCGCACTCGCCGCCCGGCTCATCGCCGAGGGCGAGCGAGACACGGCATCGCTCTTGACCTCGGGACGCATTGCAGTGAGCGACGCAATGCCGCTGCCGCACGCTCCGGCGACGCTCGACTCCGTCGAAGTGCTGCCCGCGCCGCTTTCGCTCCAGAGCCAGAAACCCAAGGGCTCGGCAGGAGAGGTGCCCTGGTGGGCGCAAGCGCGGACACCGACGCGACGGGTCGACTTGTGGACCGCGAACGAGAAGCTCAAGCGCCCCGAGGACGACCTCTTCGTCTACCGCGCGGCACCGCACGACCCCTGGACGGCCTTCCGACCCGCGCGCCGCGTGCGCCTGCGCAACGGGCGGCCCGATCCGAAACAAGCCGACGCGTCGCTCTTTGCCGTCGAGCAGATCGCCGAAGAGACGCACTTTCTCGCCGAGTTGCGGGGCTCTACCAAAGACATGAACGAGCTCGCGGGCAAGCTCGCGCCGGTTCTCGAGGGACTGCGTTGGCTTCGAGTCGGGCGCGGAGGTGCGCCGGTCGAGGTGGTGCAGCATGCGTGGTTCAGTGATGCCGCGATCGCGAACGTTCCCGAGAGAGCGCTGCTCACGCTGACGTCCGACCTGCTCGTCCGCGACGAGCTCCTCCGATGGCGGACTGCGCTCGACAAAGCGGCTCTGCGCACGTTGCTCGGCGACGATGTTCAGGTCGGGAGGTCGCTGCAAGACAGCGTGATGGTCCACGGTTTCAATGGAACGTCGCGGCTGTGGCGCATGCCCGCGGTCGCCATACGACGAGGCTCGGTCTTTGAGGTCTCGGGTGCAGGCGTCGCCAGGCTCGCGGAGCGCGCAGCGGCCGGAAATTGGCTCGGTGAGCGGACGCACGAGGGCTTCGGTCGGTTCCGCCTCGACGCGGTGCTTCCCGGCGTGACAGGCGAGAGCTCCCCGAGCCGTGGGGAAGCGCCGGCTGCGGATGTTCCGGAAGAGGCCGTTGCCGCGACTACGCAGCAGTGGTTCTACGCGCACAAGTCGTTGGCGAAGACCGATGGGAAGGACGTAACCGGGCAGAAGCCGCCGAGCCTCTCGCAGTGGCTCGACCTGGTCGCCGACCTTCGTCGCAGGGACCGAGATGCGATGGCGAGTCGCCTCAACCCCACCAGGGCTGGAGCGAAGAGCTGGAAGCACAAGGATGCCCAGGAGATTTTGCACAAGCTCGAGGTTGTGCCACCTACGCAGCAAGCTCTGCATGCGAGCTTCTTCGTACGCTGGCTGCGCGCAGAGATGCGCGCCAACCGACACAAGGGGGCTGCATGACCACTCGACTGACTCTCTTTACCGCCATCCTCGTGCAAGACTCCGCGCTCTCGGTATCGGGCCTCGACCGCGAAAGCAGCGCGGACCAGCCCTTCGCGCTCGTGGATGGTGCGCCGACGTTAGTGGGGCGGGCCCTCAAGGGCGCGGCCGTCGCGATGGCGAAGCGCTTCTTCGAGCCCCTGCCACCCGCCGTTTCTGACGTCATCGAGCCGCTGACACGCGCCGTTCCTGACGTCATCAAGCCGCTGCGCCGCTCGGCCTGGGAGTTCGCTGACGCAACGACGACAGCCATTCCCCGTCTTCGTGCCGGGGTCGGCATCCGGCACAAGACCGGCGCTCGGGCCAGCGGCGTGCTTTACGACCGCGAGGTCATCCCCGCAGGCACGAGGTGGCAACTTTGCTTCCGCGTGGATCGTTCGTATGCGCTTGACGACGATGAGTTCAAAGAGGCCGAGGGCATCCTTGGCTACGTGCTGGCCGAGCACTGGGCCAAGGGGCGCTGCTGGCTGGGGGGCGGCGTGGCGCGCGGCCTGGGCTGGTGCCACATCGAGGGCCTCAAGGCGTATCGGCTCGACGCCGCCGCGTACGAGGCGTGGGTAACGTCGGGCCGCGCCAGCCTGCTAGCGCCGCTCCAGCAAGTGCCCACGGTGTCGCCGACACGCTCGTGGTACTTCCGCACGCTCGACGTGAACATCTCGTTCGGCGAGTACAGGCCCGACCCCGGCGAGGCTGCATGGGGCCTCGATATGCTCGCGATCGGCACGGACGACGCCGACCGCGCCGTGCAGCCGACGGGCGACGGCATGTGGGCGAAGCCGGCGTGGGCGACGGGCGCGAACAGCCCCGACGCGCTGAGCACGGACCGCGCCATCCTCATGGAAGGCAATCGTCCCGTGCTCCCCGGCGCGAGCGTGCGCGGCCCGCTGCGGCACGCCTTTTCGCGCGCCGAGCGTGCGGCGGGGCGCGACGTGAAAGACCCGCACGTCGTGCAAGGCGACGTCGGCATCGCTGACGTCGCCGGCCAGGCTTTCGGCACCGTCAGCAAGAGCAGTCGCATCCTGATCCGCGACGGGTGTGCCGAGCCCGGCTGGGCAGCGGCGAGGCTGCACATGCACGCGGAGGACGAGTTCTCGGCAAGCACCTACGGGACATCCAAGCGGGATGCGGTGCGCGTGCTCACGGGCGTGTTCCCGGTTCGCATCGTGGTTGAGGGGGCCAGACCCGACGAGGTCAAGTCGCTCGTCGCGCTTATCGATCGCCAGGTTGCACTGGGCGCGCTCGGACATCTGCCCATCGGCGGGCACAAGACGCGTGGTGCTGGCTGGGGGCGATGGAAGGCGAAGCCGTGGATGGTTGATGACGTACGCGCAGAGAGGAGTCCTCCGACGGAGTCAGAATCCGCGTCGCCGAAAGCGTCGCGCTCGGAGCATGCGTTCATCAAACAACCCGCCAATTCCGAGGTTTGGGTGCGGACGAAGCACGGCGACCTCGACAGCGATGCTCTCCCCCTTGGTAAGGCCGCGCAGCTTGCCAAGGAGGCGCTCGGTGAGCGCGCGCTCGTCGCGTGGTGGTGCGATCCAACGATCGATCTCGCGCTTACCACGCCGCCCGCGACCTTCGGTCGTAAGTGGCCGGAGGCCGAATCGCTCCAAGTGGACGAGGTCGCGTTCTACGCCGAGCGGGCGGTCTGGCGCGCCGCGCGCACATCGAACGGCGTGCGCTTCGTGCTCATCGAAGAGGTGGACAGCCAGGAGGACCGCGCAAAGCGGGCCACGGTCATCCACATGCCCGCACGCCTGCACGGCTTCCAGCGCTTCTCCTCGGCCGATACCGGCCGCGGCAACGTCCTCCTGCGCGAGTGGCGCGAAGGCGATGAGGCGATCGGCTTCACCATCGCAACCATCAAGGAGGTGCACTGATGCCCGACAAACCCCATCGCATCCGCGTCCGAACGCTCGACGGCAAGCCTCGCGACCAGGGCGCTATCAACAAGCTCAAGAGCAATCAGCTCGGCATGCCGCATCTCGACATCGTGAGCAGCAACGTCGCCACCGAATTCATCGTTTGCGCGGCCAAGGAGGCGCACATCGAGCAGTTGCGCGCCAAGCTCACGGGAGCCGGACTCGAAGAGGTTTTGGGGGGCGACACGACCATCGCTGCGAGCGCGCCGCCGAAATTGAACACGCCGCCGCCTCGGCATGGTGGCTTCCAGCCGCGCGGCGGCTCGCCTCAGCGTGGTGGCCACCCGCAAGGCCGCCCTGCACCTGCGGCGGCGGCGAATGCCCAGCCGCTCCCCGCTAAGCCCTATGGCTTTGTCGCGCTCCCCCAGGACCTGGCGAGCGCCGCGCCGGTGTGGCACGACGGCACGGGCAGCACGGGCAGGCTCTCGGGTGAGATCCGCTTCGAGCTCGAGACCCTGACGCCGCTCCTCGTGGGCTGGGAGCGCGGGCAGGTGGGCGACGCCGACAGCGACTGGCCGCTCCCGAGCAACATCGACGGCGTTGGTCAACTCGCCAACAAGAAGTCGGTACTCTGTCCGCTCCGCGCGCCGTGGGGGAAGCGTGCGGTCATCATCCCTGGTGACTCGCTCAAGGGGTTGCTCCGACACGAGCTGGGCGCCCTGCTCGGAGCGCCGATGGAGCGTGTCGCCGAGCGGTCGTACTCGTATCGGCCGAACGCGCTCTTCCCGAACCAGCCGAATCCCCGGCTCATCGCGCGCATCGCGCGTCTGCCGCCAGACGGCGTCGAGATGAAGGCGCTCGACGGCAATCACCAGGTTCGGGTGCCGAAGACGCTCGAACTACTCACCAGCGACCTGCGGTACGGCAAGCGGCGCGTGCAGACCTCGAAATACTACCGGTTCGACGACGGCAACGGTGCTCCGTACCGCGGCGGTCAAGGCGCGGGAGCGCAGCTCAACTCGAAGCGCAAGCTGCACAAGAAGCTGACCGCGAACCCGAGCGGGACCACCGAGAGCGTGAATGTCTCGGAGGCGGTGCAGGAAGGCTACCTCGCGACGCTTCGGCACCTCCTCGATTTGGAGCACGGCCACTTCTCCGAGCGCCACCCCGACGTCCCCAACACGGTGAAGGGAAGCGACGCGAAGGAGCGCATCCTCGAAGCGGCAAAAACCGTGGTTTTCCAGCCCGGCGATCTCATCTGGGTCGAGTGGGACACGGACAAGAAGTGCATCGTTTTGCTCGGCTGGCACTACTACTACCGCTGGGCATACGTCGACACGGTTCGCAAGAAAGGCGGCAAGCTCGAACGGCACGGGCTCTTCCCGCTCGACAAGGAGCGGGAGAAGCATGACGACGGCGCGCCGCAAGAACTCTCGCCGGTGCGGCGGCTCTTTGGCTACACGGGCGACAACGACGGCAGCGCAGGCATCGGCGAGGGGGACCATGCGCAGCTCATGGGGCGGATTAGCGTCAACGCAGCGCTCGAGGTTGTGGGCGAGAACGACTCAGATAGGGAACGCTTCCTTGGTCCGACCTTCCTCAAAGAGCTCGGCATGCCCCGGCCGAGCGCGGTCGAATTCTACTTGAAACAACCCTATCACCCAAACTCGCGCCCCTCCGACAAGGCCACGCTCGTGACCTACGGTGACGCGGCTGGATATGACACACCGGGTGCGCTCGCGGGCCGCAAATTCTACCTCGATCGCAGGGACGCCTACACGGGCGAGCCATGGAAGGATGACTCACCCGCCAACCGCGCGAACGAGCGCAGCACGCTCGCGCTCGAGGCCTCGAAACCTGGCCGGAAGTTCCGCTTCACGGTGCGCTTTCGCAACCTCGATGCGAGCGAGCTTGCAGCGATCCTGGTCGCGTTCTGCCCCCACCAGTTCCGAGCGGTCCTCGGTGGCGCCCACGCTGACGGCTACTGCTCGAAGCTCGGCTACGCACGCCCGCTGGGCTGGGGCACCGTGCGCATCGAAGCCAAGGCGCTCCTGCTGCTCGACGAAGCAGGTGACACGCCAACGCTGAAGCCCCAGGCCGACCTCGCGGAGTGGGTGAAAACGAACCATCAGAAGACATCGACGCAGAACGAGTGGCTAGCCATCCATTGCTGCAAACATCCGAACGCGGCGGATTACCCGCGCAAGGACGGCCAGATTTATACGTTCCACACGACGCTGCGGGCCGAGCACTCACGCAACCGTCGCTACCGAAACGGGGGAGCTCAATGAAGACGCTTCTTATCATGACGGCAGGCCAGACCGATGTGCAGCTCGTCAAGGACGCACAGCGGCACAAGTTCGATGGCAACACCTGCGGAACGCTGCATGACGCCATCAAGGATCGATCGTGGTCGCTAGTCGATGCGCCGACGAAGAGGAGCCGCGACTTCATCAAGGAGTTACCCTACGGCGACCTGCGCCTCTGCACGCCGAAGCTCGACGCAGTACTCGCGCACTTTGACAAGGCGCTCCCGTCGTCGGTGCTCATCTTCGAAACGAACCGGCAAGGCGCGCGTGACCCGCGCATGGCCGGCGAGATCATGGAGCGACGACTTCGCGACCGCGGTGTGGCGAACGTGACGCGCGTCGCGTTTCTGACCGGAAACGAGCAGCTCGAAGATCCGTCGAATGAGATCGACGCGGTTGTTCGGCGTTCAGTGGTTACCACGCTCTCGAAGGCCATCGCCGATTCGGTTCGTCTACTCACAAGTGACGATAAGGTTCTTGTCGCTACGACCGGAGGTCTCGCTGCCGCCAACGATCTCATCAATGAGTTGGTTCGCCTGCAAGCGGTCGGTGGGCCATCGGTGACTGCTCTCGAAGTACCGGACGGCAACCGGGGCGAGCTTGACGACCGCGCCGTCGAGGAGAAGTTTCACCCCGCAGTCGGCTACCGCGCACGCTGGCACGCGCTGTCGCTCATCGAGAAGGGCAACCTGCTCGGCGCCTGGGGCGCCGTCAGCCATCTGGCAGGCGCGCCGGGCCAGGAGTGGATTCAAGTGGTCGATTGGCTGCGGTGTTTTGCCGCGTCGCTGCCAATGCCCGACGACTGCGACATTCCCGTGCTCAAGCACCGTAGAATGGCTGTGCGCGCCGCCCTTCGCGTCGAGCTTGCCCTTCGCGCGGGAGACATCCCCAGGGCGGTTCACGGCACCGTGGCGTTCTTCGAGGCAGCCTTGTGGGATCATGTGCTCGAGCGCTTTGAACGAACAGAGAAGAAGAGCCGTGGACTGGTCGCACTTCGTCTCAAGGACGGCGCATCCGGCCCGAGCGGCCCAAAGCTTCTGCGCAACGACGAGCCCGATGAGAAAGAAAAGCGGAGCTGTCCGTTCGAACGATTGGATGACGGCACATACCTCTTCTTCGAAGACGGCGCTGGCAGGTTCTCACGCTACTACGTGCAAAGCGAGAAACTCAAGCGTCTTACAGACGCAATCACGAACATCAGGGAACTGCGCAACGACGTCGCGCACAACGAGCCGACGCCGGAACTCATGAAGCATGCTCGCGGCCGCATGCAAAATGCGTCGCTGTGGTCGTCGACGGACACGTTTCTGTCCGAGGCTCTCGTCCAGGACGTTCTGAAAGAGCTCGGAGAACCGCAACCCGAGGAGCTTTGCACCAATCTTGTTGCGGAAGTTCGCTCACGGCTGTTGGAAGCACCACGGGTAGCGAAGAGTTGCGGCTGATGGCCATCGCGTCACGAGTACGAGAAGCTCAACTACGACATCGAGAGCAAGAACCCGCGCACCAGCGAACAGTGTTTCCTCGATGTCAAGGGGAGCGACGAGCGCGCGGACAGGATCTGCGTCACCGAGCACGACTTCGGCATGGCCAGCGTGAGCTACGACTTCGCCGAGATGCTCGCGCCAACGCTGGCGCCGCGATGACGTATAACAAGCAGAAGCTCATCGAGGTGGCGCTGCCGCTCGACGCCATCAACAAGGCGTCGGAGCGAGAGAAGTCCATCCGTTACGGTCACCCGTCGGCGCTGCACCTGTGGTGGGCGCGCTGGTCGCTCGTGGGGAAATTGCGGGAGCCTGCATGATGAGCTACACCGACGCGGAGCTCGAGGGGATGTTGGTCGACCTGGAGTCGGATCTGGTCGAGCGCAAAGAATCCCTGGGGGGCGACGCCCCGACGAAGATCCGGGAAGCCGTATGTGCGTTCGCGAACGACCTGCCAAGCCATCGGCGACCAGGTGTGGTGTTCGTCGGCGTGCGCGACGACGGGTCGCCATCCGGCCTTGCGGTGACCGATGAGCTGCTGCGTGCGCTCGCCGACGTGAAGACTGACGGGAACATCGTGCCGCCGCCGACGATCGCCGTAGCGAAGCACCACCTTCGTGGCGCGGACGTCGCCGTGCTGACCGTGCATCCGGCGGATTCCCCGCCGGTGCGGTTCAAGGGCCGCATCTGGGTCCGGATCGGACCGAGGCGGGCCATTGCGACGGCGCAGGACGAGAGCATCCTGAACGAGCGTCGCCGGCATCGTGACCGTCCGTTTGACGTGCAGCCAGTTCCCTCGGCTGTGCTCTCCGATCTGAGCCGGGTCACCTTCGAGAACGAGTACCTTCCCTGCGCGGTCGCCCGCGACGTCCTCGAAGCCAACGACCGGAGTCTCGAGCAGCGTCTTGCGGCCACCAAGATGATCGTTGCCGTGGACGAACCCACGCCCACCGTGCTGGGTGTGCTCGTGCTCGCGCCGCGCATTCGCGACTTCCTGCCAGGGGCGTACATCCAGTTCCTCCGGATTGGGGGTGTCGACCTCTCCGATCCCATTGTCGATGAAGCCCTGATCGACGGCGCGCTGAGCGAGTTGCTGCGGCGGATCGATGAGAAGCTAGCGGCCCACAACCGAACGTCGGTGGATATCGCTTCATCCTCGCGCGAACAGCGGCACAGCACCTACCCGAAGGGCGCTCTCCAGCAACTCGTGCGCAATGCCGTCATGCATCGCAGCTACGAGGCCACGAACGCGCCGGTCCGGGTCACCTGGTACGACGACCGCATCGAGATCGCGAGCCCGGGTGGTCCTTTCGGTACGGTTCGGGCCGACAACTTCGGCGCGCCCGGTGTTGCCGACTATCGCAATCCCAATCTCGCCGAGGCGATGCGGGTGCTGGGCTTCGTCCAGCGCTACGGTGTGGGGATCGCCACCGCGCGGCGGCTACTGAAAGTGAACGGCAACCCGCCTCCCGAGTTCGACGTGCAGCCGACCCAGGTGGCTGTGACGGTTAGGGCAGCCCTATGAAGACCATCGCCTTCTTCAACAACAAGGGCGGCGTCGGCAAGACCTCGCTCGTCTACCACCTGGCCTGGATGTACGCGGATCTGGGCCTGAACGTCGTGGCGGCCGATCTCGATCCGCAAGCGAATCTGACCAGCATGTTCCTCGACGACGATCGCCTGGAAGAGCTCTGGAGCGAGACCGGGCTGCGGCCAACGATCTACGGAGCGCTCCAGCCGCTGCTCGAAGGCACGGGCGACGTATCAGTTCCGCATCTCGAAGAGGTTGCCCCCGGGCTCGGGCTCGTTGTGGGCGACCTGGCCCTCTCCGCGGCCGAGGACGAGCTGTCGAGCCAATGGCCCGACTGCCTCGACCGCAAGCCGCGAGCTTTCCGGGTGCTCTCAGCGCTGTGGCGGGCGCTGCGCCTGGCCGCCGAACAGAGCGAGGCGGTGCTCGTGCTGGTGGACGTGGGGCCGAACCTCGGAGCCATGAACCGCGCCGCGCTGCTGAGCGCCGACTTCGTCGCCGTCCCGCTGGCCCCGGACCTCTATTCCCTTCAGGGCCTGCGCAACCTCGGGCCCACGCTGCGTCGCTGGCGCGACGAGTGGAAGGAGCGGCGCGACCGCAATCCCATCCAAGCCCTCGATATTCCCGAGGGTGCGATGCGTCCCGCGGGCTATGTTGTCATGCAGCACGCGGTGCGCCTCGACCGGCCCGTCAAAACATACGACCGCTGGATGCGGCGCATCCCAGATGCCTACCGCGAGGCGGTCCTCGACGAGAAGCCCCAGCCGGGGGTTGGGATCGACAACGATCCCCACTGCCTGGCGACGCTCAAGCACTACCGGAGCCTGATGCCGCTCGCCCAGGAGGCGCGAAAACCCATGTTCGCCCTCAGGCCCGCCGACGGCGCGATCGGCGGCCACGCCAAGGCGGTACAGGACTGTTTTGGCGACTTTCGGGCACTCGCGCGGAGAATCGCCCACGCATGCGGAGTCGCGCTGCCATGACCAAGACGCGGAAGAAGCTCATCGAAGGAGCGCTGCCGGTCCATGGCGCCCGCGCTATCTGCTATCGAATCATCTACCTCGGATCGGCCTCCACGCCCACGGCCGCGAACTCACGCCTCGAAGGTCGGCGCGTGCGCCCCGGGTGCGTGATGCCGGACGAGTCGCGGGCCGTCGTTGGCGATGCGCTGCGCCGGCTCGCGGGAGCGGCGACGTAGTTGTGCGAAGATGGCCCCCGCTTACGGGCAGCCGGCCCGGCGTTGCCGGAGCGGCGTTGGCACCGTCTGCATCCGGACCGACGGGCGCGTGTCCAGGTGTCTGCCGCCGTGTCGACCGTGTCCAGTGTCACGATCCAGCGTGCGCTTGGCCTATGTCCAGCGTCTGGCGGACGCCGCGAGGCGGCTCGTTGCGTCCGGTATGACGGTGGAGCAAGCGGCAGCGGTGTTGGGACTGGAGGTCGCATTCGTGCGGGCGGCCGTGGACCAAGCGGGTTGACCTGTCCGTCACAAACCAACAGACGCGCCAGCTCGCGTCGCCGCAACGAGCCTGTGTGCCCGTGCCGTGCCCGGGCAACCCCAGCCATCACGCCGCCGCGCGGATCGTCGAGGCTCGCAGCCAGCGGATACTACAACGCCAAGGCTCAGCGCTGCGCATGACCTCGCAACCGCGGACACGCCCGCCATCGCGAGACCCCAACACGTGTTGGGGTCGAGGCCAACACGTGTTGGGGTGTGCGCCATCCGGCTTTTGCCCTCGCCGCGTCGCACGCTACACTCCTCTCATGCCCACCGAACCTAGGCGCTCCCGCGGCCCGTTCCACGCCGACCAGATCCGCTGCGGCGACCCCTACGAGCTGTCCGACGGTCATACCATCTACGTCTTGCCCGCAAGCAAGCGGCATGGCAGCGCCAATGCCGTCGGCGCCAATGTGCTCACCACCGACCCCGACGTGACCGACGCCGGCATCGACGTCGGTTGCTCGCCGGAGCCGGGTACGCTGCGCGCCCCAGACATCGCGGTCGGCAACGTGCCGCCGGAACCGGGATGGCTCCAAGGCGTGCCTCCGCTTGCCGTGGAGTACGCCGACACCGGCCAGGACGAAGCGAAGCTTCTGGCAAAGATTGACGACCTTCTCCGCGGAGGCACGAAGTACCTGTGGGTGGTGCGTCTTGCCGGACCGCGCCGTGTCGAGGTGTACGAGCAGGGCAAGCCGATGCGCGTGGCGTTGCCGGGTGAGGAGCTTCGCGCGCCGGGTGTGCTTCGCAACCCGGTCAAGGTCGAGGCGCTTTACGATCGCGAGGCTGCGATGGAGGCGACGCTTCGCAACTTGCTGCAGCGCGTGGGGTATAGCAGCCTCGACGATGTGCTTGCCAAAGGCGAGGCCAAGGGCAGGGCCGAAGGCAAGGCCGAAGGGCTGGCGGACGCCGCGCGGAGGCTCGTTGCGTCGGGCATGACGGTGGAGCAAGCGGCAGAGGTATTGGGGCTGGAGGTCGCATTCGTGCGGGCGGCCGTGGGCGAGGCGAGGTAGCTCCCGTCGTGCTTGCATCACACCACGGACGCGCGTGGCGGGCTTGTGGGCGGGCGAGCTTCGCAATGCGTCCCGGAGCTCGGTCCTCATCGGGCATCGCGCCGCGCAATTGGAGCGCTGTTCGTGATTCGGTATGAGCAATGCGAGGGTTCAAGAGCCAAGAGGCAAGCGATTTCTGGGAACCTCGGGCACAGCGAAACCCAACGCTGTGGACGCGGTTGTCCCGGTCGTTGCTGCCACGCGCGACGGCGCGCAGCCTGCCTACGTATCCCTTGAGCGGTCACCTGTTGAAGGTTCGGGAGCCCGCAAGTGAAGTTCGGGCTGAGCCTCGCAGGGCTGCGGCGCCCGCTGGCAAAGCGGCTGGCTTCGCCTGTTCAAGGTATCCATGCGCTCGTGCAGAGCTGGCCCGAGATCGCGCGCCTCGCACGCGAGAGCGGCAGCCGCCTGGCCCAGCAGACGAGCCTCGCCGAAGGAGACCCACAAGCAAGCGTCTTCCCATCTTTCGCGTTCCTTCCCGCAGGACGTGTTGTGCGAGGCGGAGGTGCAGTATGCGTCGGGATGACCGTATCCGCCTCGATCACATGGTAGACGCCGCTGAGCAGGTGGCGACGTTTGTCCGGCCATACCCGGTCAGACCTCGACACCCGCCGGATGTTGCTCTTCGCCGTCGTGCGTGGGGTCGAGATCCTTGGCAAGGCAGCGAGCCACCTCTCCGACGAGATCAGGTCGCACGCCGCGGGCAAGCGTTCGGGGTGGCAGAGGAATAGCGATGCGCTGGTTCGACGTCTATCCTGTAGCGGTAGCCCATGACCGCTGACGCTACCAACACCTCCAACGGGCCTCCGCTCGGCGCGGTGTTCCATCGCTGTGCGTTGCAGGTGAATCCGCACCACTATGGCGCGACCTATCGCGGCCAGGTCACTTCGACGGACGCAGCGATGCACGCGCGCGAGATCGTCGACAAGGCGGTCGAACTGGGAATCTCGGTGCTCGCGATCACGGACCACAACGACGTGGCGAGCGTTCCGCTTTTCCGTGCTGCCGCCGAGGGCCGCGGCGTGCACGTCTTCCCCGGCTTCGAGCTGTCGTCGAGCGAAGGCGTGCATGTGCTGTGCATCTATCCGCCGGACGCCACCCAAGATCAGCTCGGAAGATACCTCGGCGCATTCGGCATCACGAACACCAACTCCTCCGCGGACCTTTCGTCGGCGAGCTTTGTGGAAATCCTCGCGAAGGTCCGGAAGCAGGGCGGCGTGACCATGGCCGCTCACGTAACCGCTGACAAGGGGCTTTTCACTACGCTTCAAGGGCAGGCGTGCGTACGCGCCTGGCACTGCCCGGATCTCCTCGCGATTCAGATCCCGGGGCCGGTGGAGGACCTGCCCCAGGAATACCGGCCCATCGTCGAGAACAGGAACCCGGACTACCGCCGTGCGCAACCGGCCGAGGAGGGGCTGGCGCTCGCCGTCGTCAACGCCAAGGACGTCGTGCAGGCAGCCGACCTGGAGGATCGCGCCGCGACGTGCTGGATCAAGATGTCCGAGGTGAGCATCGATGGCCTGCGGCAGGCGTTTCTCGACCCTGGTTCGCGCATTCGGCTGAATCCGAAGGAAGGAAAGCTGGAGCCCGAAGAACACGCCGAGCTCGTCTCGATGGCCTGGCAGGGCGGCTTCCTCGACGGCGCAACGGTTCGGCTCAACCCCAACCTCAACGTGCTGGTCGGCGGCCGCGGCACGGGCAAGTCCACCATCGTCGAGAGCATCCGCGCCGTCCTCGGCCTCGCCCCGATCGGCGACGAGGCCACGAAGGCGCACGACGGCATCGTGCGCCACGTGCTGCGCAGCGGCACGAAGATCTCGTTGGGTGTGCGTGTGCATCGCCCGGCGGTGCGCATGTACACGATCGAGCGCACGCTGCCCAATCCTCCGATCGTGAAGGACGAGCACGGCGAGGTCTCGAATCTGATGCCGCGCGACGTGCTGCCGCGCATCGAGGTGTACGGGCAGCACGAGATTTCGGAGCTGACCAAGAGCCGCGAGAAGCTGACCCGCCTGCTGGAACGCTTCCTCGAAAGCGACGGCGCAGCGCCGCAGCGCAGGATCGAGCTCAGGCGCGAGTTGGAGAAGAGTCGGCGCAGCATCCTGGATGTGCGGCACGAGCTGGCGCAGATCGCGGAGCAGCTCGCCGGCCTCCCGGTGCTGGAGGAGAAGCTCAAGTGCTTTCAGGAAGCGGGGCTCGAGGAACGGCTCAAGGAGCAGAGCCTGCTCGTGCGCGAAGAGCGTGTGATCGAGTCCGTCCCCGAGCGGCTGACAACGGTGCGCGAATGCCTGACAGCACTCAAGCAAAGCGTTCCAATCGACCGGGTCTTTCTCTCCGCGAAGGCGTTGCAGGATCTGCCCGGTAAGGAGATTCTCGACCGCTTGAACCCCGTGTTCGAGGCGTTGGAGCAGGACCTGAAAGCCGTCGTGAGTTCCTTGGAGGAAGCCCTGGCTCGCGCCGATCAGGGCGTCGAGGAGGTTCGGGCCACATGGAACCTGCGGCGGCAGGCAGTGCAGGAGGCCTACGAGAAGATCCTGCGCGATCTGCAGAAGTCCCGCGTGGACGGCGAGGAGTTCATGCTCCTGCGGCGACAGATCGAGGAGCTGCGGCCGCTTCGGGAGCGCCAGCCGCAGGCCCAGCGGCGCGAGAAGGAGCACGTTGAACGGCGGCGCAAACTGCTCGCGGAATGGGAGGACTTCAAGGCCGAGGAGTTCCGCCGTCTCGCTCGCGCCGCCAAGAAGGTCAGCAAACGACTCCAGGGGCGCGTACAGGTGGAGGTCACGGCGGCAGGCGATCGGGAACCGCTGTTCGAGGTGCTGCGCAAGGACATCGGTGGGCGCCTGTCCGAGGCGATCGACACGCTGCGCGGCGTCGCTGACTTCTCGCTGACCCGTTTCGTCGAAGCCGCACGCGAAGGGGCGGACGCGCTGAGCAGGGAATTCGGAATCACCCCGGCGCAGGCGAAGGTCATCGCGGGGGCCAATCCCGAGGTCCTGCTGCGGATCGAGGAGCTGGAGCTTCCGCCCACGACGGCGATCCGCCTGAACACGGCGCCGCAGGGCGAGCCGCCCGTCTGGCAGACGCTGGAGGAGCTGTCTACGGGACAGAAGGCGACCGCGGTGCTGCTGTTGCTCCTGCTCGAGTCCGACGCGCCCCTCGTCGTGGACCAACCCGAGGACGACCTCGACAACCGATTCATCACCGAGGGCATCGTGCCGCGCATGCGAGAGGAGAAGCAGCGCCGCCAGTTCGTCTTCTCGACGCATAACGCCAACATCCCCGTGCTGGGGGATGCCGAGTTGATCATCGGCCTGACCGCTTCGGGAGAGGCGGACGGCGGGCACGCGCGGATCGCGGCGGAGCATGTCGGATCCATCGACGATCGGCCCGTGCGCGAGCTGGTCGAGGAGATCCTCGAGGGCGGCAAGGATGCCTTCGAGCGCCGGCGCCGGAAGTATGGGTTTTGAGGGGGCCGCATGAACCGACTCGAGCTAGCGGAACGGATTGGCAACGGAGAGAGTTCCGGCGTCGATTTCAAACGCGACGACGTGCCTGCTGAGAAACTCGCGAAGGTTGCGGCTGCGTTTCTCAACTTCGAGGTGGGCACATCCTGCTCGGCGTCGAGGATGACGGTACGGTTTCCGGGTTGAGTCGCGAACCTCGCAAAGCCGAGGAGTGGGTCATGCAGGTGTTGCGCGACAACGTGCAACCCGCGGTGATCCCGTTCTGGGAGACGGTACCCTGGGACGAGAACAAGATCGTCGGTGTGGTGACCCTGCCGGCCGATGCCCCGGACAAACCCTACAAGGTCAAGCGCGGCAACGGCGCCTGGGTGACGCCGGTGCGCGTCGGCACGACGACCCGCGATGCGAGCCGCGAGGAGGAGGCGCGGCTCTCTATGCAGTCCGGGCACCTGCAATACGACCGCATGTCGGTCCCGGGGGCGAGCCTGGACGACCTCGACCTGCGACGGCTCACCGACTACTTCCGCAACGTTCGGGGGCAGGACTGCCCCGAGCCTGGCGATCGCGAAACTTGGACACGCCTCCTCATCAACACGGAGCTGATGACGGAGGATCGCGGCCGAGCGATGCCGAGTGCCGGCGGATTGCTGCTGTTCGGCTCGCACCCGAAGAAGTTCATGCCTCAGGCAGGCATCAGCGCTGCGGCTTACGTCGGCACCGAAAAGGACTACAACGCGCGCGCACGCGCAACGCTCAGCGGACCACTCGTATCGCTGTTTACGATCTTTGGGAAAGACGCCACTGGCCCGTACCCGCGCCTGGCGCGGACGTTCTCCGAAACTGGCGCTGTAACGGAAAGCGGAGTCATCGAACAGGCGCTGGATTTTGTGCGCCGGAACATCGATGTGCATGCCGCAATCGACAGCGGTGGACAGCGACAGGAGCGCTGGGACTACCCGCTCGATGCGGTACGTGAGGCCATCGTGAACGCCGTTGCCCACCGCGACTACACGATCAGCGTGATGGACGTCGAACTCTCGCTCTACTCGGACCGGATCGAGATCATCTCACCGGGTCGTCTGCCGAACACGGTCACCGTCGAGAAGATGCGCGCAGGGTATCGGGCGTCGCGCAACGAGTTGATCAAGGAGGTGCTGCGCGACTACCGCTACGTCGAGGCGACGGGACTGGGCGTGCCGCGCAAGATCGTCGCGGGTATGCGTGCGCACAACGGCACCGAGCCGGACCTCATCGAGGAGGAAACCTGCTTCAAGGTGCGGCTATGGAAGCAATCGAGCGGCCGCGCAGCGGCCCAGTCCGAAGGAACCGACGTGTAATGCCCACCTCGAACCACGAACGCGTCGCCAAGGTCATGATTGCGGAACCACCGCGCCACCGGGCAGCAGCGCCATGATGGCCGCGTGCATCTCGGCGGCGGTCTGATAACGATGCGCGGGGTCGTGCGCTAGCGCCTTGTGGACGATGGCCGCGATCTCCGGCGCAACCCACGGCGCCGCGTCTTGAATCGGCGCGATCTGCTGGGACGTTATGGCAATCAGGAGCTGGCCAATGGTATCGCAATCGCCGTGCGGGGTGTTGCCGCACAAGGCCTCGTACAATACGACCCCGAGCGACCAGATTCCTGCCGTGTCATGGGCGGGCGGGCCGAACGCGTGGCGGGCGGTGTCGATACGGCCGGCTGTGCCGCCGCATGCCGGGTGGAAGCCAGGACGGCGAATGAAGCCAGCATGGCGAAGAGCAAGTTCATCATTGAGCGCATCGTGCCTCCTCGTGGGCGGGCACCACCGACGCGCTTTGCCCCTGGGGCGAGTCGGCGTGCCACGGCCGACAGCCCGGCCAATCCTTCGGCGGTGAGTCGCGTTATCACGGCGCAGATGGCGCACGAGGGTTGGTCGTCCCGACCGTGCCCTTGCCGATGACCCGCACTGCAACGCAGTCATGCATGGTCTTGCCGCCCATGAACGCCGTTGCCCCGCGTCGAACGACTCGCCACGCGCCGGCCTCATAAAGCCCCTGCGCCTCCAACCCCGACGCAAGCCCTGGCTGGGAGTCCAGCCACTCCAAGAGCGCGTTGTTCTGCGTGAGCGCGACGGGCTTGATCGCCGGTCCGGTGATGACGGTGATTGGCTCGACCACCAGGTTCGACAGGTCATGCAGTGGTGGCTCCGCCACGGGCGCTTTCGTCTGCAGGCGGATCATCCGCGCGCGCACATCCGCCCCCGAGGTCTCTCTGGTCGTGTCGATGAGGTCGAGCAGGTAGTTGCGAACGTCGTCCAGATCCTTGGCCTCGCCAATCCGGTCGAGATTCGGGAAGCTCTGCACCGCCCGCGCTATCGTGGAGATCTCCCGCAGGTAGTGGTTGCGCTGATTCGATGGCACCAGGTACATCACGATGAAGTTGACGGGCTTGTCGTCCGGGGCGCCGTAGTCGACTCCTCGCGGACTCCAGCCGATCGCGCACTTGAGGTCCTCGTCGAACGGGACGCGCGCGTGGGGGCACGCCCAGCCTCTGCCGAAGCCGGTGTTGGCGCTCGCTTCGCGCTTCATCACATCGCCGGCCACATCGGTCCCGGCCGGAACTTCGGGAAAGGCCTCGATGACGTGCGCGAGAAACTGGAGCGCGCCGGTCTTGTCGCTCTCCGGCAACTCGAACAACCGGCCCTCTTGCAGCGCATCGAGCAAGCTGTCCATGGTCAATCACCTCCGAACCGCTTGAAGAACCATGTCTTGACGAAGTGCGTCAGCACGCCGTAGGTCATGAGGAACACCCCGATCCAAGCCCAGTATGCCGCGGGCAAGGGTACCATGCCCAGGGAGGGGGCAAACGGCGAGTACGGCAACCACACCCCCACGGCCATTACCGCGAGCGTGGTGAAGGTCATGTGCGCTGACGCCCGGCTTCCGATGAAGGGAATCCTCCTCGTCCGTATGATGTGGACGATGAGCGTCTGCGTAAGCAGCGATTCGACGAACCAGCCGGTCTGGAACAGGCGCGCCAGGGAATCCTGACCGGAAGCGGTCGTCGCCGGATCGCTGAACGCGCTTGCGCGGAAGACGAACCACATCAGCGCAAAGGTTGCGTAGTCGAAGAGCGAGCTGATGGGCCCGATGAACACCATGAACCGCTTGATGTTGTCGATGTTCCACTTGAGCGGCTTGGCGACGAGCTCCGGATCCACGTTGTCGGTGGGAATGCCGGTTTGCGAGAAGTCATACAGCAAGTTGTTGGTGAGGATCTGGATTGGCTGCATGGGCAGGAACGGCAGGAGGTAGGCCGCGCCGACGACGCTGAACATGTTGCCGAAGTTGGAGCTGGCACCCATCCGGATGTACTTGACGATGTTGGCGAAGACTCTCCGGCCCTCCAGAATGCCTTCCTCGAGCACCAGAAGGCTCTTCTCCAGCAACACGATGTCCGCGGCCTCTTTGGCCACGTCCACCGCGGAGTCGACCGAGATCCCCACGTCGGCCGCCTTGAGCGCGGGCGCGTCGTTGATGCCGTCGCCCATGAATCCGACGACGTGTCCCGCTCGTCGCAGCCCCGCGACGATCTGCTCCTTCTGCGAGGGCGAGAGTTTCACGAAGACGTTGGACGCCTCGATGGCCTCCGAGAACGCTTCCGAGGACATGCCCGCCAGCTCGCCGCCGGTGACCATGCGCTCCACGCGCAGGTCCACGTCGCGGCAGACCTTCTCGGTGACCAGGCCGTTGTCGCCGGTCAGAACCTTGACTGCCACGCCGACTTTGGCGAGCAGCGAGATCGCCTCGCTTGCCGTGCTCTTGGGCGGATCGAAGAACGCGATGTACCCGAGCAGGATCAGCTCCGACTCGTCCTCCACCGAGAACGTGCTCCGGTCCCTCGGGAACTCGCGGTACGCGATCGCAAGAACCCGGAAGCCGTCCCGGTTCAGCCGCTCCACGCCTTCGAACAGCTCCGTCCGGATCACGCCGATCAGCGGGTAGACCTCGTCGTCGATCTGGTACCGCGTGCAGCATGCGTAGATCTCCTCCACCGCTCCCTTGCAGATCAGCACGTGGTCGCCCTCGTACTCCACGATGACCGACATGCGGCGGCGCTGAAAGTCGAACGGAAGCTCGTCGACGAGCTTGCATGCTCCCACGTCGAGGTCCGCGTGCTCCAGCACGGCTCTGTCGATTAGGTTGCGCAGGCCCGTTTGGTACTGGCTGTTGAGGTAGGCGTAGGTGAGCACCTCCTCGCTGGTATTGCCGAGCACGTCGACATGGCGCTCGAGCACGACGCGATCTTGCGTCAGCGTTCCCGTCTTGTCCGTACACAGGACGTCGATGGCACCGAAGTTCTGGATCGAGGGCAGGCGTTTGACGATGACCTTGCGCTTGGCCATGGTCAGCGCGCCCTTGGCCAGGTTGACGGTCACGATCATCGGCAGCATCTCCGGGGTTAGCCCCACGGCGATGGACAGAGCGAACAGCAGCGCCTCGACCCAGCTTCCCTTGGTGAGCCCGACGATGAAGAACACCGTGCAGACCATTACCAGCATGAAGCGGATCATCAGCCACGTGAACGAGCGGACGCCGCGATCGAAGTTTGTCTCTGCACGCTTCTCGGAGAGCTTCTCGGAGATGGCGCCGAACAGGGTTCGGGCGCCCGTGTTGATGACGACGCCACGTGCTGTTCCGCTCGTGACGGAGGTTCCGAGAAAACAAGCGTTCGGAAGCTCCAGCACGGACGCTGCTTCGGAGCCTGGTGCCGCGGCGGACTTCTCGACGGGCATGGCCTCGCCGGTCAACGCCGACTCGATGACGAAGAAGTCTTTTGCGGCGATGATCCGGAGATCCGCCGGCACGATCGAGCCAGCGCGCAGCAGCACGATATCGCCCGGAACGACCTCGGAGACCTTCACCTCGAGTTCCGCACCGTTGCGGAGCACGGATGTGCGCGACTGAACGCGCTTGCCCAGGTTCTCCACGGCACGGCTCGAGCGCCGGTCGAGAATGTACGACAGCCCTACGCTCAGCACCACCATCGCGGCCACGATGAAGGTGGACTTCAGCTCACCGATGGCTGCCGATACGACCGCGATCAGCAGGAGCTGGACAACCAGCGGGCTCTTGATCCGGTGAAACATGTCGCCCCAGAAGCTCAGCCGCTTGAGGTGAGACAGCTCGTTCGGACCGTACTCATCGAGCCGATTGCTCGCTTCTTCCGCGGTGAGGCCGCCCTCGGCCGTCATCAGCGTCTCCAGGGCGGCCTCCGCGGGCGCGTTGCACAGGTCCAACAGGCGTTGCTCGTGGTCCGTTCGAGCACGCTGCCCCGCGGCCGGAACGACGCTGCCGTTGGTTCGCGGACCTCGAGTCATGGCTCACTCCTCCTGGCGCACGGCATTGCCAGCCATGGTTGCACGGAATCGGCCAGCCGCGGCGTGCGACGCACGACGGCCTCGTACCGCATGCGGTCGACATCTGGTCGGGACGGTACGAAACGCAGGATCGGGCCGACTTCTCGCGGCGCAAGCGCCGATCCAAGTTCGGGGCTGGAGAGCTGCTCGCCATGCGTGGGAGCGAGCGGGTACTGTTTCATCGTCCGCCTCGTCACGGGGCCGCGATCGGATTGCAGCCGTGGGCGGACAGGGAGGCTATGGCTTCAACGCGCTCCCACGACCGGACCACCGCCCTGCAAGCCGCAACACGGGTCAGGGTCTTCGTCCGTGCTTGTTACGCAACTACTACCGGGGTCGTCCTTGTTGTCCATGTCTGCTACCTGAGCCTGGGCCGTCGTGTGCAACGGGTGACGGCGCAATGGGGAGGCAGCGGCCCTGTACCACTCTCCCCGTCGAAGGTCAACGGAGTTCTGGTGACAAGTCCGACTGCGTTTCCGGACATATGCGACGGCGCCACGCCTCGGGTCCACGCGTGAGCGCGAAGTGCCATCGTGCCTCCAAGCTGGGCGCGGCCGAAGCTCGTGCCTTCGTGCGCGAGACTTTACAGCGCCCCACGATGGCTGTCATCCGGAAGGATTGGGCCCGTGCGGATGCTGAGCCGCATGGTGCACAACCTCAAGACCCGCGCGCCCCGTAAGACACGACGCAGCCAGCCCGCCTAGCCGCACCCTTGCCGGTGCGTCGGGAAAGGGAAGGGGCAGGGGAAAGGGCAAGGCCAGGAACCCGCGCCGGCGCAATGCGCCCGCTTGAGACCGGGTTCTGCGCTGAAGATGCGTCGACCGCGCGCGGGTAGCGCACAGTCCGCCCCGGGTCGAGATCGGCCCTCAGCGAGCCTCGATCGGCTCGTCTCGGGTCGAGATCGACTCTCGGCGAGCCCCGATCGGCTCGTTTCGGGTCGAGATCGACTCGCGGCGAGCCTCGATCGGCTCGTCTCGGGTCGAGATCGACTCTCGGCGAGCCGAAATCTACCCTCGGAGAGTCTATTTTGCTGTGAATCCAACGACCTGCGTCGCCGCCCGGTTCTCCCTTGATCGGGAGCGCCAGGTTGCGGAAGGATGCCGGCGACGGTCGTCCGCGGCGGACGACAGGAAGGAAGGGGAACGTGGGCCATGGAAAACCGTGTTGGTGACAACATCCCGTCGGATACCGAGATTCAGAAGCAGGTCAAGACGCTCGAAGCCCTGCTGAAGAAGACCGAGGCGTTCGGCTGTTCGCTCAGCGTCGACGAGCGTCGCACGCGTCTGCGCTTCCGCCCAGGGGGCGAGAAGGTCGTCGCCGATGTAGCGCGCCTTGCGCGCAAGTATGCCCTCGACAACCCCGACACGCCGGTGGACGGCATGCTTGCCGACCTGTCCCTCGCCCAGCGCATCCGGCCGGTTGCCGCGGCGGCGCAGGCGCTCGCCAATCGCTACGCCGATAGCCTGATGGAGGCCGAATCCGAGGCCTGGCACGCGGCGACGGCGCTCTACTCCCAGCTCTCCGAGCGCGCGAAGAACAACCCGACGCTTGCTGCCGAGCTCGCCGAGGTGAAGTCTTTCTTTGCCACCGGCAAGCGTCGCAAGCTCCCCGCCGCCACGCCCGCCACGAAGTAGACAAGCCCGATCGCGGCCAAGAGCGCAATACCGTCCACCCGATCCGCGCCGGGCTTGCCGCGCAAGGAGGCGCCTCGTGACTCGGGAACGACATCGGCCGCGCAGGGCCGTTTGGGCCGACGTGTCGTGAGTCTCGCCTTCGTGCGAAAGGCGCGCTCGCCAAAGGCGCTGTGCTACCATGCGGCCGTGCAGAGTTGGTCCGAGATCACACGCCTCGCGCGCGAGGGTCGCATGCATCGAGCCGAGCAGACGACGCTGTTCAGGGCAGGAGAAGCATGAGCGAGCAGTCACCGAGCTTCATGAAGATCGAGGCCATCGAGATCAGGAACTATCGAGTCTTCCGCGACACGGTGCTCACCGACCTGCCGCGCATGGCGGTTGTGGTCGGGGCGAACGGCTCGGGCAAGTCGACGCTCTTCGACGTGTTCAGCTTCCTCCGGGATGCTCTCACCCAGAACGTGGCGGCGGCAGTCGCCCGGCGCGGTGGCTTTCGCGAGTTGGTGAGCCGGGGGGAAACGGGGCCGATCGGCATCACCCTGAAGTTCCGCGGGAGCCAGGCAGGACCGGAGACGCATCAGATCTATGTCCTCGATGACTTCCAGCTCCTTGTGCGACGTGCTTTGTCGCCCGCGGAACTTGTCACGTGGTTGGAGCGCGGCCACGTCAACGTTCGTGCGTGCCCCTCCGAGCGAACCAGCCGTAGTGGGCGATGTCGGTGCATCCGCTTTTCTCTGCCCGGGTGACACGGGCACCGGTGTCACTGTGGGTGGTGCGCTTTGCCGGATCGCGCCGTGTCGAGGTGTACGAGCAGGGCAAGCCGATGCGCATGGCGTTGCCGGGTGAGGAGCTTCGCGCGCCGGGTGTGCTTCGCAACCCGGTCAAGGTCGAGGCGCTTTACGATCGCGAGGCTGCGATGGAGGCGACGCTTGGCAACCTGCTGCAGCGCGTCGGGTATACCCGTGTCGTGCCCAGGCAACTATAGCCATCACGCCGCCGCGCGGATCGTCGAGGCTCGCAGCCATCGGATGCTGCAACGCCAAGGCTCAGCGCTGCGCATGACCTCGCAACCGCGGACACGCCCGCCATCGCGAGACCCCAACACGTGTTGGGGTCGAGGCCAACACGTGTTGGGGTGTGCGCCATCCGGCTTTTTCCCTCGCCTGCTGCTCCTCCCATTACGCATGCTCGCATGCCTAGCGCACCCAGGCGCTCCCGCGGCCCGTTCCGGGCCGATCGTCGCAAGGGCGAAAAGGGTGCTCGCGATGATCGAGATCGAGGTTCTCCGGCCCAGCACCTCGGTACGCGGCATCCTCCCGGCTCCGCAGGAGCCGTGAGGGCTAGCGAAGCTTTTTTCGCGAGATGCGGAGAGCTCGCGCAGGCGGCTGTCGGCCGCAGGATGGCGGCATGGTCGAGGCTGGCATCGTTGCCTCGAAGCGTGGCGAGGTGCGATGGCTGCGGCGCGGCAAGTTTTCGGAGCACGCGGGCGAGGTCCCCCGCGATCTCTGCTACCGACTCTGCATGCTCTGCGAGAAAAGGAAGCGCGTGCCCGACGCGGTCCGCTACCATGCGTGCGTGCAGAGCTGGTCTGAGGTTGCACGCCTCGCGCGCGAGGGCGATTCCGCTGTGTTGGGCAAACAGCGCTCGGCCGATGTCGCTGTTTGGCCGCGCGCTGGATGCCTACGAGGGCCGGCTCCGAGGCTGGTGGGCGGGGTGTCCGTCGGGGTCTGCGGGGCCACCGCGGTGTCGTTTGCGCCCGACGGATAGCCGGCGGTGACCGCCACCGTCTTTGCGGCGTAGAGCCGTTGGCGGGTGGGGGCGAGCCTGGGGATCAAAACTCGTACTTTGCACCGATGCTCGGTACGAGCGCGAGAAGGAGCGGGGCCGCGAGCTTGTCGGCGCTAAACCATCCCTGACCGTCGTCCCCACTCGGGAAGACCTGGTTCGTGTCCCACCTGGGCGGCGACAGCGCCGGCATGATGAGCAACTCCGCACCCACGTTGATCTCGATGTGCTCGCCGAGCTTGCGTCCGAAGCGCAGTTCCGGCGCGACGAACATGTAGGTCGCGCTTGGCGCTTGCGTCGTGTTGACATCGAACGGACGCCCTGTGTTCTGGGCCGTGAACGTGCCGGTGCGCCGGTCTCTCATGGATCCGACGAACGCTCCGACCCCGAGCCGGGCCGTGAGCGGCCAATCGCCTCGTGTTCGATACTGGCCCTCGAGGCCGGCGACGATACCGCCCAAAAGCAGACTATCAGCCGCGGTGCCGTGAGCAGTAAAGCCCATCGAGGTGACGGCCGTCTGACGATTGGAGATCGAATTCGAGAGCAGCATGTAGCCCGCGCGCACCCCGATGCCCAGGCCGAAGGGGAACGAGTAGTCGCCGTGGAGCACGCCCTGGAAACCGAGCGGGAAGCTCGCGCCGCACGCGCCGCTGCAGTTCGCGCCCTTCTCCAGGTCGCCGGCCGTGACGAGGCCGAGCGGCAGGCCGAGGTCGACCTCGAACGTGACATGGCCCCCGGGCGCCGAAATGGCTTCGAGCTTCGCCCTGACCACGCCGCGATCGCCCGCGGCGAGCGTGACCTTGCGCATGAACGCCGTGTAGCCCTCGAGTGTCGCGCCAACCGCGTGGTCGCCCGCCGCGAGGCGACCGGCCCACGCGCCACGACCTAGGGGAACGCCGTCGATCGTCACCAAGGCCGACGCCGGCTCGGGCACCACGCTCAGGCTGGCGGGAAGCTCTTGCATGACGAGGTCGAGCGCCGTTACCTGATTGAGTTTCACGCTCACGAGAGCCGGGGGCGTTCCGAAGTTCCCCTCGCCGCGCAGAAGCACCGTGTGATCGCCGGGTGCGAGCGCACCGTCCCACGGGACGCGACCCACGACCGCGCCGTCGACGACGACCTCGGCCGGTCTGCCGCCGTGCTCCGTGATGCTGAGACGCCCTGCCTGCGTGAGCGCGGCGAGCTGCGCACGCACGACCACGGCTTGCCCTCCCGCGAGATCGACCCGCAGCTCGAACGGCAAGGCGCCCTCCTTCGTCACGCGAATCATGTGGGTGCCGGCCGAAAGACGAATCGGACTCCTGAGCGGGGTCTTGCCCCGTTCGATGGAGTCGATCGTCACCGACGCGCCGTCCGGTGCACCTTGGATCTGGACGGTGCCGAGAGACGCTTTCAGCTCCGCGATCTCGCGTTCCGCGAGTGCGCGATCGGTCGGAGACAGGTCAGGAAAATCGTGGAGGAGTCTCTCGAACATCTCGAGCGCCTCCTCGAAACGCCCCACCTTGCGCAGGCAGATCGCGGCGTTCTTCGTGTTCCCCCGCGAAGGGAACAGCTCCCTCGATTTCAAGAACTCGACGAGCGCGGCCTGCCACTCTTCTCTGTCGAAATGCGACAGGCCTAGCTCGAAGTGGCTGCGCGCCTCTTCCTTCTGCTGCTCGCCCGCCTGCGCCCACGACCTCGCGTGGACGAGCATCAGTACGGCCAAGAGCGCCCACGCGAGAAGTCGAGCCGTCGTTCCGATCGTCTTCGCTGTCATCCTATGCTTGTCCCGGTTGTCGTCGTCACATCGTTCGAGACACTTCTGGTGTTGTCGCCTTGTTGCCCGACGGCTGCGCGGGTACCGTATGCGGCTCTGGTGTTGTCGCCTTTTCGCCCGACGGCTGCGAGGGTACCTTCTGCGGCGCCGGGACGGAGCGGCCCGTGGAGGCGGCGGGCGGCGCACCCGCGTGGCCTCCGGGGCGCGTCGGGTGCGCGTCGCCGACCGGATCCTTCAGGGCGGTCACGGAAGAGGGAATGGGGCCGGCATCCGCGATGAGGATGGTTTGCCACGTATCGTTGCCGCCTTTGGCGATGTGGAGCTGGTGGACGCTCCCGACGTCGCCGGATATCTCCACCTTCCCATCGCTGACCGTGGCCGGCAATCCATCGACCTCGACCAGGGCGTCGGCCGGCTCGACGGTCACGTGGACCGTGCGCCGCGTCGTCGGGATCGACGGCGCGGTCGACGACGCAGGCGGCGCCGCCGCGGAGACCGACGTTGTCGGTTCGACGGTCGGCTTCTGGCGCGTCGCGTACAGCCCGATTGCCCCAATGACCGTGACGATGGCGACGGCCCCTGCGAGCGGGGCTGCCCAGCGCGCCGTGGATTTTCCCGCAGCGCTGCCGCTCGCGGACTGGTTCGTCCCGAAGCCGGCTGTCGTGGATTGGAGCTTGGCCGCCGTGACGCCGAGCGGCGACCCGCCGGCCGGGGTGGCGAGCAACGGTTGTGGGCCGCTATCAGCCGCCCCGGATGAAAGGGGTGCTCGCGGCGCGATCGCCGCACGCATCTCGGCGGGCATCGCCACAAGCATCGATTGCGGGACCACCGCGCCACCGGGCAGCAGCGCCATGATGGCCGCGTGCATCTCGGCGGCGGTCTGATAACGATGCGCCGGATCGTGCGCCAGCGCCTTGTGGACGATGGTCGCGATCTCCGGCGCAACCCACGGCGCCGCGTCTTGAATCGGCGCGATCGCCGCCGACGTGATGGCTACCACGAGCTGGCCGATGGTATCCCAATCGCCGTGCGGGGTCTTGCCGCACAATGCCTCGTACAATACGACCCCGAGCGACCAGATGTCGGTGCGGTGGTCCAGCGTCTTGAGGCCGAGCACTTGCTCCGGGGACATGTACAGCGGCGACCCCATCATCGAGCCCGTGCGCGTCAGGCCGTGCCCACCGGACTGCGACTGCGAGAGCTGATCGGGCCGAACCTTGGCGATGCCAAAATCGAGGATCTTGACAATGGCGTCGCCCGAGTCGCGACGAGCGACAAAAAGGTTTGCGGACTTGATATCGCGGTGGATGATGCCCGCTTCGTGCGCACGCCGGAGACCGAGACACGCGTGCGCCAAGAGCCGAAGCGCGAGATCGGGCGCGAGCGGACCCACGCGCCCGATGAGCTGCTGCATGTCCTCTCCCTTGAGCAGCTCCATGACCATGTATGGACTGCCCGTGGCCGCGTCCACGCCGGCGTCGAGCACCTGCGCGACGTGCTCGGACTCGATGGCGCCGCTCGCCCGCGCCTCGCGTTGGAACCGCGCGAGGATGTCGGCGCTGTGCGCGAGCGCCTCCGCCAGGATCACCTTGACCGCGACGCGCCGCCCGGTCCGGAGGTGGCGAGCCTCGTAGACCGCGCCCATGCCGCCTTCGCCGAGCTGGCGGACGATTTGGTACTTGTTGTCGATGACGGGATGCTGCACGGCTTACCCCCTCTTCGCGCGGCGTCGCCGCATGCGGGTACCGACGAAAGCCACGAGGGCGGCGACCATTGCGGCCGTCCACGGCGGTGAGCCGTTCGAGGAGGTGCCGCACGCGCAGCCGCTACTCTGCGGTGCCGACAGTGGAACGCACTTGCCGTTGGCATCGCAGACGTAGGGCGCGACGCAGTCTCTCACGGACGCGCACGTCATAACGCACGTGCCGGACGTGTCGCACTTGTACGGCGTGCAGTCCTTGGTCGTGTTGTCGACGGCCTTGGAAGTATGGTCGTCGATGCAAACAGCCCCGGCCGAGGGGACGCACTTTCCATCCTGCGCGCAGGTGAAGCCGGTGAGGCAGTCCGTGTCGTCGGCGCACGTCGTCTTGCATTTCGTGCCGTCGCTCGTGCACACAAGGTTGTTGCAGGAGTGCGACCCTCCGACGAGGCAATCGCCCTTCCCGTTGCAGTAGCTGTCGGTCTCGGTGCCCGACACGCACGTCGAGCCGCAGGCGGTGGTGTTGTCCCACTTCGCGCACGCCTTGGCGCCGTTGCACACGCCGGTCTGCCCGCAGGTCGAGGGCGCATCCTGCGCACATTCGTCGTCCGGGTCCGTGTTGCTGGTGACGGGCGCACAGGTGCCATCGACGCCCCCCGTCTTGGCCGCACTGCACGCTTCGCAGAGCCCGGCGCAGGCGGTGTCGCAGCAAACGCCGTCGACGCAGTTGCCAGAACTGCACTGGTCGTTGGCGGTGCAGACTGCGCCCTGTGCGCCCTTGGGCTTACACACCGTCGGGCTTGTCGCGAGATCGCAGTAGTGCGTCGGGACGCAATCGCCGTCGCTGGCGCACGTCGTCAGGCACGCGTTGGCGCCGCAAACGTAGGGCGTACACGGCGTTTGGACGCCCGCGACGCAGGTGCCCGCGCCGTCGCACTTGCGCTCGGCGGTCTGGGTTCCATTCGTGCAGACCTGTAGGGCGCAGACCGTGGTGTTGTCCCACTTGGCGCACGCCTTGGCGCCGTCGCAGAGGCCGTTCTGGCCGCAGGTCCCGGGCGGATCCTGCGCACAGTCGTTGTCCGGGTCGGTGTTGCTCGCGACGGGCGCACAGATGCCATCGACACCCCCGGTCTTGGCCGCACTGCACGCCTCGCAGAGCCCGCCGCAGGCGCTGTCGCAGCAGACGCCGTCGACGCAGTGGCCAGAACTGCACTGGTTGTCGGCGGCGCAGACTGCGCCCTGTGCAACCTTGGGCTTGCACACCTTCGGGCTTGTGGCGACATCGCAGTAATGCGTCGAGACGCAATCGGTATCGCTGGCGCACGTCGTCAGGCACGCGTTTGCGCCGCAAACGTAGGGCGTACACGCCGTTTGGACGGCCGCAACGCAGGTGCCCGAGCCGTCGCACTTGTGCTCGGTCTGCGTTCCATTCTCGCAGACCTGTGGCGCGCAGACCGTGGAGTTGTCCCACTTGGCGCACGCCTTGGCGCCGTTGCAGAGGCCGTTCTTCCCGCAGGTCGAGGGGTCATCCTGCGCACATTCGTTGTCCGGGTCGGTGTTGCTCGTGACGGGCGCACAGGTGCCATCGGCGCCCCCCGTCTTGGCCGCAGTGCACGCTTCGCAGAGCCCGCCGCAGGCGGTGTTGCAGCAGACGCCGTCGACGCAGTGGAGCGATGTGCACTCGCCATTGAGCGTGCAGGCGGCGCCCAGCGCGAGCGTGGCATCCGTGGTCTTGACCACGAACGCGTCCAGCCAGCCGTACGCGCCTTGGTACGGGCTCTTGGTCGGAAAGTTATCCGAATACGTGTACCCCGTCACGTAGGCGTTGCCCGCGGCGTCGACCGCGATGCCGTTGCCGCCGTCGTCGCTGCTGCCGCCGAGGTAGGTCGAGTAGACGAGGGCCGGGCCCGCCGCGTTGAGCTTGGTCACGAATGCGTCGTAGAAGCCGCCGCCGAACGCGCCCTGGTACGCATTCGCGGTCGGGAAGTTCTGCGACTCCGTGAACCCCGTCACGTAGGCGCTGCCCGCGGCGTCGACCGCGATGCCGTTGCCCCAGTCGTCTGCGCCGCCGCCGAGATAGGTCGAGTAGACGAGCGCCGAGCCCGCCGCGTTGAGCTTGGTCACGAACGCGTCCTCGCCGCCGCCTAACGCGCCTTGGTACGCATTCGCGGTCGGGAAGTTCGTCGAATTCGTCTGCCCCGTCACGTAGGCGCTGCCCGCGGCGTCGACCGCGATGCCGTAGCCCCAGTCGTCGCCGCTCCCGCCGAGGTAGGTCGAGTAGACGAGCCCCGAGCCCGCCGCGTTGAGCTTGGTCACGAACGCGTCCCCGCCGCCAAACGCGCCTTGGTACGCATTCGCGGTCGGGAAGTCCGCCGAACCAGCCCTCCCCGTCACGTAGGCGTTGCCCGCGGCGTCGACCGCGATGCCCGAGCCGCGGTCGCCGCCGTCGCCGCCGAGGTAGGTCGAGTACACGAGCGCCGAGCCCGCCGCGCTCAGTTTCGTCACGAACGCGTCGTTGACGCCGCCGAACGCGCCTTGGTACGCATTCGCGGTCGGGAAGTTCTGCGACCGCGTGTCCCCCGTCACGTAGGCGCTGCCCGCGGCGTCGACCGCGATGCCCGAGCCATAGTCCTCGCCGCTACCGCCGAGGTAGGTCGAGTAGACGAGCGCCGAGCCCGCCGTGTTGAGCTTGGTCACGAACGCATCGTCGTTGCCGCCGCCGAACGCGCCTTGGTACGCATTCGCGGTCGGGAAGTTCTGCGACCACGTGTCCCCCGTCACGTAGGCGCTGCCCGCGCCGTCGACCGCGATGCCTCGGCCAAAGTCGTAGTCGCTGCCGCCGAGGTAGGTCGAGTACACGAGCGCCGAGCCCGCCGCGTTCAGTTTGGTAACGAACGCGTCCCTGCCGCCGCCCTTTGCGCCTTGGTACGCATTCGCGGTCGGGAAGTTCGTCGAAGACACGGACCCCGTCACGTAGGCGCAGCCCGCGCCGTCGACCGCGATGCCGTCGCCCTCGTCGCCGTCGCTGCCGCCGAGGTAGGTCGAGTAGACGAGCGACGGATCGATGAGGAGCGCACGCGTCTCGTCGTAGCCGTCGATCGCAAACCCGACGCGCTGGGTTGCGCCCTGCGCCGCCCGCACTTCATACCGCGTGCGCAGCTCCCGGCCGTCCTGCACCACCTTCGGCGGCCTCTGCACGAGCGTGCCCGCCGCGGTCGCGATCTCGAGCGAACCGTCCTCCGCCACGTAGGCCCGATCGGCGCCATCGATCTCGAACGCGAGCTGTCGCGCGTCCACCCCCGCGGCGACCTCGAGGTCGTACTCGATGCCGCTGTCGCCGCCGTGCCACACGACATCGACGCCCGGCACCGCGTCCTTTGCGCGCACTTGCCCGTAGTTCGGGACGTTCGTGCGCCATTTCGTCTTGTCATTGCCGAGGAAGAAGTTGCTCTTCGTGATGAGCTCTTTCTCGCCTCGCAGCACGGCGCGCTTCGCCCAGGCCGCTCCGGCCGAGGCCCCGACCACGAGCTTCATCGTCAGCGTCGCGGTCTTCGCTTCGGAAAGGGCCTTCCTGCGCGCTGCGATCTCGTCCCTGGGCGACATGCCCGGCGCGCGCGGCACAGCTTTCACCTCGCGAAGGGCGAAGGTCATCCCCTCCTCGGTGATGAAGAGCGTCACGCCGCCCTGCCGAGCAACGAACGCGACGCGCTCGTCCCACTGCCCCGCGTTCGCCTCGAAGCGAAGCGGGAGCTTCGCCATCCGCGCCATCACGGTGGCTTTCGCCTCCGCGCTGGTCGAGGTGGAACGCGCGGCGGGCGGGCTCGGCGGCGCCCATCGCGGCAGCGCAGCCCCCGCAAGCGAGAGGCAGCATGCGACGAGCGCAGCAAGGACGAAGTAGCGGATCAGTGCCATCGTGCCTCCAAGCTGGGCGCGGCCGAAGCTCGCGACGTCGTGGGCGAGAGTTTACACCGCCCCACGATGGCTGTCATCCGGAAGGATTGGGCCCGTGCGGATGCTGAGCCGCACGGTGCACAACCTCAAGACCCGCGCGCCCCGTAAGACACGACGCAGCCAGCCCGCCTAGCCGCACCCTTGCCGGTGCGTCGGGAAAGGGAAGGGGCAGGGGAAAGGGCAAGGGCGGGAACCCGCGCCGGCGCAAGGCACCCGATTGAGACCGGGTTCTGCGCTGAAGATGCGTCGACCGCGCGCGGGTAGCGCACAGTCCGCCCCGGGTCGAGATCGGCCCTCAGCGAGCCCCGATCGGCTCGTTTCGGGTCGAGATCGACTCTCGGCGAGCCTCGATCGACTCGTCTCGGGTCGAGATCGACTCTCAGCGAGCCTCGATCGGCTCGTCTCGGGTCGAGATCGACTCTCGGCGAGCCTCGATCGGCTCGT
>Ga0272446_1001027_pt1 | contig 41815 bp, 41 predicted proteins | sample YNPCB0061_FD_194587 | JGI IMG/M metagenome (GOLD analysis project Ga0272446, IMG submission 194587) | Hot spring microbial mat communities from Yellowstone National Park, WY, United States - YNP-CB-006-1 | ecosystem: Environmental > Aquatic > Thermal springs > Hot (42-90C) > Sediment | place...
CGCGCCTGGGTGCGCGTCCTGTGGCGCACTTGGTCTTCGCGCTCGGCCTACGACCCGAGCCTTCACGGTGGTGCGAAGCGGTTCCTCGCTGCCGCGTGACGCAGGGGTTGACACAGGAAGTCTCACGACCGAACAGCGGCTCGAGGTCCTGCGGCGCGCGGCGGCGGTGCTGTCGTCGTCGCTGGACTACGAGGAGACGCTCGGCAACGTGATCGACGTGTGCCTCCCGGGGCTCGGCGACTTCGGCTTCTTCGACGTCGTCACCGACGGGGGCGAGGTGCGCCGGGTGAGCCGGGCGCACGAGGATCCGGAGACCGCCGCGCGGCTCGCCCCGACGCGCTGGCAGCCGCAGACGCGCACCGACATGAACCTGTGCGCGCTGTCGACGGGCGAGGCGGCGCGCCACGCCGACATCGACGAGGCCTGGCTGGCGCGCGTGGCGACGAGCGACCTGCACCTCGAGGCGATGCGCACGCTCGCCTTCCGCTCGATGATCACCGTCCCGGTCGCCTATGGCGGCGAGCTGCTCGGGGCGCTGACGCTCTTCTTCGGCCCCTCCGGACGCCGCCACACCGTCGAGGACCTGACGTTCTCGAAGGAGCTGGCGGCGCTGGCCGCGCAGGTGGTGGTGAACGCGCGCCTGTTCGCGCGCCAACGACGGACGGAGGCGGCGCTGCGCGACAGCGAGACGCGCCTCCGGATGGCGCTCGACGCGGCGAACACCGGCGTGTGGGACTGGGACGTCGTCGCCGATCGGGTCACCTGGACCGACCGCATCTACGCGCTCCACGGCCTGCCGGTGGGATCGTTCGGCGGGACGGCGCGCGACTTCACGGCGCTGGTGCACCCCGACGATCGCCAGCGCGTCTGGCAGGCGATCGAGCGCTCGCTGGCGACGGGCGATGCCTACGCGGTCGAGTTCCGCACCATCCGCCCCGACGGGGCGGTGCGCTGGCTGTCGACGCACGCGACGGTGATGCGCGACGAGAGCGGCGCGGCGCGGCGGCTGCTCGGCGCGACCGCCGACGTCACCGAGCGGCGCGAGCTGCTCGCGCGGGCCGAGCTCCTGGCGCGCGCCGGCGAGCTGTTCGCCCGCTCGCTCGACGAGGAGGAGACGCTGCGCGCCTTCGCGTCGCTCCTCTCCCCGGCGCTGACCGACTACTGCCGCATCGATCTCGTCGACGCCTCGGGGGCGATGCGCCACGCGCTCACCCACCACTGCGATCCGGCGCGCGCGCGGGCGGCGGCCGCGGTGTCGGCGCGGTGGGAGGCGCGCACCGACTGGGAGGGCAGCATCGCGCGGGTGGCGCGGACCGGGCGGGCGGCGATCCTGCGCGACGTCGACGCGGAGACCTTCGCCCCGTCGGCGCCCGACGCCGAGGCGATCGGCTTCCTGCGCGCGGCCGGGGTGCGGTCCTACCTGGCGGCGCCGCTCGTCGCGCGCGGCCGGACGCTGGGCGTGGTGCTCGCGCTCATGGCCGAGTCGGGGCGGCGCTTCGAGCCGGCCGACCTCGCGCTCCTCGAGGAGCTGGCGCGGCGCGCGGCGCTGGCGCTCGACAACGCGCGCCTCTACCGCGAGGCCGCCGAGGCGCGCCGCGACGCCGAGGCCGCCAACCGCGCCAAGGACGAGTTCCTCGCGATGCTGGGCCACGAGCTGCGCAACCCGCTGGCGCCGATCGTGACCGCCATCGAGCTCCTCGGGACGCGCGGCGGGCCGGAGGTGGCGCGAGCGCGCGAGGTGCTCGAGCGCCAGACCGGCTACCTCAAGCGGCTGGTCGACGATCTCCTCGACGTCGCCCGCATCGTCCATGGGCAGGTGGCGCTGCGGCGCGAGCGGCTCGACCTCGCGGCGCTCCTCGACGAGGCGCTGGAGATCGCCGCCCCGCTCATCGACGAGCGCCGCCTCTCGCTCGCCGTCGAGCTCCCGCTGGGGGAGCTGACCGTCGACGGCGACCGCCTGCGCCTCACGCAGGTCTTCACCAACCTCCTCACCAACGCCGCCAAGTACACCGACGCGCCGGGCCGCATCGCGGTGCGCGCGCGCGTCGTCGCCGAGACGGTCGAGGTGCGCGTGCGCGACAGCGGCGTCGGCATCTCGGCCGACCTCCTGCCGCAGATCTTCGAGCTGTTCGTGCAGGGGCCGCGGCCGCTCGACCGCGCGGGCGGCGGGCTCGGCCTGGGGCTGGCGATCGTGAAGAACCTCGTCGAGCAGCACGGCGGCCGGGTCACCGCCGCCAGCGAGGGGCCGGGGCGCGGCACCGAGGTGTGCGTGACGCTGCCGCGCGCCGCCGCCGCGCCGGTCGAGGTCGCGCCGCCGCCGCCCCCCGTCGCGGCGCGCCCGACGGCGAGCGGCGACCGGCCGCGGCGCGTGCTGGTGGTCGACGACAACCGGGACGCCGCCGACCTGCTCGTCGAGCTCCTCTCGCTGCACGGCTACGACGCGCGCGCCGCCTATCACGGCCTCGAGGCGCTGCGCGTCGCCGCGGAGATGTCTCCGCACATCGCGCTCCTCGACATCGGGCTGCCGGAGATGGACGGCTACGAGCTCGCCGCGCGCCTGCGCGCCAGCGACGCCGCCCTCCGTCTCGTCGCGGTCACCGGCTACGGCCGCGAGCCCGACCGCCGTCGCTCCGCCGACGCGGGCTTCGATCGCCACCTCATCAAGCCGGTGTCGCCGCCGGACGTGCTCGACGCCGTCGAGACGCTCACGCGGGCGGCGGCACCGTCGTGAGGCGCGGACGCCGTCGGGCGAGTGCCTCCTCGTCGGCGCGCACCGCCGCGCGCTGGAGCGCGTCGAGCTCGAGCGGGTCGTGCGCGCAGAAGATCCGCACCGCGTCGCCGTGGACGCGCGCGAGGTCGCGCAGCCGCGCCTGATTGTCGAGGCGCAGCCGCCGATCCTTCTCCATCAGCCACTGATAGGCGCGCAGCCCCGGCGGACAGCTCGGGTGCTCGGGGTCCATCTCACCGCGGTAGAAGTAGGCGTCGCCGGCGTGCAGGAGCCAGCGCGTCCCGTCGTGGATGGCGACGCCGGCGTGGCCGAGCGTGTGCCCCGCGAGCGGCACGAGCGCGATCTCCGGCGGCAGGTGCTCGAGCTCGCGCACGGCGTCGAAGCCGAACCAGCGCTCGCCCTCGCCGGGGTGCACCGGGTACGAGAGCCAGCGCCCCATCGACGACCACTGCTGCGGGCGGAAGCGGCGGCGATCGAGCGGCGTCGCCTGCGCCACCGCCGCCTGCCGCTCCGCCTCGAGGAGGTGGATGCGCGCCTGGGGGAAGTCGTCGAGCCCGCCGGCGTGATCGAAGTCGAGGTGGGTGAGCACGATGTCGGTGATCTCCTCCGGCGCGATGCCGAGGCGCGCGAGCTGGCGCACGGCGGTGTCCTCCTCGCGCAGCCGCGGGCGGCAGAGGAGGCGCAGGAAGAGCGGCGCCAGGCGCGGCCGCGGCGCGTGCACGTCCTCGAGGCCGAAGCCGGTGTCGACGAGCACCAGGCGGCCCGGCAGCTCGACGAGCAGACAGTGGCAGCAGAGGATCGCCGGGCCGCGCGCCCCGGCCCGTCCGTCCATCAGCCGGCGGCCGGGCGGGCACATCGTGACGCAGTTCAGGTGGTGGACTCGCATGGCCGACGAAGTAGGCCCGGCCGGCGCGCGCGCAAACACCACGGTATGCTTCTCGCGATGTCCCCACCCGAGCCCGAGCCCGAGCCCGAGCCCGTGCCCGTGCCCGAGCCTGACTCCGACTCCGACTCCGTGATCGACGACCACGCCCGCGCCCTCGCCACGCTCCTCGCCGGCCGCCGCGCGGTCGCCCTCGTCGGTGCGGGCCTCTCGACGGAGTCCGGCATCCCCGACTACCGCGGCGCGGGCCGGGCGCCGCGCACGCCGATCACGCACCGCGAGTTCCTGCACAGCGCCGCCGCCCGCGCCCGCTACTGGGCGCGCAGCGTCATCGGCTGGCCGGCGGTCGCGCGCGCGCAGCCGAACGCCGGGCACCTCGCGCTGGCCGCGCTCGAGCGCCTCGGCGCGGTGACCGCGGTCATCACCCAGAACGTCGACGGGCTGCACCACGCCGCCGGCAGCGCGCGCGTCGTCGAGCTGCACGGCTCGTTGTGGCGCGTCCGCTGCCTCGGCTGCGGCGCGATCGAGCGGCGGGACGCGCTCCAGGCGCGCCTCGCGGCGCTCAACCCGACGCTGGCTCCGGTCGCGGCCACGTCGATCGCCCCCGACGGCGACGCCGACGTCGAGGCCGCGCGCCTCGCGGCCTTCCGGGTGGCCGACTGCGCGGCCTGCGGCGGCCTCCTCAAGCCCGACGTCGTCTTCTTCGGCGACAACGTGCCGCGCCCGATCGTCGACGAGTCCTACGCGCTCGTCGACGGGGCGGAGGCGCTGGTGGTGCTCGGCTCGTCGCTCACGGTGTGGTCGGGCTATCGCTTCGTGCGCCGCGCCGCCGAGCGCGGGCAGCCGGTGGCCATCGTCAACCTGGGGCCGACGCGCGGCGACCCGCTGGCCGCGCTGCGCGTCGAGGCGCCGCTGGGGGCGCTGCTGCCGCGGGTCTATTCCTGCTTGACGAATACACCGCTCGCCGACAGCCGGTAGCGCACCCGCGTGCGGCGCCGCGCCTTCGGGTGGTCGTCGTCGGTGGCGGTGGTGGTGACCACCGCGGCGCGGGCGCGCGGCTGGAAGGCCGCCACCGGCTCGGCGTGCGACGGCGGGTCGCTGAGCCCGTGCAGGGTGAGCGCGATCCGCGCCGTGCCGTCGACGGCGCTCACGAAGACGCGGGCGTAGTCGGCGCAGGCCTCGGGCACCGAGTCGACGCGAACGAGCGGCACCCCGGCCGCGCGCGCGGTCAGCGTCGCGCCGATCTCGGCCCGCCCGCCGCGCACCCCGAGGTACCCCTGCCCCGCCGCCGGGAACGACACCTCCGACGTGGCGCCCGCCGCCGTCGCCACCAGCACCACGACCGCGTGCGCCGGCGCCGGGCCGATGCGCACCGTGATCCGATCGGCCCGCCCGTCCCCGTCGAGATCGTGGCGCGCGCAGGCCGGGGTCACCTCCGACTCCCGCAGCCACCCCGAGGCGCCGCCCGCCTCGACGCGCAGCCAGCGCTCGACGCGCCCGTCGAGGAGCAGCGGCTCGCCCGCCTCGCGCACCACCACCTCGTCGCCCGCCGCCAGCGCCGCGCCCGCGCCCTCGGCGGGGCCCTTCCGCAGCGCCGCCGTCCGGGGCGCCACGCAGCGACGGGCGCCCGCCGGCTGCTGGCCGAGCATCGCGTCCTTCGGCGACGGCTGCGCGCCCGCGTCGTCGCGCACCTGGTACTGCACCGCGGTGTCGTCGGCCCCCGCGACGGCGGCGGCGGCGACGGTGACGACGGCGAAGGCGAGCGCGGCGAGGCGGCGCGGCATCTCGTTCAGCATGGCCAGAGTACGGTGTACAACCACGGCAATGGCCCTGCCACGCCTCCAGCTCTTCGAGGTCAACGACCACCCGCGCGCCCCCGCGCCGCTGCGCGACACCATCGTCGAGTCGCTCAGCCGCACCCTCCGCTGGGGGCGCATGCTCGACGGCCTCGTGCCGCCCTTGCGCCGCTTCCTCGCCGAGGCCGGCACCACCGACGTCCTCGATCTGTGCGCCGGCTCCGGCGGCCCGGCGACGATCCTCGCCGACGCCTTCCTGCGCGACGGCGGGCCCGCGCCGCGCATCACCCTCACCGACCTCTTCCCGCACGTCGAGGACTGGCGCGCCGCCGTCGCCGCGCACCCCGGCGCGCTCGACTTCGTCGCCGATCCCGTCGACGCCACCGCCATCCCGGCGCCGATCGCGCGCGGCCGCGTGCGCACCGTGATCAACGCCTTCCACCACTTCCCGCCGTCGCTGGCCGCGGCGATCCTGCGCGACGCGGTCGCCAGCTCGCGCGGCATCTTCGTGAGCGAGGCCTTCGATCGCAACCCGCTCCGCTACATCTCCTTCTTCCCCGTCGGGATCGTGTCGATGGGGCTGAACCCGCTCCTCACGCGCCGCGATCGCCTGGCCAAGGCGCTGCTCACCTACGCCACGCCGGCCGCCGCGCTCGCCGGGCTGTGGGACGGCTTCGTCTCGACGCTGCGCATCTACCACGAGGAGGAGGTGCGCGCGATGGTCGCCCCCTTCGGCGGCGGCTGGCGCTGGGAGTTCGGAACCTATGAGTTCAAACCATTCGGCCGCGGCCGCTGGTTCTATGGGGTGCCGGCATGACGTACCAGGCGCCGCGCTGGCTGCCAGGGCCGCACGCGATGACGGTCTTCGGCGCGCTGGTGCGCCGCGCGCCGCGGCTCGCCCTCACCACCGAGCGCTGGGAGCTCCCCGACGGGGACTTCGTCGACGTCGAGCGCGTCGCCGGCCCGCGCCCCGACGCGCCGCTGGTCGTCGTCTGCCACGGCCTCGAGGGCTCGGGCCGCGCCCACTACGTCCTCGGCACGCTCCGCGAGGCGCGCCGCCTCGGCTGCGCCGGCCTCGCGCTCCACTTCCGCAGCTGCTCGGGCGCGCCCAACCGCCTGCCGCGCCTCTACCACTCGGGCGAGACCGGCGACCTCGACTGGACCGTGCGCCGCCTCGCCGCCGAGCGCCCCGGCCGCCCGCTCGGCCTGGTGGGATTTTCGCTAGGCGGAAATGTCGTCGCCAAGTACCTGGGCGAGCGCGGCGACGATCTCCCGTCGGAGGTGCGCGCCGGCGCGGTGGTCTCGGCGCCGCTCGACCTCGCCGCCTGTCAGGCCGAGATCGATCGCGCCGGCTTCTGGGCCGCGCGCTACCGCGAGCGCTTCCTCCGGCGGCTCAAGCGCAAGGCGCTCTGGAAGGCGCGCCAGTTCCCCGGGCTCCTCGACGAGCAGCGCGTGCGCGCCGCGCGCACCCTGCGCGCCTTCGACGACGCCGTCACCGCGCCGCTGCACGGCTTCCGCGACGCCGCCGACTACTACGCGCGCTCGAGCGCCGGGCCGCGCGTCGCCGACGTCCGCCGGCCGCTCTTCGTCCTCAACGCCGACGACGATCCGATGGTCCCGGGGCGCACGCTGCCGGTCGAGGCGCTGCGACGGAACCCGCTCATCACCTTCGAGCTCTGGCCGGCGGGCGGCCACGTCGCCTTCGTGAGCGGCCCGCCGTGGCGCGCCGAGCGCTGGGCCGAGCGGCGCGTGGCGGCCTGGATCGCGCCTCGCCTCGGGCGCGAAGAGCGCACATAATCCGTGCGTTTTCGCACCGTTGCTCGACGGGAGAAGCGCGTGTAGCGTCCGACGCATGCGCTACCTCTTCGACCCGAGCGAGCTGCACGCAGTCGTCCGCCGCGCGATCGGCCTGCCGTCGGAGCAGATGATCGATCAGATCATCGGCGACCTCGCCGCGCGGTACCCCGGCCACATCGCGACGTCGAAGGAGTGGATCTTCAACAACGCCGGCGGGGCGATGGGCGCGATGACCATCCTCCACGCGTCGCTGCACGAGTACGTGATCATCTTCGGCTCGCCCATCGGCACCGAGGGGCACACCGGCCGCTTCATGGCCGACGACTACTTCATGATCCTCGAGGGCGAGCAGTGGGCCTTTCGCGAGGGCGCGCTCGAGCGCGAGGTCTATCGCGCCGGCGACGTGCACCACCTGCCGCGCGGCCACGTGAAGGCCTACAAGTTCCCCGAGCGCTGCTGGGCCGTCGAGTACGCGCGCGGCTTCATCCCGCAGATGCTGCCGTTCGGGCTCGCCGACTCGCTCTTCTCGACGGTGGACTTCCGCACCATCGGGCGGCTCTTCCGCATCTACGGCACCCAGGTGATGCGCGAGCTGCGCCAGGGGAACCTGCCGCTGCAGCCGAACGACATCGTCGCGCTCCTGCCGCCGTGGGCGCGCGGCGAGGCCGATGTCCGCTAGACGACGACAGCGGAACGCAACCGGGGCTGGCCGGGCGGTGGTCGCGCGCGTATAGTGAACGGAGGATTCGCGTTTGCGCGGGAGCCAGAGCGACCGATGCCCCAGGTGAAGAAGGACGACATCGACGAGCGCATCAGCGAGGCGGCGCTGCGCGTGTTCGCCGCGCGCGGGTACGCCGCCGCCACGGTGGCCGACATCGCCCGGGCGGCGCGGGTGTCGACCGGGAACGTCTATCGCTACTACCGCAGCAAGGACGCGCTCTTCTACGCGGTGGTCGACGCCGGCTTCGTGCGGCGGCTGCGGCGCCTCCTGCGCGCGCGCGTGCGGGCGGCGGCCGAGTCGCCCGCGGCGTGGCGGGCGGCGGCCGAGGAGCTGCTGCGGTTCGCCGTCGAGCACCGACGGGAGGTCGTGATCGCGCTGGGGCGCGCCGAGGGGTCGCGCTACGCCCGCCTGGCCGACGAGCTGGTCGCCGAGCTGGCCGCGCTGGCGGTGGCGCACGCGCGGCGGCTGCGGCCCGGGCTGCGGGTGGGGGCGCCGCTCAAGCTGGCGCTCGGGCGGATCTACCGGGGGCTGGTGGAGACCAGCGTGGCGGCGCTCGCCGAGCTGGACGACGAGGCGGCGATGCGCGAGGCGATCGAGGCCTACGCGCGCTACCACGTGGCCGGCCTCGGGAGGCTGTTCGCGTGACGGCCGCGCCCTTGCGGCGGACGATCCGCGAACTTATGGTTCGCGATTCGCGATGACGATGATGACGACGCACACCGACCTCCAGCAGCTCTCGGACGCGGCGCGCACCCTCCTCGCGGAGGAGGAGGCGCTCCTCGACGCCACCCGCGCCGCCATCCGCCGCGCCGCCGAGGCGCGCATCGCCGCGCCCCCCTCGGCCAGCGCCACCCGCGCCGCCGCCGAGGCGCTCTCGTCGCTGCGCGCCCTCGAGGCACTGTTCGGAGCCGTCGTCCTCGCCTGCGGGGGCTGCGCCACCGTCGACGTCGCCGGCCGGCTCGGGCCGGGCGATCCCGCGCTCGCGTCGCTGCGCGACGAGCGCGGCCAGCCGGTCGATCTCGGCGCGATCGCGCGCGCCCACGACGCCACCGTCCTCTTCTTCTGGGCGACCCGCTGCCCCTGCGTCGCGCGCTATCAGGAGCGCATGCTCGCGCTGCGCGGCGCGCACCCGTCGGAGCGCGTGGCGATGTTCGCGGTGGTCTCGAACGCCGACGACGACCTGGCGCGCGCCGCGACGGTCGCGCGTTCGCGCGGCTTCACGCTCCCGCTGGTGCACGATCCCGGCGGACGGCTGGCGCGCCGCCTCGACGCGCGCACCACCCCGACGACGGTGATCCTCGACCGCGACGGCGCGACGCGCTTCGTCGGCTGGATCGACAACGAGCGGCCCCCGGGCACGCGTGGCCGCGTCGCGTGGGCCGAAGAGGCGCTCGGCGCGCTCCTCGAGGGACGCTCCCCACCGACGGCGCGCGCCCCTGTCTACGGCTGCATGATCACGCGCTCGCTCGTCGAGCCGCGCGCGTGCCACGGCCCCCAGTGAGGCGCGCCGAGGCGCGTCAGGGCGCGGGGTCGAGCGCGGCGGCCTCGAAGCGGACGTTGGAGCCGACGGTGGCGAAGGACTCCTCGCGCACCCACGACACCGACAGCGTCTGGCCGGGCTGGGCGGCGCGGAAGAGGATCGTGTAGGTCACGTTCCAGCCGCCGTTCTCGCCCTTCTGCGTGGTGTCGCTGCAGCCGGCGGTCCCCGCCAGCGTCGCGGTGAAGCGCCCGCGCGAGCTCCACCCGCCGACGTAGACGCGGAGCCGCTGCAGCGTCGTGTCGCTCGCCGCCACCGACAGCGTGAAGGTCCCGTTCAGGTAGTAGAGCCCCGAGGTCGTGCCGCTCTCGTTCTGGGTCGGCGTCCCCCCCATCCACGAGAACGACACCTCGCCGTCGTTGAACACCTGCGGCGCCGACGACAGCGTCCCGATCGCCGCGCCGCCGCTCTTCTCGTTGCGGATCTCGGTGAGCTGCCGCCCCCAGTGGACCCAGTCGGTCGTTCCCAGCGACGACAGATTGACCGACGCCGGCGTCGCCGCCGCGCTGCACGAGATCACCGCCACCGGCGTCATGTCGGGCGGCGTCGCCAGATCGGGCGGCGGCGTGAGATCGGGCGGCGTCGCGAGATCGGGGGGCGGCGTCAGATCGACGCCCGCGAGGTCGGCCCCGGCGAGATCCTCCGCCGTCGCCAGATCGACCACCGCGCCCGAGAGATCGGCGACGCGACCGGCGAGGTCGACGTCCGACACGACGGCCGCGTCCTCGGGCGTCAGCCCAGCGACCTCGAAGGTGCAACCGCTCGCGAGGAGCGCAGCGCCCGCGGCGACGACGACGCGCCAGGCGCCAAACGACCACGACATCCCTCCCACTATACGCCTCCCCCTTTCCTTCCGCGCGGATATCGGATTTCCTGCTGGACATGAGACGAGCGGCGGTGGCGGTCACGGTAGCGGTCACGATCTCGGCGGCAGCGACGGCGGCGCGCGCGGGCGACCTGCGCGTCGCGGTCATGGAGTTCACCAACGCGGGCGCGGGCAACGACGCCTACGACCTCTCGGCCCTCGGCAAGGGGCTGCAGTCGATGATGACCACCGACCTCGCGCAGCTCCCGGCCTTCCAGGTCGTCGAGCGCGAGCGCCTGCGCGACATCCAGAGCGAGTTCAAGCTCCAGCGCGGCAAGGCCATCGACCCGTCGACGGCGGCCAAGATCGGCAAGCTCTCGGGCGCCACGCACCTCTTCACCGGCAGCTTCACCGTCCTCGGCGACAAGATGCGCATCGACGGGCGCCTGGTCGGCGTCACCGACGGCAAGGTCGTCTTCGCCGAGCAGATCTCCGGCGAGAAGGCGGCCTTCTTCGAGCTCGAGCAGGCGCTGGTGAAGAAGATCGTCGAGGGGACCAACGTGAAGCTCGCGCCCAAGGAGCGCGCGCAGCTCGCCAAGCCGCAGACCGCCGACTTCGAGGCCTTCAAGAAGTACTCGGTGGGCCTCGCCGCCTTCGACGACAAGAAGTACGACGACGCGCTGAAGTCGTTGAAGGAGGCGACCGAGCTCGACAAGGAGTTCAAGCTCGCAGCATTGACGCTAGACGAATACGAGCGCCTGGCGGCGAAGCTCCGCGCCCGCGCCGACGACGTCGAGCGCGGTAACCTCGACGCCCTCCGCAAGGAGAAGTCGAAGGCCATCCAGGAGCGCCTCGACGTCATCACCCGCCTCTGGCCGATCGCCGAGGGCAAGGCCAAGGTCGCCGGCTCGACGGCCGACCCGCGCGTCCAGCGCCTCTACGCCACCTGCCGGCTCATGAACCTCTACCACCACCACCTGTGGGACGGCGGCGAGCAGATCCCCGACGACGCGCTGGCCCGCGCCGGCCTCGACCCCTTCGTCCTCGAGCGCACCGCCGACGCGCTGGCGCGCCGCTACTTCGCCGAGTCGGCCGACCTCTTTCCCAAGCTCCCGCTGGTCTGCGCCTCGCCGCTCGTCTCCGGCACCCTGACCCCGGCCAACTTCGACAAGGACTTCGTCGCCGCGCTCTCCAACGTCGAGGACCTCTTCAAGGGCTATGGCCTGAACGACCTCCTCCGCTACCACACGCCGTCGGAGGCGGAGAGCTGGTTCCTGCAGCGCCTCGGCATCGACCGCGCCGAGCGCCTGCGCGCCGCCGAGCGGATGTGGAAGCTGATCGCGGCCAAGCTCGATCCCAAGCCGACCTGGCGCGTGCGCTTCGAGAAGGAGCTGGGCGTCTTCGCGCGCGAGAACGCCGCGCTCGAGCAGTCGACGGCGCATTTCGTGTCCATCGGAAAAATCCCCAGCGCCGACGAGTCCGCCCTGCGCGACGCCGCCGACGACGTCGAGCGCAACAAGAAGCTGACCATCCACTTCGGGAACAAGGCGCTCGGCAAGACCATCCGCGAGTACGTGATCGCGCGCCGCCTCGAGGGCAGCCCCGAGTCGTGGACGCGCTCGATGGGGCCGCCCTGGGACGACTACAAGCGCGAGCAGCTGCGCAGCGCGCGCGAGCTCGCGCTGTGGACCGACTATGTCCTCCTCGGCAACGTGCAGGCGTGGCCGCTCAAGCTGAGCGACGTCTATCTCTACAGCGGGCCGCGCACCGACCGCCTCCGCACCGACGAGATCCGCTACGACGCCCAGGGGGCGAAGGACGGCGAGATCGTCGTCGTCGGCGGGCAGCCGCGCCCGTCGACGGAGATCAAGGTCCGCCTCGGCTGGAAGGCGCCCGAGGACTTCCTCGCGCGCAGCCCGAAGGCGCGCCCGCTGGCCGGCGTCGTCGTCGGGCTGCGCAACCTCGGCTACAACGGCGCCGACGCGAACAAGATCGCGCCGCTGCGCGGGTTCGCGGTGCTCGTCGGCGACAAGGGGGTGCAGCTCGTCGAGGTGAAGCGCGCCGACAAGGGCGTCGAGTGGACGGTGCGCGACGAAAAGCCGCTGTCGCTCGGCGCCGCCGACAAGGTCGACCTCGAGGTGAGCGCCGCCGGCGGCACCATCGACGCCAAGGTGAACGGGCAGAAGGTCACCTTCAAGGCGCCGGGCGGCAAGGACGCCACCGACGGGCTCACCGGCCTGGTCGCGCGCGGCGCCGGCTTCGTCGGCCTCTCCGACCTCAAGCTGTCAACGCGCCGTTGACAGCCGGGGGGCGCCGGCCCCCTGCCCCGCTCCGCAACTCCCCGACATCACGCCCGTTCTCGCGTGGGCGGCCTCTGGCCTCGCGGCTGCAATCGCCAGCCTGCGGAGGCCCTCACGATGTCTTCTCCGCAGCGACCCAAGAGCATCTCACGGCGCGCGCTCCTCGGCGGGCTCGGCGCCGCCGCCCTGGCCGCGCCCTTCGTGCTGACGTCACGCTCGCGCCGCGTCGAGGCGCAGGCGGCGCCGCGCCCGCGCCGGCTGGTCATCCTCTTCACGCCGCACGGCGCGCCGGCCGAGTCCTTCTGGCCGAAGAGCGCGAGCGACCTCACCGCCGCGGGCGGGAGCGACGTCTCGATCCTCGCGCCGCTCCAGCGCCACGCGCCGATGCTGTCGGTGCTGCGCGGCATCGACTACGTCGGCTCGGACAACCACTACGCCAACAAGGACGTCCTCACCGCCAAGGGGCCCGACAGCGTCGATACCGTCGTCGCGCGGCGGCTCGGGGTGCGGCCGCTGCGCCTCGGGGTGGTGCCCGACTACGCCAGCAGTTTTACCGTAGACGGTTATTTGACCCTCGACGGCGGGCGCGCGGTGCAGGCCAACCCCGACCCGGCGGCGGCGCTCGACGCGCTCGTCGGCGGGCTGCCGAACGGCGGGACGAGCGCGCCGCCCACACCGACGGGGCCATCGCCGGCCGAGCTGCGCCGCCGCGCGCTGGCCGTCGCCGACGGGGAGCTCGAGGCGCTGCGCGCGCGCGTCGCCGGCGCCCCGCCCGAGGCCAAGCTGGTCGCGCACCGGAAGGCGCTCGCCCCGCTCGTCGCGGCGCCGTCGGGTGGCGGCGGGAGCGCGCCGGCGATGCCGCTCGCCGGCTGCACCACGCGCCCGACGCTGCCGTCGGTGGAGAAGGTGCGCGGCAAGAACGTCTGGGCGCAGGAGAGCTTCGCCGACCTGATGGACGCGCAGATCGACGTGGCGTCGTTCGCGCTGCGCTGCGGGCTCACCCGCGTCGTCACCATCCAGGCGGGCTACGTGAACCACGGCGTGCCCTTCACCTGGCTGGGGATCGGCGCCGGGCACCACGGCGTCTCGCACGGCGCGCGGCGCGAGCACGCGCAGTGTCAGCAGTGGTTCGCGCAGAAGCTGGCGGTGCTGCTCGATCGGCTGGCGACGCCCGACCCGGAGGATCCGGGGCGGACGATCCTCGACAACTCGACGGTGCTGTGGTGCACCGAGATCGCCGACGGACAGGCGCACACCTGCCAGACGGTGCCGATGGTGCTGGCCGGCGGCGGGGGCGGCTATCTGAAGCCGGGGCGCTTCGTGCAGCTCGCCTCGGTCAGCCACGCGACGGTGCTGACGGCGATCGCCGAGTCGATGGGGGTCACCGGAGCGACGTTCGGCGGGCCGGGCGCGCTCGCGGAGGTGAAGGCGTGAGCCGCGCGGGGTGGGTGGGATTTCTGTCTATCGCGATCGTGCTGCCGGCCTGCCTGCCGAGCTGGTCGGGGCCGCCGGCGAGCGATCCGGCGGGCGGTGGGGGCGACGCGCCGGCGCCGGCGCCGCCGGCGATCACCGACGGGCCCGACGGCTCGAAGGTGGGCGGGCGCGACCTCCGGCGGCTGTCGGTGCGCGAGCTCGACGAGAGCCTGCGCGATGTCTTCGCCCTCGGCGACGCCTGGCCGGGGGCGGGCCTCGGGCCGGACCGCAGCTCGGCGCTCGGCTTCGACAACGACACGACGCTGCTTGCCGTCGACGCCGCGCGCGCCGAGGAGCTGGCGACGGCGGCCGAGCGCGTCGCCGACGCGGTGATGCAGCGGGGCTTCCCGTCGCTGCCGGCCTGCGCCGCGGGCGTGGCGGCGCGGGCCTGCGCCGCGGCGGTCGTCGACGCGGTGGCGCCGCGGCTCTTCCGGCGCGCCGTCGACCAGGCCGATCGCGATCGCTACCTCGCGGCCTGGGACGGGATGGTGGCGGCGCAGGCGAGCGGCGCCGACGCGCTCAAGTACACGCTGGTGGCGCTGGTGAGCTCGCCGCACTTCCTCTATCGCTTCGAGCTCGGCGCGCCGACGGGGGCCGCCGGGAGCTACGCGCTCTCGGGCGAGGAGCTGGCAACGGCGCTGGCCTACGACTTCGGCGGCGGTCCGCCGTCGGCGGAGCTGCTCGAGCGGGCGCGGACCGGGGCGCTCGCCGATCCGGCGGCGCGCGTCGCCGAGGCGCGGCGGCTGCTCGAGACGCCGCGCGGGCGCGCGCTCGTCGACGCCTTCATGCAGCGCTGGCTGCACTACGACGAGGTGCGCGCGCTCGCCAAGAGCGACGCCGTCGCGCCGGGGTTCGCGGCCATCCGGGGAGATCTCGCCGAGGAGACGCGCCGGTTCTTGGCGCGGATCTTCTACGACACGAACGGCGGCGTGGCGGCGCTGCTCACGTCGGCGGAGACGGTGGTGAGCCCGGCGTTGGCGCAGCACTATGGCCTTCAGCCGCCGGCGACGCAGCCGTTCGGCGTGGTGACGCGACCGCCGGCGCAGGCGATCGGGCTCCTGGCGCAGGGGTCGATCCTGGCGCGCCACGCGCTCACCGACGGGACGTCGCCGCCGCAGCGCGGGGCGTTCGTGCGGCGGCGGCTGCTCTGCCAGGATCTGCCGCCGCCGCCGCCCAACGTCGGCGAGCCGCCGACGCCGCAGCCGGGCGTGACCACGCGCGAGCGCTATCAGCAAGTGACGTCGCCGGCGGCCTGCGCGGGGTGCCACAAGCTGATCAACGACGTGGGCTTCGCGCTCGAGGGGTTCGACGCCGCGGGGCGTTTCCGCTTGACGGAAAACGGCAAGCCGATCGACGCCAGCGGGACCATCGCCAGCTTCGGCGCGCAGCCCGACGCGACCTTCGCCGACGCCGTGGGCGCGGCGCGGCTCCTGGCGGCGTCGCCCGACGTGGCGCGCTGCGTGGGCGGGACGATGGCGGCGTTCACCTTCGGGATGGCCGAGGGGCGCGCGCTCGCGGCGCCGGCGCAGACGCAGGCGCTCGTCGCTGGGCAGGCCAGCCTGCGCGACTTCTACGCCCAGCTCGCCGCCGCGCCCCACTTCGCCCTCCGCATCGAGCGGTGATTCCCCGAGCCCGAGCCCGAGCCCGTGCCCGTGCCCGAGTCACTCAGCGGCTTCGGGCACGGGCACGGGCTCGGGCTCGGGCTCGGGTTGGCGATATCATCGAGGTGTGGCGGCCAAGCGCGACCCCTTCTGGGAGCGGATCCACCCCATCCTCGGCGAGGCGATGCGGGCGGCGCCCGAGGAGGCGTGGCCGCGCCCCGCGCACCGCGGCGACGGGCCGGTGCCGCAGCTCTCGGGGCGCGATCAGCTGGCCCTCGCGCTCGGGCTGTGCGAGCGCGCCGCGCCGCTCGTCGCCGGGGAGCGCGCCCCCTTCGATGAGGCCGTGGCCGGGGCGCGCGCCTACGCCGACGGGAAGCTGGGGCGCGACGCCTACCGTCAGCTCTCGGCGCTCGCCGATCGGCTGCGCGATCGCCGCCCGCGCGAGGAGCCGTACGAGGTCGCGCGCGGCGCAGTGGCGGCGGCGCGCAGCCTGGCCAAGGGCGGCGCCTCGGCGAACGACGTCCAGAAGTTCACGCGCCTCGCCGCGGCGGCGCTGGTGAAGGCGCTCGGCAGCGACGGCGACGCCGTGGCCGCGCTCCTCGACGCGCTCGACCGCGCCATCGTGACGCGCGAGCTCGCGGCGCTGATGGCCGAGCGCGCGGTCACGCCCGGCGCGCCCGTCGTCGAGGTCCACTACCGCGGGCGCGGCGACGCGGCCAAGGTCCCGGGCCTGTTCCTCGTCGCGCTCGAGGGCGCCGGGTGCTACGGATTATTCGTCAAGCTGAAAACCCGCTGGCAGTGGCTCGAGGGCGGGCGCGACGAGGTGATGGCCTCGGTGCCCGACGCCCACTTCGACCGCGCGGCCGCCGCGCTGCGCCCGTGATCCTCGCCGCGCTCGACGTCGACTACCGCCCGCGCGCCGGCGGCGCCGAGGAGGCGGTGGCGGCGGCCGTCCTCTTCGACGCCTGGGACGCCGCCGCGCCGACCGCCGAGCAGGTCACCCACGTCGCCGACGTCGCGCCCTACGAGCCGGGGCGCTTCTTCGCGCGCGAGCTGCCGCCGCTCCTCGCGGTGCTGCGCCTCGCCGGCGCCGTCGACCTCGTCCTCGTCGACGGCTACGCCTGGCTCGGCCCCGATCGCCCCGGCCTCGGCGCCCACCTCCACGACGCGCTCGGCGGCCGGACGCCGGTGGTCGGCGTCGCCAAGCGCCCCTTCCGCGGCGCGCCCGCCGTCGAGGTCCTGCGCGGCCAGAGCGCCCGCCCGCTCTACGTCACCGCCGCCGGCGTCGAGGCCGCGACGGCCGCCGCCGGGATCCGCGCGATGCACGGCGCCCACCGCGTCCCCACCCTGCTCCAGCGCGTCGACCGCCTCTGCCGCGATTCTCGCTAGACAGATACGCGTTGGCGTCGAACTGCCGCCGGTTGGCGCGCGGCCGCGGCGGGTGCCGTCGTAAGACTCGCCCATGACGCCGCTCCTGCCGCCCGGTGCCCTCGCCGTCGCTGCCGTGTCGATCCTGGCGCTGCCGCGCCGCCGCCCGACGCCGCCCGACGCCCCGGTCGTCGCCGCCGCGCTGGCGCGCCTGCGTCGGACGGTGATCGTGTGTGCCATCGGCCTGCCGCTCCTCGGCGGCCTGTCGCTGATCAGCGCGCTGGATCCAGCGCTCGCCGGCGCGGCGCGCGCGCTCTTCGTCGCGGTCGGCGTCGCGGTGGTCGCGCTCGGGGCCCTGGCGACGGCGAAGGGCGCGCGCCGGCTCACCGCGCTGCGCCGGGCGCTCGACGACGGCTCGCGCGTCGTCGCGCTCCGCACGCGACCGTGGGGCGTCGAGGTCGCGCTCGCCGACGGCGCCCGCCTCCCGCTGTTCGTGCACCCCGCCGACAGCGCGCGGGCCGTCGACGAGCTGGCGCGCGTCGCGCCGCACGCTGCTCGACAGGAAAGGAGGGGGCGCGATCAGTAGGTGGTCGAGAGGCGGTTCCAGGCGCGCTTGGTGCGCTGGGAGTCGATCATGTAGAGGAGGCTCCCGAGGACGCTGAAGAAGGTGCTGGTGATGCTGGTGCCGAGGATGGCGAGCGCCTGATCGCGCGGGCCGAGGTAGTTGGTGAGGCCGACGAAGTAGCTGATGCCGACGGTGACGAAGCCGAGGACGCCGAACGCGGTGCCGGCGCCGAAGAGGCCGCGGCCCGGGTCGACGTCGAGCTTGCGGAGGAGCGAGTGCTGATAGCCGAGCGAGGAGGCCGAGAGGATGAACCCCAGCGCCGAGGTCGACGCGCCGAGGTACCCCAGCATCGGCGCCACGTCGGTCGGCTGCGGATTTTTGTACAGCATATTGTTTTGGTTGCAGGGGTTGTTGGGGTTGGCGGCGGCGATGGGGTCGTTCGGGTTGCAGGGATAGCCGGTGACTCCGACGTAGATGACGCTCGACAGCGTCAGCGCCATGCCCGAGAGGCCGAAGAACATCCCGGCGTTCCCCAGGTTGCGGGCGTGGCGCCAGCGCGCCGCCATGTCGGGCGAGGCGAGCGCGCGCGGGGGTGAGCCCGGGGCGGGGACGGGCGACGACGACGACGACGAGGGCTGCGAGCCGAAGGTGATCGTGGTCGGAGTCGGAGTCGGAGCGGGAACGGGAACGGGAGCGGGAGCGGGGGTGGGGGTGACGTCGGTGATGGACGAGCTCTGATCCTGCGCTCGCGCGACCGACGAGGCGAGCAGCGTCACCACCAATGACGCGGAGACGACAGCGCGACGAGTGTTCGGCGTCCGCACCCCGAGAGTGTAGCACTGCGGCCGCTCGCCCAGCGAAGGGCACGACCGTCGCTGCGCTGCACTGGAGCGCGCATTGCACCCACACGGGGCATGCGCGCCCTCAGCTACAGAGCTCCCCACGTCGTCCGCGTCGTCGACAAACCCGACCCGCGGATCGAGCACCCCGACGACATCGTCCTCCGCATCACGCGGACCGCGATCTGCGGCTCCGATCTGCACCTCTATCACGGGCTCGTCCCCGACACGCGCGTCGGAATCACCTTCGGCCACGAGTTCGCCGGCGTCGTCGAGGAGGTGGGCCCGGGCGTGAAGTCGCTCTCGCGCGGCGATCGCGTGGTCGTCCCCTTCAACGTCTCGTGCGGCGCCTGCGCCTTCTGCCGTCGCGGGCTCTACGCCTGCTGCGAGGAGGCGAACCCCAATAGCGATCTGGCCGGCGGCGCCTTCGGCTACTCGCACACGACCGGCGGCTACGAGGGCGGGCAGGCGGAGTACGTGCGCGTGCCCTACGCCGACGTCGGGCCGTTCCGCGTCCCCGACGACATGCACGAGGAGGACGTGCTCTTCCTCTCGGACATCCTGCCGACCGGCTATCAGGCGGCGGAGATGGGCGACATCGAAGAGGGCGACACGGTGATCGTCTTCGGCTGCGGCCCCGTCGGGCTCTTCGCGCAGAAGGCGGCCTGGCTGATGGGCGCGGGGCGGGTGATCGCCGTCGACCGCGTGCCCGACCGGCTGGAGTTCGCGCGGCAGTACAACCAGGTCGAGACCGTCAACTTCGAAGAGGTCGACGACGTCCGCGCGCATTTACGAAAAATGACCGACGGGCTCGGCGCCGACGTCTGCATCGACGCCGTCGGGTGCGAGGCGGCGGGCTCGTTCGGCCAGACGCTCCTCGGCAAGCTGAAGATCGAGGCCGGTCAGCCGACGGCGGTCTTCTGGGCCGTCGACACCGTGCGCCGCGGCGGGACGGTCTCCATCGTCGGCGTGTACGGCCCGCCGGCGAACCTCTTCCCGCTCGGGCAGGCGATGAACAAGAACCTCACGATCCGCGCGGGCCAGTGCAACGTGCGGCGCTACATGCCGCACCTCCTCGAGCTCATCCGCAACGGCACCATCGACGCCAAGGCGATCATCAGCCACCGGCTGCCGCTCGAGGAGGCGCCCGAGGCCTATCGGATGTTCGCGCAGAAGAAGGACCACTGCCGCAAGGTCGTGCTCATCCCGCGGGCGGCGGCGTAGAGAGGAGACGGCCATGCCGATCGACGAACAGGGGATCGAGGTGCATCAGGAGATCGTCGGCTGGGGCGTCGACCGCGATCGCGCGAAGCGGCCCGGGGTGCCGCGCGAGATCGAGACCGGCGTCGATACCGAGACGCGCTTCGGGAAGTCGCCGGTGACGGTGACCATCCCGCTGCGCGGGGTGAGCGGCCTCTTACGACGGGCGGCCTACAAGAAGCCCGACTGGGAGCCGACGCGCTGGATGATGCTGCTCATGGCCGATCGCATCGACGTCGTCGAGAGCGCGCTCACCTCGCGGCGCGGGATGGTCGCGCTCGGGGGCGGCGCGCTGGCGCTCGCCGGCGGGCTGCTCGCGCTGCGTCGCCGTCGCCGCTAACGCTCGCCCGCGCCGGGGGCGGGCTGCGGGAAGGCGTGCTTGGGGCGCGTCGTGAGCGGCACCTTGAAGTCGGTGAAGACGACCTCGCCGCTCTTCTCGGCGTGGAAGACGCCCTCGGCCTTGCCCCAGGTCGTCGTCGGCGCGCCGGCCTTGTCCTCGACGGCGCCGCAGACCGTGAGGTCGGCGCCCCAGCGCGAGAAGATCTCGCCGGTGAAGACGCCCCGCGGGGTGGCCTCCCAGCGCGCGAGCGGCTTGGCGTCGTCGGCGGCGCAGTCTCCGTCGACGACGTAGGCGGCCAGCTTCGCCGTCGGCGGCACGTTCGGCGGGACGACGAGCTGGCCGACCATCTCCACCTCGCACTTGTCGGGGTGCGGCGCGGCGGCCGGCGCAGCGACGGGCGGCGGCGCTGGGGCGGGTCTCTTGTCGGTGTTCGTGTTGCAGGCGGCGAGCGAGACGGTGATGGCGAAGAGGGCTGAGCGCGTCACGCCGGCATCGTAGCCGACGCGCCGCCGACGGTCAGCGGCCGTGCTTGCCGTGCCCGTAGGCGTGGCCGCGCCCGTTGCCCGGGCCGCCGCCGTTCCAGCGACGGTAATGGCCGCGCGGGATGCGCACGAGCGCGACCGGGACGACGCGCGGCGGCGCCGCCTCCCAGCCGCCGCGCCAGGTGCGCGTGCGGAACCAGACGCCGTCGCGACCCGGCATCCAGTACCAGCCGTCGACGAAGAAGACCTCCTCGTCGTAGTCGCGGACGACCTGGATCCCCGGCTGCACGACGACGAGCGGAGGCGGCGCCTCGAAGCGCACCGTCGGCGGCGCGACGGTGACGACGGGCGGGGGCGGCGCGGGCGTGGGCGGCGGCGGAGGGGGCGCCGCGACGACGGGCGCGGGCGCCATCACGCGCGGCGCGACGACGACGCGGGGCGGGGGCGGCGGCGCGGGCGCGGGCGCGGGCGCGGCGACGACGACGGTGCGGCGCGGGGGCGGAGGCGGGGTCACGACGACTTGCGGCGGCGGCGGCGCGTGGATCTCGACGCGCGGGGGCGGCGGCGCGCTGACCTCGACGCGGACGCTCTGGGCGCGACCGGCGAGCGGCGCGGCGAGGAGGACACAGCCGATGAAGGACGACAGCAGTGAACGGGTCATGCGGGCTCCCTTCAGCAAGCGGGCGGCCAGCGCGTGGCGCGCGCCAACCCCCTGAAATCGTAGCCGTGTCCGACGGGAAATCCGGAGCGGATTCGTTCCGGCGGAGCGAAACTGCTCCAGCGCTGGCCACGAACGGCGTGAGCGGGATCATTGCGCCGCGCGCCGGCTCGCGGTCTGGTCGCGTGATGATGACTCGCTTCGCGTCCGCGGTGCTCCTCTCGCTGATCGCGCTCCCGGCCGCCGCCACGTCACCGCCGCCGCCTCCGTTCATCGACCGCGAGGTGCGCGTCCCCGTCGCTGCGGTCGACGGCGCGGGCGCGGCGACGCTCGCCTGCAGCCTGCGGGCACCGTCGGCGGCGAGCGGCGCGCGCGTGGCGGCGGTGGCGCTCCTGCCGGGGACCGGGCCTGGCGACCGCGACGAGAACGGGATCGGCGCGACCCTCAAGTACAGCGTGCTGAGGCGCGTCGCCGATCGGCTCGCCGCGCATGGCATCGCGTCGCTGCGCTGCGATGATCGCGGGACCGGTGCGTCGACGGGCCGCTTCGAGGAGCGGACCTTCCCGGTGTTCATCGCCGACGGCACGGCGATGATCGCCGCGCTCCGCCGCGAGCCGACGATCGATGGCGCGCGCATCGCGCTGTACGGCCACTCCGAGGGCGGCATCGCCGGCGTGGTGATCGCCGATCGCGACGCGGGGCTGCGGGCGCTCGTGCTCGCGGCCGCCGCCGAGCGGCCCTTCCTCGACGGCGTGCTCGCGCAGAAGCGCGACGAGCTGCGCGACGCCGGGCAGTCGCCCGCGGAGGTCGACGCGACCATCGCCTTCTATCGAACGGTCCTCCTCGCGCTCGCCGCCGGCAAGCCGATCCCCGACGGACTGCCGCCGCCCGCGCGCGCCGAGGTCGAGCGCCTCGCGCCGTGGCTGCGCAGCCGACTCGCGCACGACAACCGCGCGTCGTCGCGGCGGCTCCGCCACCTGCCCATCCTCATCCAGCAGGGGGGCCGCGACGTCGTCGTCCCGCCCGACGACGCCGAGCTCCTGCGCGCCGACCTCGCGGCGGGGCACAACCCCGACGCGAAGCTCCTCCGCTATCCGACGCTGCAGCACAACTTCGCGCCCGCGCGTGAGGGCGAGCGGCTGCCGCGGGCCGAGGTGGCCGCGCAGCCGCTCGACGACGCGGCGGCGTTCCTCGCGACGCAATTGCGCTAGACGCAAAAGCCGTCAATTCGAGAAGGGCGTGCGCAACGGGAGCGGCGAGGCGGGGGCGCGCGGGCTGTTGGCGCCGGGCGGCGCGCCGAAGGCGTCCTGCAGGTGGCGGAGGAAGCCGCCGGGCGCGTCGCCGGGGCGGACCGCGCGCAGCTCGGCCTCGGCGGTCGAGGCGACCATCACCGCGTTGTTCTCGTCGTCGTCGACGGGGCGCAGCCGCCCGGGCGCCGGGCGCACGTCGGCGAACCCCGCGCAGCGCGGCACGAGGAGCGCGCGGCTGTGGAAGGCGGCGTGCGGGCGGAGCGCGCCGCGCTCGAGGAGGACCTCGAACTCGAAGGTGGTCTCGTTGGAGAGCTCGTCGCGCGCCACCGCCGGGTCCCCCTCGACGTGGGCGGCGCGCTCGACGGCGGAGAGGCGCGCCGCCTCGGCGCGATCGCCGCGCGCGTTGGCCATCGTGCCGAGGAGGCAGGCGAGGCGCCCGCGCTCGCGCCCCCACGGCAGCCGCGCCACCTCCTCGTAGCGGGGGGCCGCGCCCGCCGTCGAGAGCACGTGGTGATCGAGCAGCACCGCCAGCACCGCCGGCGTCTGCCCGAGCGCCGCCGCCTGACGGAGGTGCCCCTCGGCGCGATCCTGCAGCGCGCGGCGGCGGCGCGACGGCGGCAGCGCGCGCGCGACGGAGAGCGAGACGAAGGCGAGGTTGGCCTCGAGGCGGCGGCGCAGCTCGGGGTCACCGGCCGGCGAGGTGAGCCCGATGGCGTCGACGAGCAGCACGGCGGCGTGCTCGAGCGCGTCGAGGCGGGCGCGCGTGCCGCCGTCGTCGTCGTCGAGCCCCAGCGCCTCCAGCGCGGCGACGTCGGCCAGCGCGGCGGCGGCGTCGGCGGAGCGCGGGTTGGCCTCGACGAGCTGCGTGGCGTACGCGAGGAGCGGGCGGGCCAGCGCGGGCACCGGCGGGCGCGGGCGCTCCTCGGCGAGCTGCGTGAGGATCGAGAGCGCCTCGACGGCGACCACCAGGCCGTCGGGCTCGTCGGCGCAGCGGCCGAGGGTGCGTCCGGCGAGCGCGCCCAGCGCAGAGCGATCATTGACGACGGCGAAGGCGCGGAGGGCGAACGCCGACGGCGCGCAGGGCGCTACGCGCTCGAGCTCGACGAGCAGCGCCGTCTCGTCGCGGGTGGTGGGGTGCCAGCCCTGCGGATCGGGCGCGACCGCGACGTAGCCGAGGAGCGCGAGGAGCGGCCGCTCGACCGCGTCGGCCGACGGCGGCAGCGCCTCGAGCGCGTCGAGGTAGCCGTCGAGCAGCTCTTCGCGCGCGACGTCGTCGAGGACGCGCGGCCGGGCGAGGAGCCGCACCAGCGCCGCGCCCGCGCGCAGCGCCGCGCCGTCGGGCGTCGAGGGAGCGCGCGCCGCCGCCGCCTCGACCCAGTCCGTGCGCCCCGCGCGCCACAGGAGCCGCGCGCAGGCGAAGAGCGCCTCGGCCTCGGCGCTGCGGGCCGCGGGCAGCGCCAGCGACGAGCCGCGCGGCGCCACCACGCGACGGCAGGCGCCGATGATCTGGGCCACCGGCGCCCCGCGCGCCCCCGCCGGGCTCCCGAGAACACGCAGCGCCGCCCGCGCCTCGTCGAGCGCCGCCTCGCCCGAGCGCCGGAGGAGCGCCGCCCGCGCGATCCGCCCGCCCTCGGCGCTGCGCCCGCGCGCCTCGTTCAGCGCCGCCCCACCCTCCCCTCCGTCGAGGATCCGCGCCGCCGCCGCCCAACCCGGCCAGCGCGGATCGCTGCGCACGCGCCCCGGCCCGTCGATGAACCAGCGCGCGCGCGCGATCGCGTCGCGGTAGCGGCCGCGGCTCACGTCGAGGCGCGCCTCGCGCAGCGCGCGCTCGGCCGGCGGGAGCGCGCGCAGCCGTCGCGCCGCGGCCTCCTCCGCCCAGCGCCCGAGGATCGCCAGCTCGTCGGTGAACCGCGGCGAGCGCGCGATCGCCGCCACCCGCGCCCCCTGCGCCTCGAAGCGCGCCGCCAGCTCGGGCCCGGCGCTCCCGCCGACGCCGAGCGCGGCCACCGCCAGCGCCCCGTCGACGAACAGCCCCTCGGCGCGCCCCGCCGGCAGCGCGTCGAGGCTCGGCTCGAGCACCGCCAGCGCCGCGATCAGCTCCGGCGACGGCGCGCCCTCGGCCTCGTCGCGCAGGAGCAGCGCCTCGAGCTCGTCGACGACCAGCGCGAGCTCGGCCGGCGAGAGCGAGCGCGCCGGGGCCAGCGCCGCCGCGAGCGCGCTCCGCTCGACGACGAGCGGCCGCCGCCCATCGGCGCGCGCGTCGCCGACGGCCCCCGACGCGACCAGCCCGACCACGACAGCGCACACGAGGCGACGCTGCTGCATGGGCAACCTCCCCTAGGGGTGTACTCGCCCAAGGTGCGATCGTCCACCCCGCGCGCGGGTTGCCTGCGCGATCGCGCTCTAGCGTCTGACCATGACCACCATCCCGCCGAGCGCCGTGAACGCGAGCAGCGCACCGCGCACCCACGGGCTCCGCTGCGCCGCGCCGAAGAGCGCGCGCTTCACCCACGACTTCCGGCGCAGCATCGCCTCGTCGTAGAGGTCGATCGGCGCGTAGAAGCGCGCGAACCCCGCGTCGCGCCCGAGGCGGCACAGCCGATCGAAGGTGAACCAGTGCACCGCCGGCCGCTCCGAGAAGTTCGCCAGCGACGGGTCGACGTGGAGGTGTCGGTGCACGTACCCCTCCTTCACCACCTCCGGCATCCAGTTGAAGAAGGGGACGCGATACTCGCCGTTGTCGCCGCGCAGCGAGACGCGCCACCGATTCGTCGTCACCACGAACGCCGCGCCGCCCGGCCGCAGCACGCGCGCCATCTCGCGCAGGCTGTCGCGCGGCGAGTCGACGTGCTCGAGGACGCTGTTGCAGTAGACGAGATCGAGCGAGCTCGACGGCAGCGGGATGGCCTCGGCCGCGCCGGTGACGACGCGCGCCTCGTCGCCGAGGAAGCGCCGCGCGGCCTCGGCGTAGGCGCGCACCGGCTCGAGCCCGACCACGTCGAGCCCGGCGTTGGCCAGCGCGTGCACGGCGACTGGCCGCGGTCCGCAGCCGATGACCACCGCGCGCGCGCCGTCGAGCGGGACCGCCCGTCGGAGGAAGGCGAGCTGCGGCGCGAGATCCTGTGACTCGAATCCGCCCACGCGCTGCTCGACGGCGAGGCGCGGCAGGCGCCCCTCGGGATAGACGAGCTCACGCGGATCGGTGTCGGTGACCGGTGTGTGGTCCATACGCTCGTTCTGTGCACCGCGCGCGCGCTGGGAAGCGTTAGCGCGCGGCGACGAAACGAAGCGCTACGGTGCCCGACGTCCCGAAGGTGCCGGTGACGTCCGCCTTGCCGTCGCAGGCGGCGTGGAAGCGGAGGACCTCCTGGCGCACGCTGAAGCCGCTGACCTCTTGGAGCGTGGCCTGCCCCGCGACGGGGCTGAGGCGGCAGCTCGGGTCGATGCGCGCGTTCGAGATGGTGAGCTGCTTGGTGCCGCCGCCGGTCACGTTCTGCTGCGTGACGTCGACGGTGTAGACGTCGTCGCTGGGATCGCCCGGCGTGCCCGCCTGATCGACGTCGACGGTGAGCGTCGATTGCGCGGCCAGCGCGGCGGCGCCCGCGACGCTGATGTCCTGCCCGACGGCGGTGAGCCGCAGCGTGCCGCCCGAGTCGCGCACGCGCACGCCCGTCGACTGGCGCACGTAGACCGACCCGCCGCCGGCCATCACCGAGGTCCAGCCAGTGGTCATCGTGGAGTCGGTCGCCGCGCTCCAGCTCCCGGTGACCGACACCGATCCGGTCGCCGCGCCGCCGAGCGGCAGCGGGCAGGCGTCGCCGAGCGCGATCGCCACCTCGCCGTCGCAGGGATAGGTCGCGCCGCTCCCGCAGGCGCGCGCCACCGTCGCGCAGGCGGTGGGCCCGGCCATCGCGCCGACGGCGATCGAGCTGGCGTGCGCGACGCTGGTCGCCGCGCCGAGCGCGACCTCGATGGCCTCGTAGTCGCTCCCGCCGCCGCCACAGCCCGCGCCGGGGACGAGGAGACCGAGCCCGAACAGTCCGAACGCGAAGAGCGCATTCCGCATGGAGCACCCCCGCTAGACAGAATATCGCGAAGCGCGCGGTTGGCTGTGCGTCACCGCACGCCTTGCGGGTCGTCGCCAGGGGTAGACAATTGGAGCATGCGTATCGCCACGATCGCGTTCGGTCTCCTGCTCGGCGCCGGCCTCGTCGGCGCTGTGGCCTCGGCCGCGCCGCCGGAGCTCCAGCCCCTCCCCGACCGCCGCCCCACCCCGCTCCCGCTCGAGCCGCCGGCGCCGAAGAGCCCCGCCGCGCGCCTCTCGCCCGCAGCCCGCGCCGCGCTGCGCACCCGCATGGCCTCGCACGCCGACAACTTCACCGCGCTCCTCGACGCGTCGGTGCGCGTCGACTACGCGCGCGTCGCCGACGCCGCCGAGCGCATCGAGAAGCAGAAGAGCCCCGCCGGCGACGATCCCGCCGAGCTGAAGGTCGCGCTGCCCCGCTTCGCCGAGCTCCAGGAGGACCTGCGCGTGCGCGCCCGCGCCCTCGCGACCGCGGCCCGCGAGCGCCAGCCCGATCGCCTCGCCAAGGCGGTGAGCGAGCTCTCCGGGACCTGCGTCCGCTGCCACGCCCTCTATCGCGAGTAGTCTCTCGGAGGTCGACGCTCACGCACGGTCGCGCATCTCGTGCGCACCGCGACTCGCGGCGCAGTGGGCGCAACAGAAGATCTGGCCGCACTTCTCCATCCCGTGGCCGATCACGCGACAGCCGCAGTGCGCGCACGTCGGAGCGAGCCGCGTGATGGCGCACTCGAAGCAGTCGAAGGTGTGGGTGCGCCCGCCAGCCTCGATGTGGAGCGGCTTATCGTACTCGTTCCCGCAGACCTCGCATGTCTCCATGCGCGCCGAGGTACGCGCGCCGCGGGCCGCGCGTCATCGGGTGACGAGCGCGATCGGGGCTCCCTCGGGGACATGACGCATGGCCACCGAGTTCATGCAGTAGCGCAGCCCCGTCGGCGGCGGCCCGTCGGGGAAGACGTGGCCGAGGTGCCCGTCGCAGCGCGCGCAGCGCACCTCGGTGCGGCGCATGCCGTACGAGAGGTCCTCGATCTCGACGACGGCGTCGGGGCCGATCGTGCGGGTGAACGAGGGCCAGCCGGTGCCCGACTCGAACTTCTCGCCCGACTTGAAGAGCGGGTTGCCGCAGCCGGCGCAGACGTAGGTGCCGGGCGTCTTCGTGCCGAGGAAGCAGCCGGTGCCCGCGCGCTCGGTGCCGTGGTGGCGGAGCACCTGGTACTCCTCCGGCGTCAGGCGCGCGCGCCACTCGTCGTCGCTGAGGATGAGCTTGTCGATGGCCATCGGCAGGAAGCGTAGTCCCGAGCGCGCCCGATTGCGAGGTGCGCGCGCGGACCCCAGTCACTTCGTCGATGACGACGGCACGCTCGCTGACCCTTCTCGCGCTGGTGACGACTGGCTGCCACGCCCAGCTCGGCACGCCCGATCCCCCGGTGTCGCTCGCGCCCGACGGGGGCACGCCCTCCGACGCGAGCGCTGGCGGCGGCGATGGCGACGGGGGCGGAGGTGCCGACCGCGCGGCGGTGCTCACGCACCACAACGACAACCAGCGCACCGGCGCGCAGCTCGTCGAGCGGACGCTCACGCCGGCGGCGGTCCGCGGGCGCGGCATGCAGCTCGCGATGTCGCGCCCCGTCGACGCGCCGGTGCAGGCGCAGCTCCTCTACGTCCCGGGGCCGACCAACGTGATTTATGCATTGACACAAAAGGCGACCCTCTACGCCTACGACGCCGACGATCGGAGCGCCTTCGGCACGGAGGCGGGGCTCCTCTGGAAGACGACCCTCTCCGACCCCGAGAGCGCCGCGCGCCGGTACATCCGTGAGGCCGACTCGACGCCCGTCATCGACCTCGCGGCGGGCGAGCTGTACGTGCTCTATTCGACGAGCGACACGCGCCCCGAGCCGTCGGGAGAGAGCACCGTCGACGTCGCCTTCTGGATCGCGGCGCTCGACCTCACGACGGGCGCGGTGAAGCGGCAGGCGAAGATCGCCGGCGAGGCGCTCCGCCCCGACGGGACGACGCTCTCCTTCCTGGCGCGCAACCACCGCAGCCGCCCCGCGCTGCTCCTCGATCACGGCCATCTCTATGCCGGGTTCGGCGCGCGCCCGAAGGAGGGCCTCATCGAGTACCACGGCTGGATCGCGCGCCTCGAGGCGGCGACGCTGGCGCCGCGCGGGATGATCTGCCTGTCGCCGGGGACGGCGGCGCCGGGCGCGGGCGCGGGGCTGTAGATGGGCGGCGCGGGCTTCGTCGGCGACGGCGCCGGCAGCGTCTTCCTCATGTCGGGCAACGGCGACTTCGCGCCGCCGTCGCTCCTCGGCAACGCCTTCCTGCGCGTCGATCCGACGGCGACCTCGATCGCGGTCGCGGGCGCGTGGAAGCCGTACGATCCCGACAACAAGCTGCAGCTCAACGACGTCGACGTGGGCTCGGGCGGCCCCACGCTGATCCCGGGGACGCGGCGGCTGGCGGGCGCGGGCAAGACGGGGATCCTCTACCTCGTCGACACCGACACGATGCGCGAGGTGCAGGAGGTGAGCGCCTTCCACAACGTCTACGATCCGACGTTCCCCGTCGACTCGAACTGGGAGGGCGGGCCGCACATCCACGGGACGCCGGTGGTGTGGCAGATGCCCGATCCCGACGTGGTCATGCTGTACGGCTGGGCGGAGAACGACGTGCTGCGCGCGTATGCGTATCGGCGGTCGGCCGATCGCTTCGACGAGCAGCCGGCGATGGTGGGGACGGTGCGCGCGATCCAGGGCGTCATGCCGGGCGGGCAGCTCTCGCTGTCGGCCGACGGGAGCCGCGCCGGGACGGGGATCGTGTGGGCGTCGCTGGCGGCGTCGGGGACGCGCGACGCGCGCGTGGGCGAGTACCCGGGGCGCCTCATCGCCTATGACGCCGAGACGCTGGACCTCCTGTGGGAGAGCGATTTTCCGACGATCCCCAAGTGGATGCCGCCGACGATCGCCGACGGCAAGGTGCTGGTGCCGACGTCGTCGAACGAGCTGCAGATCTTCGAGCTGAACTGACTGGCCCGATTCGTGGATTGAACGGCGGGCATGGGCACTCCACAGTTCGTCCGGCGCAAATTGATCACCATCCTCACCGTCGAGAGCGCAGAGGAGCTCCTCATGAAGGATCTCCTCGAGCTCGGTGCCAACGGCGTCTCGGCGCTGCGCGCGCACGGCCGCGGTGAGCACGGCGTCCGCCCGTCGGCGCGCTACGGCGGGAATCTCCAGGTGGAGCTCCTCGTCGACGAGGCGCTCGTCGGCAAGGTGTTTGGCCTGCTCGAGGAGCGCTATCGCCCGATGAACCCCATCGTGGCGTGGGTGCAGGACGTCGAGGCGTGGCCGGCCGAGAAGTTCGCGCAGCGGTAGCGCCGCAACGAAGCTTTTGCGCGATTTCGCCCGTCCGAGAACCCCTCCTCACCGACGAGATTGACAACGTTCCGCCCGATCCGGCAGTGTGGCGGGCGTAATGAAATCGATTTTCAAAATCACCGCTACCGCCCTCGCGCTGGCGGCGCTCGCCACCCCCGCTCTCGCCGTTGATCCCGACGCAGGCTCCTCTCCGCCCGACGGTGGCGCCGACGCTGGACCCGCTCCCGCTCCCGCTCCCGACGAGAAGCCCGCGCCGCCACCGCCACCGCCACCGCCCGCCACCGCCCGCGTCGCCCCCACCGTCGACGTCCTCGGTCAGCGCGCCCGCCGCACCCCCGTCGACGACGTCGCCGGCGCCACCGCCTCGATCTCGAAGCAGGACCTCGTCAACTCCACGCCCGTCTCGTCGGCCGACGCCCTCCGCCAGGTCACCGGCATCAACTACGTCCCCGAGGAGGGCATGGGCCTCCGCCCCAACGTCGGCCTGCGCGGCCTCGACCCGTCGCACAGCCGCAAGGTCCTCTTCCTCGAGGACGGCGTCCCCATCTCGCTCAACCCCTACGGCACGCCCGAGAGCTACTACGCGCCCCCCATCGAGCGCATGCAGCGCGTCGACGTCCTCAAGGGCTCGGGCCAGATCATGAACGGCCCGCAGACCGTCGGCGCCTCGATCGACTTCATCAGCCGCGACCCGCCGCGCAAGCTCACCGTCGAGGGCGACCTCCGCTACGGCACCTGGGGCTACCTCGTGGCGCAGGCCGGCGTCGGCGACACGCGCGGCCCCTTCGGCTACTGGCTGGAGGTGCTGCACCGCCGCTTCGACGGGCCGCGCGCGCTCGACCTCGCGCTCACCGACGTCTTCGGCAAGGTGAAGATCGCCATCTCGCCGCGGTCGCTGCTCACCCTCAAATTAGATGTCTACGATGAATTCTCGCGCGCGACCTACCTCGGCCTGACCACGCCGCAGTACGAGGCCGACCCGAACGGCAGCTACGCCATCCACGATCGCGTGCGCGTCCGTCGCTACGCGGTGACCGCGCGCCACACCCAGCTCTTCGCCCACCGCGTGCAGTGGACCAACACCGCCTACGGCTACCTCACCGATCGCGACTGGCGCCGCCAGGACTACGACCGCGTGCGGCCGAAGGACCCGAACGGCAACCCGCTCGAGGTCGACTACGAGCGCGCCATCGGCGCCACCCCCAGCGCCCCGGTCACCGACGACGGCGGCAGCGTCTACTTCCGCCGCTCGACGGGGAACCGCGATCGCTCCTACGCGGTCGCCGGGCTCGACTCGCGCGCGACGTGGGCCTGGGCCTCGGCGGCGCGGCCGGTCTCGGGCGAGCTCCAGGCCGGGGCGCGCTTCCACTACGAGCGCGCGCGCGACCAGTTCGTGCAGGGCGCGACCCCCGAGGACTCCTCGGGCAACATCGTCGACGACGAGATCCGCCACGGCTACGCGCTGGCGCTGTTCGCCCAGCACCGCTTGACAATAAAAGAGAAGGTCCACATCACGCCGGGGCTGCGCCTCGAGAACTACTGGACCGATCGCACCGTGCTGCGCCGCCGCACCGTCGACGGGAGCGGCGCCACCGACGGCGCCGAGAGCGTCTTCATCCGCGGCGACTCCTTCGCCTGGGGCCTCATCCCGGCGCTCGGCATCAGCTACGACCCGCACCCCATCGTGCGCATCTACGCGGGCGTCCACCGCGGCTTCGCGCCGCCGCGCACCAAGGACGCGGTCACGCCGTCGGGGCAGGACCTGCGCCTCGACGCCGAGCTGTCGTGGAACTGGGAGCTGGGCGCGCGCGTGCGCCTCGGCCGCGCGCTGTCGGCGGAGGTGACCGGCTTCTTCCTCGACTTCTCGCGCTACCTCCTGCCGATCGGCGAGGCGTCGACGGCGACCACCCCCGACCCCGAGGTGCTGGCGTCGTCGAACGCGGCGGCGGCGCGCACCGCCGGCGTCGAGATCAACGCCACCTTCGATCCGATGGCGCTCACCAAGGCGAGCGCGTCGTGGTCGCTGCCGTTCGTCCTCAACTACACCGCGGTGCCGCTGGCGACGTTCGTCGGCGGCGGCTTCGACGGGCTGCGCCTCCCCTACTCGCCCGAGCACCTCGTCTACGCGCAGGTGCGGCTGCAGCACCGCCTCGGGCTCTCGGCGCAGGTCTCGCTGACGTACCTGTCGTCGCAGTACTCCGACAAGGACAACACCGAGCGGCCGACCCTCGACGGGCTCGTCGGCAAGCTCGACGGCTACGCGCTGCTCGACGCGCGCGTGGCGTGGACCATCGCCAAGGCGGGGGTCACGCTGTACGTCGCCGGCAAGAACCTCACCAACACCCGCTACATCGCCGGGCGCGACCCGGCGGGCATCGCGCCGGGGCTGCCGTTCCAGATCTGGGGCGGCGTGTCGTTCTCGGTCCCGCCGCGCGGCCTCGCGCCGTCCCGGCTGAATTAACCGCTAGACGAAATTGCGCTGGCGCATGCGCCGCTCGCCGAGCGCGCGCTCGGCGGGGTCGGCGGACTCGAGGAGCGCGTCGATCTCGACCAGCTCCGCCTCGAGCGCGCCGCGGGTCAGCTGGCGGGTGAAGCGCGCGCGGTCCTCGTCGGTGCAGGCGGCCCACCAGAGGCGCTCGCGCGTGGCCGCCAGCGACACCTCCCACCAGACGTCGCCGGTGATCTGCACGGTGTAGCAGAGGTAGCACCAGCGCCCGTCGCGCAGCCGGACCAGCGCGATCCAGGGATCGCCGTCGCCCTCGCCGAGCGAATGGCCGAAGATGGCCTCGACGTCCTCGAGCGTCGGCGGCGTGGGGTCGACGCCGTCGTAGACGCTGAGCTCCGGCGGGAGGTAGAAGGCGCCCGGCCCGAACCACGACGGGAGCCTGCTCTCGGCGCGCGCCTCGCCGCCGCAGGGACAGGGCGGCGTCACGTCGCAGCGCGCGCACACCAGCAGCGTCGGTTTTCCGCTAGACATCATCTAGAAGCGCTGGCTGGCGCCCTGCCAGAGGTCGAAGCTGGCGTTGCGGGTGTGGCCGGAGGTGGCGCGCGCCGTCTCGTCGGCGTCGTAGAAGACGACGTAGGCGAGCTGCTTCACCGCCCCCCACGCGTCGCCCGCGCCGTCGGGGGCGCGGAGGATGGTCTTGCGCCAGGTGCCGCTGTTCACGTACCAGCGCGCCTCGCCGATGGGGTGGACGCGCGCGTCGTGGGTGTGGCCGCTGACGAAGGCGCGCGTCCCCGGCGCCGACCAGGCCTCGGTCCGCGGGAGCACCGCCCAGGGGCGGTCCTGGCCGGCGAGGTAGGCGTTGATCTTGTCCATCACCGCCGGCAGCGCCGAGGCGGTCAGCGTGCGCGCGCCGAGGAGCTCGACGGCGCCGAGCGCGAGGCGATCGAACCAGGGGCGGCCGTGCAGCTCGAGCCAGGGCTGGACGCGCGGCATCGCCGTCGAGACCAGCTCGTGCATGAGGTCGCCGAGGAAGCGCATGAGCGCGGCGAGCTCGCTGGCCCGCGCGGTGAGGTCGTCGAGCGGGCCGGGGCGCACCAGCCAGCTGAGCACCGCGCCCTGCGGCCGGAGATCCTCGAGGCCGATGAGGCGCGTGTAGAGGTCGTGGCGCACCGTCGGTGGGAGGTCGTCCCAGCGGCGGTCGCCGGCCGAGAGCATCTGCCAGGCGAGGAACGGCAGGCGCGTCCCGAGCTCGAGCGCGACCCAGTCGCCGAGCGGCGCGAGCGCGCGCTGCGCCGGGTGTTGGCCGTCCCAGCCCTCGAAGACGCGCGCGTGCTGGTACTCGCAGCAGGTCCAGTCGAGCTCGTGGCCGTGCTGGGCGAGGACGGCGTGGCGCGCGTCGTGGTGCTGGTCGACGAAGGTGACGTCGCCGCCGAGCATCGCGGCGAAGCGCGCGCGCACCGGCTCGAGCGCCTCCTCGCGGAGCAGCCGGTCGTGATTTCCGTAGACATAAATGAAGCGGGTGTCGGGCCGCGGCCCGCGCAGGGCGGCGATGGCGGCGGCGTTGTCGTCGAGGAGCGCCTCGCCGATGGCGCGCGCGGTGACGAGCGCCTCCGGCTCGAGCTGGCCGTGCCAGTTGTAGGGCCGCGTCCCGTCGACCAGCCAGCGCTCGCTGCGCAGGATCTCGAGGATGTCGCCGTTCAGGACGACGGTGATCGGGTCGGTCGCGCCGCAGCGCTCGGCGAGGAGCAACAGCTGTCGCCAGAGGTCGTCGAAGGCCACCGGGCGCACGTTGGCGTGGTCGAGGCCGTCGCCCGGGCCGCTCGTCGAGGCCTCCTGGAAGTGGAGATCGCTGAGGACGACGAGCATCGTGGCCCCGAGGGTAGCACGCAGGATCGATTGCGGCTCGACGGCGGAGGGGGTATTTTTGGACAAATGATCAAGAACGCCGCCCTGGGGGGACTCGCGATGGCGCTGGCGCTGGCGGGCTGTCCGCGCGCGGCGCCGACGCCGCCCGGGTATCAGGGCGTCGTCGAGTACGACGAGCGCGTGCTGTCGTTCGAGGTCGCCGGGCGGGTGCAAGAGGTGCGGGTCAAGCGCGGCGACGTGGTCAAGCCGGGCGACCTCCTGGCGACGGTCGACGACACCGTCGAGCGGCTGATGCGCGAGGCGCGGAGCGAGGACGCGCGGGCGGCGGCGGCCGACGTGGCGCTGCTCCAGGCGGGGGCGCGGCCGCAGGACGTCGCGTCGCTGGCGGCGCAGGTGGCGGCGGCGAAGGCCTCCGAGGGGCTCCTCGGCAAGAGCGCCGAGCGCGTGCGGGCGCTGGCCAAGATGGGCGCGGCGACGGCGGCCGACCTCGACCGCGCCGAGGCGGAGCTGCAGCGCGCGACCGCCGAGCGGCGCTCGCTCGAGGAGCGGCTGGCGGCGCTGCGCGAGGGGGCGCGGCGCGAAGAGCTGTCGCGGGCGCGGGCGCGGTCGCGCGCGGCCACGTCGTCGGTGGCGCTGGAGTCGGAGCGGCTGGCGCGCGCGTCGCTGAAGGCGCTCGTCGGCGGGACGGTGGTCGACGTGCACGTCGACCCGGGCGAGCTGGCGGCGGTGGGGACGCCGGCGGTCACCGTCGCCGACACCGGCCACCCCTACATCGACGTCTTCGTCCCCGAGGGGGACGTCGGCGGGATCCGGGTGGGCGCGGCGGCGACGGTGCGCGTCGATTCCGTCAAGCAGCAAATGGCCGGCACGGTCGAGCACGTGGCGCGCAAGGCGGAGTTCACGCCGCGCTTCCTCTTCTCGCCGCGCGAGCGCCCCAACCTGGTCATGCGGGTGCGCGTGCGCGTCGACGACGCGGCGGAGAAGCTGCACGCGGGCGTGCCCGCCTTCGTCGAGATCGCGCGCTGATGGCCGACGGCGACCCGATCATCGTCACCGAGCACCTCTCGCGCCGCTTCGGCACGCTGCTGGCGGTGCGCGACGTGTCGCTGACGGTGCGGCGCGGCGAGATCTTCGGCGTCCTCGGTCCGAACGGCGCCGGGAAGTCGACCACCATCCGCATGCTGTGCGGCATCCTCGACCCCTCCGGCGGGCGCGGCACCGTCGTCGGCTTCGACATCGCGCGCGACCCCGAGCGCATCAAGGAGCGCATCGGGTACATGACCCAGCGCTTCAGCCTCTACGACGATTTGACGGTAGACGAAAATCTCCGCTTCTACGCGGGCATCTACGGCGTCCCGCGGGCGCGGCGGAACGCCCGCGTCGGCGAGGAGCTGGAGCGCATCGGCCTCGGGGCGCGGCGTCGTCAGCTCGCCGGGACGCTCTCGGGCGGCTGGAAGCAGCGGCTGGCGCTCGCCTGCGCCACCATCCACGCGCCGCCGCTGCTGTTCCTCGACGAGCCGACCACCGGCGTCGACCCGGTGAGCCGCCGCGAGTTCTGGGAGCAGATCCACCGCCTCTCGGCCGAGGGGACGACGGTGCTCCTCACGACGCACTACATGGACGAGGCCGAGCGCTGCCACCGCCTGGCGTTCATCTTCCGCGGCCATGTCCTCGACGTGGGGACGCCCGGCGAGGTGGTGTCGCGGCGCGGCCTGCGCGTCGCCGAGCTGGAGGTCGAACGCGCGACCGAGGCCGCCACCCTGCTCCGCGCCCACCCCGACGTCGAGGAGGTGGCGCACTACGGCCACGTGCTGCGCCTCGCCACGCGCGGCGGCCCCGACCCCGAGGGGCTGGCGCGCGCGCTCCTCGGCGAGCACCGCCTGGGGATCGCCAGCTCGCGCCCGGCCCGCACCACCGTCGAGGACGCCTTCGTCTCGATGGTCAAGCGCGACGACGAGGGGGCGGTGTGATCAACCGTCCCGCGGTGATCGCCTGGAAGGAGCTGCTGCAGCTGCGGCGCGATCGGCTGACGTTCGGCATGGTGTTGATGCTGCCGATCCTGCAGCTGCTCCTGTTCGGGTACGCCATCAACACCGACGTGCGCCACCTCCGGACGGTGGTCTACGACCAGGACGCGACGGCGGCCTCGCGCGACCTCGCGCGCAGCATGCAGGCGACCGGCTTCTACGACGTCGTCGGGTACGTCGCCGATTATGACGCCATCGGGCGCGCCTTCCGCTCGGGCGAGGCGCGCGTCGCGCTGGTCGTCCCGCCGCGCTACGCCTCCGACCTGGCGGCGGGGCGGCGCGCCCAGGTGCAGCTCATCGTCGACGGGAGCGACCCGCAGACGGTGGCCTCGGCGACCAACACCGCCGCCTCGCTGGTCGCCGCGCGCTCGAGCGAGCTCCTGGTCTCGCGCCTGGCTCGCGGCGGCGCCCGCGTCACCGTCGAGCCGCTCAGCCTCGAGCCGAGCATCTGGTACAACCCCGACCTCCGGACCGCCGTCTACATCGTCCCCGGCCTCGTCGGGGTGCTGCTCACGATGACGATGGTCATGCTGACGGCGATGGCGCTGGCCCGCGAGCGCGAGCGCGGCACCCTCGAGCAGCTCATCGTCTCGCCGGTGCGGCGCCTCGAGCTGGTCGTCGGCAAGATCCTCCCCTACATCGCCATCGGCTACATCCAGATGGCGCTCATCCTCGGCGCGGGCCGCGTCGTCTTCGACGTCCCCGTCGTCGGGTCGACGCCGCTCCTGTTCGGCCTCGCCTTTCTGTTCATCGCCGCCAACCTCGCCATCGGGCTCTTCTTCTCGACGGTGGCGAAGACCCAGCAGCAGGCGATGCAGATGTCGTTCTTCTTCCTCCTGCCGAACATCCTCCTCTCCGGCTTCATGTTCCCCTTCGAGGCGATGCCGCGCCCGGCGCAGGTCATCGCGCAGGCGCTGCCGCTCACCCACTTCCTCCGCATCGTGCGCGGGATCGTCCTCAAGGGCAGCGGCGTCCTCGAGCTCTACACCGAGCTCGTCTGGCTGGGCGCGATCCTCGCCGCACTGGTAGCGTTCTCGTCGCTGCGCTTCCGGAAGAAGCTGACCTGATGGCGCGCCCGCGCAGCGACATCGCGCCGCGCATCCGCGAGGCCGCCCGGCGCTGCTTCCTCGCCGACGGCGTCGACGGCGCGTCGCTGCGGACGATCGCGCGCGAGGCGCGCACCTCGATCGGGATGGTCTCCTACTACTTCCCGACGAAGGACGACCTCTTCGCCGCCGTCGTCGAGGAGGTCTACGGCGCGCTGGTCGCCGACCTCGGGCGCTGCCTCGACCCGGCGCTGCCCGTGCGCGAGCGGCTGCGGCGCGCGGTCGTGCGCCTCGGCGAGGCGAGCGCCGTCGAGCTCGACGTCATGCGGCTGGTCCTGCGCGAGGCGCTGGTCTCGTCGGCGCGGCTCGAGCGGCTCCTCGGGCGCTTCCAGCGCGGCCACCTGGCGCTGCTCGCGGCGACGATGGCCGACGGGGTGGCGGCGGGCGAGCTCGACGCCGAGCTGCCGCCGCCGGTTCTCCTGGTGGCGACGATGGCCATGGTCGGGCTGCCGGCGATCCTGCGGCGCGTGCTCGGCGATCGCGCGCCCGTCGGTCGGCTCCCGCGCGGCGAGGAGCTGGCCCCCCTGCTCGTCGACGTCCTCTATCGCGGCATCGGCGCGCGGCCGCCCGCCCGACGGCGCCGCCGCGCCGCCCGCGATTGACAACAACCGCCCGGCGCCGCATCCCTCCTCGGTGCGCCGCGTCGCCCTCGCTGCCGTCGCCCTCCTGGCCGCCTGCAAGTCCGCTTCGCCCGAGCCGCTCGAGCCGCTCGAGCCGCCCACCCGCTTCTCACGCGCCGACGCCGCGATCGTGAAGGCGCGCCGCGGCGGCGACGACGCGCTCTACGTCCTCGTCGAGGTCCCGGCGCCGATCGCCGACGTCGAGCGCCCGCGCCGCGCGCTCGAGCGCCACGGCCGCGCCGGCGCCTTCGCCGCGTACGCGCCGCCCGACGGCGTCGTGCTCGCCGACGTCGCCGCCCACCCGAGCGGCGCCGCGTCGCTGCTCCTCGTCGACGACGCCGGCTACGCCATCGCCCGCTGGCCGCTCGGCGAGGCCGCGCCGCGCGCGCCCGTGCGCCTCGTCGACGACGCGGTGGGCGGCGATCCCTCCGACGTGCCGCCGGTCGCCGCGCTCCTGCCGCCCGGCCCCAGCCGCGACGCCGGCCGCCTGGCGCCGCTCGGCGAGGAGCTCGCGGTGGTCGTCCGCACCGCGACCTCGTCGGTGGTCGCCTACCGCCTCGCCGCCGACGGCGCGCCCACCTGGCGCCGCCTCGTCGAGCCGGGGATCGAGCTCGAGCCGACGCTGCTTCGCTCGGGGAGCTTCGACACCTTCGGCCAGCTCGCCGGGCGCTTCCACGTGCACGCCGACAGCGACGAGAGCGGCGCGCTCCACATCGCGCTCCCGACCCAACGCGCCTTCGGTCTCCTCGACGCGCACGCGCGCGCGTTCGGCGAGTCGCTGGCGGCGCTCGGCGGCGCGGCGGGCGGCGACGTGCTCGTCACCCGGCTCGGCCCCGACGGCAGCCGCGGCCCGACCCGCGTCGTCGGGACCGCCGCCGAGGACGAGCCCTACGGCGCGCGCGTCGTCGGCGACGCCTTCGTCGTCGTCGGCCGCACCGAGACGCGCCCCGACGACGCCTTCGGCTGGGACGGCCTCCTCGTGCGCGTCGACGCTGACGGCGCCGAGGCGTCCCGCGTCGAGATCGATCGCGGCGAGGTGCTCTTCGACGCCGCGCCGGCCCCCGGCGGGCGGCTGGTCGTCGTCGGTGGCGCCGGCTACGGCGACAACCCGAGCGGCGCCAGCATCAGCGAGGAGTGCGCGCTCCTGGCAATCGTGCTGGACGGATATTCGCCGCCGGTGCGCCTCGGGCTGCCGTCGCAGCCGCGCCACAGCCACCTCCGCGCCGCGCTCCCGACGGGCGACGGCGCGGTGTGGGTCGCCGGCCAGATCGACGGCCCCGGCACGCACTCGGGCGACGCCGACCCGACGCTCATCCGCGCCGCGCCGTTCGCCACGCGCCTCTCGTTCTAGCGATGCGATCGTCGCCACGGCGCCGCGACCAGCGCGCCGCCGACGATCATCAGCTCGATCCACCACCGGACCCGGAATCGCTGGCAGTCCATCGTCGCCTCCTTGTCTCCTCATACGGCGGCGCCGCCGTCCGGTTACGGCGCGCGGCGGTGGTACGCTCGGGCGGTGACCACCACGCGCCTCTACCTCATCCGCCACGGCGCCACCGTCCTCAGCGCCGAGGATCGCTTCGCCGGCTCGACCGACGTCGAGCTCTCCGACGAGGGGCGCGAGCAGGCCCGCCGCCTCGGGGAGCGCCTCGCCGGCGACCACCTCGCCCACCTCTACGCGAGCCCGATGAAGCGCACGATGGAGACCGCGCGCCTCGTCGGCGCGCCCCACCGCCTCGCGCCGTCGCCCGTCGACGCGCTCCGCGAGATCGACCACGGCCACTGGGAGGGGCTCACGCGCGCCGAGGTCGAGGCGCGCTTCGGCGGCGAGTACGCGCGCTGGGTCGAGGATCCCTTCACCTGCGCCCCGTCGGGCGGCGAGTCGGGCGCCAGCGTCGTCGCCCGCGCGCTGCCGGCGATCCGCGCCCTCGTCGACGCGCACCCCGGCGAGACCGTCGCCGTCGTCTCGCACAAGGCGACCATCCGCCTTGTCCTCTGCGCGCTCCTCGGCATCGACGCGCGCGGCTACCGCGACCGCCTCGATCAGTCGCCCGCCTGCCTGAACGCGCTCGACTTCCGCGACCCGGTGCGTGCGCGCCTCGCGCTCTTCAACGACACCTCGCACTACGCCAGCCAGCCCGCGCAGCCGACGGGACGCCTGTCCCACTGGTGGGACGTCGGCGCCTGAGGATAAGATCGAGGATCCGATGGACCTGATCGCGCGCTGGCTGCTGGCGGGGCTGGGCATCGCCGTGCTGATCGCGGCGCTCCTCGTCTCGAAGTTCGCGCCGTCGAAGCGCCGCCACATCCGCAACGTCCTCGTGCTCCTGGCGCTCGTCGGCGTCGCGCACGGCGTCGCCTTCCTGGTGGACCTCGCCGGCCACACGCAGACCGCGCACTACGTCCGCGTGGTCGGCTCGATCTTCGAGGCCTGGACCGCGATCGGGCTGGGCACGATTTTTGTCTTCGATTTATTGCTGCGGGCGATGCGCTTCGAGGCGCCGGCGATCATCGTCGACCTCACGGTGGCGATGACCTGCCTCATCAGCGGCGCGGTGGTCCTGCACCGCGAGGGGCTGACGCCGCCGTCGGTGCTGGCCGGCGGCGCGGTGGTCTCGGCGGTGGTGGCGCTGTCGATGCAGACCACCCTCGGCAACGTGGTCGCCGGGATCGCGCTGCAGCTCGACGGCACCATCCGCGTCGCGGACTGGATCGCGCTCGAGAACGGCAAGCAGGGCAAGGTGGTCGAGATCCGCTGGCGCTCGACGGTGCTGGAGACGCGCGACGGCGCGACGCTGGTGGTGCCGAACGGCGCGCTCGTCGGCAGCGAGGTGCTGGTGCTGGGGCGCAAGGACGGCGTGCAGGGCCCGGCGCGCATGTGGGTCTGGTTCCGCGTCGGCGCCGAGCACGCGCCCGACAAGGTGGTGTCGCTCGTCGAGGAGGCGCTGCGCCTCGCGCCGATCCCCAACGTCGCCGAGCGCCCGCAGCCGAGCTGCGTCTGCATGGACCTCGGCGCCAAGGACGCGCCCGTCGACGGCGCGGTGGCCTACGCGGTGCGCTACTGGATCATCGACCTCCAGACCGACGACCCGACGAGCTCGCAGGTCCGCGCGCGCATCCACGCCGCGCTCCGCCGCGCCGGGATCCCGCTGGCCACGCCGACGCGCGCCATCCGCACCGCGGTCGAGGCCGAGCTGCGCGCCGACGAGGCCGAGCGCCGCCGCGCCGATCGCCGCGCGGCCATCGATCAGGTCACGCTCTTCGCCGACCTCACGCCCGAGGAGCGCGCCACGCTCGCCGACGCGCTCCGCGAGGCGCCGTTCGCCTCGGGCGAGGTGGTCACCAAGCAGGGCAACACCGCCCACTTCCTCTACATCCTGGCGCGCGGGAAGGTCGACGTGCGGCTGTGCGCCAAGGACGGGACCGGCGTCACCGAGCGCGTGGCCTCGCTGAACGGCCCCGACTTCTTCGGCGAGATGGGGCTGCTCACCGGCGAGCCGCGCTCGGCCGACGTCGTCGCGGCCAGCGAGGTGCTCTGCTATCGCCTCGAGAAGCGCGCGGTCGAGCGGCTGGTGCGCGAGCGGCCGGCGGTCGCCGACGCCCTCTCGAAGCGCGCGGCCGAGCGGCGCGCCGAGATGGTGGCCGTGCGCGACCACCTCGACGAGGAGGCCAAGCGAGCCGCCGCCGCCCACGAGGAGGGCCGCATCCTCGCCGAGATTCGGTCCTTTTTCGGTCTATCGTAAAAACGACAGAGTGTTTTTTACAGGAGCAGCCGTTACCTCCGTCAAGCCTGAAGCGCGCGCCAGGGCGTGTTCGTTCGCACCATCGCGTTCAGGATCGTTAGAAGCTTTCGCATGCACGCGGTGATGGCGACCTTCGGTGG
>Ga0272446_1001028_pt1 | contig 41814 bp, 39 predicted proteins | sample YNPCB0061_FD_194587 | JGI IMG/M metagenome (GOLD analysis project Ga0272446, IMG submission 194587) | Hot spring microbial mat communities from Yellowstone National Park, WY, United States - YNP-CB-006-1 | ecosystem: Environmental > Aquatic > Thermal springs > Hot (42-90C) > Sediment | place...
GTGCGCCAGCTCCGCTGGCGCACCGCAACGCCAGATTCTGGCCCCCTCCCCTGGCAGGGGAGGGGGTAGGGGGGTGGGGTATGTGGGGCCTGGGGGCGCAACGCTCAAAAACCCTACCCCTGAGAGGGGGGCAGGGGGGGAGGGCCAAAAGCGCTGGTCGTTGCATGATACTGCTGGCAAACGCCGTTTTGCCTACGCCGGGTGCGCGAGCGTCCCGCCCGCATGCGGGCCGGAGGCCCGCGTTCTCAGGTTTGCCAGCAGTATCATCGTTGCATCAGCCCTGCGAGCAACAGTCCCACCCCCGGAGGCGGGCCCACTTGCGCAGACGACGGCGTATGGGTATGATTGGCCCCTGCCGCCGTTCAAAGGCGCGCTGACCCTGTTCCTGCTCGAGATGGGCAATGAATCATCCTGGCGATATTGATTCGTCGTTTTCGTCCCGCTGTATAAACTACTCCTGATAGTAGATCCTTGCACTTTTCGCCATAAGGGCTATCGTTACATGCCACTAATAGGCTATTTGCTGTGCTGGCCTTCGTGTATAAACTGGGTCTGGTACCTGTTCAGGATGTCATTCCTCATCCCCCTGAATGGATACCTGAGTCTATAACATTGTGCATCGTAGCACGCGACCCAATGGCAGTTCGTGCCGCGCTGGTGGGTCGCTCAACGTCGCTAACGGAGCGTGAGACGTCGATGGCCAGTATTCTCATCGCTGAAGACAACGCCGCTGTTTTCAAGCTCGTCAGTTTCCGCCTTAACCGCCTGGGCCACGAGACGATCTGGGTTCAGAATGGTGCGCAGGCCCTGGTTGCGATGCGCGAGCATCAGCCCGATCTGGTACTGCTTGATGTGCTGCTGCCGGTCTGCGATGGCTTTCAGGTGCTCAAACAGGCCAAGGCCGATCCGGCGCTCAAGCGTATCCCGGTGATTATGCTGTCGGCGCTGGGCCAGGAGAACGATATCGTCACTGGTATGAGCAATGGCGCCGACGATTATGTGACGAAGCCGTTCAGCTTTCCCGAGATGATTGCCCGCATGAATGCTGCGCTCAACCGGTGCGGGGCGCACGTGGCTGCGCTGTGAGGGCGGCGTGTCGCCCACTGCGCTCGTCCTCGGTATCATCGTCGTGTGTGTTGCGCTGATCATCGCGATGATCAGCTTTGTCATGCTGGAGCGACTCCTGCTGGGGTTGGTGGGCTCCTACACCAGCAAGCGTGCTGCTTTCTTCGACGATCTGGTGTTGCATGCACTGGACGCGCCGCAGTACGCGCAGCGCCTGCGCGCGATCGCGTGCTGTGTCTATGCGCACTGGTGGGGCGGGGCGCCTGGCCTGCGCCCCTTCGATCGCTGGTCGCTTGAGCGCAGCCTGCTCTGGGCTGCCGCCGAGTTGCGTGGTGCGGATCGGCAGATCCTCACGGCGATTTTCGAGGATGCCGGCGGCCTCGCGCGCGGGCTGCGGCAGCTACGGGCCTTTAGCGACCACCAACGGCTTGCTGCGGTCCAGAAGCTGCGGATCATGCATAGCCGCCGCGCCGTGCCGGGCTTGATCCGGGCGCTCAATGACCGTAACCAGAGCGTGCGCCATGCGGCCCTGCGTACGCTGGGTGAGCTCGGCGATGAGCAAGCCTACCCGTTCCTGCTGGACGCTCTCGAAGCCCCGGCCCGCTATGCACCATACTGGGCCGCCGATAGCGTGCTGGCCGCGGGATCGGCGATTGTGCCCCTGCTGGTCGCGCGCTTTGCTACCCTGCGTGATCCGCAGATCCGCATGCTCTATGTGCGCCTGTTTGGCCTGCTCCGCGATCCCGCGGTCTCCCAGCACCTGCTGCCATTGCTCGATGCTCCGGACATCTCCCTCCGCATCGCTGCGATCAAGACGCTGAGCGCCATCGGTGATGCTGAGTTTGTCGGCCGTTTGCACCTGATGCTCGCCGACCCGCACTGGGAAGTACGGGCTGCATCGGCAACGGCGCTGGGCGCACTGACCGATCTGGAGAGTCTTCCGACCCTCGCCCGCCTGCTCGCTGATCCGGTATACTTAGTGCGCTACAGCGCCGCCCACACACTGAGCACCCTTGGCACTGACGGCCAGGCGGAGCTCCGTGCCGCCGTCGAGGCCAACCACCCTCACGCTCACGCCATTGCCCGGCAGGTGCTTAGCGAACATGCGCACGGTCTCCTGTAACCTGGCGTGGGCAGTATGCTCGCATGGAATCTGGGTGCGCTCGCGCTCCTGGCTGCCAATACGCTCATCCTGGGCTATTTTCTCCTGCTGCAAGGCAGTTACCTTTTCCTGCTGCTGATCGCCACGGTGTCGGTGCTGCGCTATCGCCGCACGGTGGCCCACGAGCACTGGCGCAGCATGCTCCAGTCGTCGCTCACCCTGCCCATCTCGCTGATTGCGCCAGCCTATAATGAAGAGCGGACGATTATTGCGAGCGTTCACTCGCTGCTGTCGCTGGAGTATCCTGAGTATGAAGTGATTGTGGTGAACGATGGGTCACGCGATGCCACCCTGCACACCCTGGTCGAGCACTTCGCGCTGCAACCGAATACCTGCCAATATCGAGTATTCCATCCCCTGCCGGCCCATTCGCAATGTCTATCGCTCGGCAAAATATCCGCGCCTCGTCGTGCTGGACAAGGAGAATGGCGGTAAGGCCGATGCGCTGAATGCCGGCATCATTATGGCCACCCACGTGCTGTTCTGCGCGATCGACGCCGACTCAGTGCTGGAAGGCAATGCCCTGCTGCGCATGATGCGGCCGTTTCTCGAACAGCCGGAGACGGTCGCGGTGGGCGGTGTTGTCCGGATCGCAAATGGCTGTCGCGTTGAGCACGGGCGGGTGACCGAGATCGGCCTGTCCAGCAATGCACTGGCCGTCTTTCAGACCGTGGAGTACCTGCGCGCCTTTCTCTTTGGGCGGGTCGGCTGGAGCGCCCTTGGCGCACTGCTGATTATCTCGGGGGCCTTTGGGGTCTTCAAACGTCAGGTGGTGCTCGACGTCGGCGGCTATCGCCACGATACGGTCGGCGAAGATTTCGAGCTGGTGGTGCGTATCCACCGGTACCTGCGCGACCACGCGATCCGCTACCGGATCGTGTTTCTCCCCGACCCCGTCTGCTGGACCGAGGCGCCCGAGACGCTGCGTGTGCTTGGCAGGCAGCGCAATCGCTGGCAGCGCGGGTTGATCGATACCCTCAAGATCCACTGGCGTATGTGTTTGAACCCGCGCTACGGGCGGATCGGGATGATCGCCATGCCGTATTTTGTCATCATTGAGCTCATCGGCCCGCTGATTGAGCTGTCTGGTTACCTGTTCATCACGATCGCCTTTTGCTTGAACCTGATCAATCTGCCATTTTTTCTGCTCTTTCTGACCCTCGCGATTGTCCTGGGGACTGTGCTCTCGGTTGCCGCGGTTGTACTCGATGAGATCGCCTATCGTCGGTTTCCCCGGCTTAGCCAGCTGCTGAAGCTGATCGCCTTCGGCCTGGCCGAGAATTTCGGCTACAGGCAGCTAACCGTCTGGTGGCGGGCCAGGGCCTTCCTGGATTACTGGCGCGGGAATACGAGCTGGGGAGCGATGGAGCGCAAGGGGTTCGCGCGATAGCCGCTCAGCTGCGCCGTAGGCGCGCCAGGGTCGCCCGCGCTGGCGCCGCGCCGAGCAGCGCGCTGAGCGCCAGGTAGCTCCCGGCGCCCAGCACGCCGGCCCAGACCAGCCAGAGCACGAGCCCCGCCATGTCGCGCGTCCAGACATAGGGGTGTGCCGCGCTCAGCGCGGGCACCAGCCCGCGCGCGGCGCCATTCAGCGCCGCCAGGCCCGCGCCCAGCAGCAGCGCGCCCGCAAGGGCGGCCGCCACCGTGCGCCAGAGGGCGCGATCATGCCAGATCCCGGGCAGCGCCACGCCCAGGAGCAGCAGGAGCAACAGCGCCTCCACGTTGTTGGCCAGGCTGAAGGCCAGCGCCAGGCTGCCCACGTCGCCGCCGGCGCGCAGCAGCAGCATGCCCAGCCCGAGGTTCAGCGCCACCTGCAGTAGCCCGACCAGCACGGGCGTCCAGGTGCGCTGCAGCGCAAAGAAGCTGCGGATCAGGATCTCCGAGGCGGCAAATGCCGGCAATGCCAGCGCATAGCCGACCAGGGCAGCGACGGTGTACTGCAGCGAGATACTATCGAAGGCGCCGCGCTGGAAGAGCGCGCGAGCCACCGGAAAGCCCACGGTCAGCAGCGCCGCGCTGGCCGGCAGGGTCAGCCAGAGAATGACGCCGAGCGTCCGGCGCACGTCGGCGCTCATTGCCTCAGAGCGGCCCTCGGCCACCAGGCGCGCCAGGCGCGGGAAGGCCACCTGGCTCAGGCTCAGGGCAAAGACGCCGTACGGTAAGAGCATGAGCTGGTAGGCGTAGCCCAGGCCCGCCAGCTTGGCCGCGCCGTCGGCCAGGCGGGCCGCGAGGGTCAGTGTGACCACCACGCTCAGGTGGGCGGCGGCCTGGCCGATGACCCGCGGCCCCATCTGGCGGGCGATCCGCCCGACCTGCTCCATGCCTCGCCCAAGGCTCGGCTGCAGCCGCATGCCGATCGCCCTCAGCCCCGGCAGCTGGACCAGCAGGTAGAGCAGCGCGCCCAGCACCACACCCCAGGCCATGCCCCAGATCCCGATCCCGAGCAGACGCCCCAGGACCGCGCCGAGCATGATCCCCAGGTTGTAGAGCGAGGGGGCCAGCGCCGGCAGGGTGAAATGCTCACGGGCGTTGAGGGCGGCCATGGCCAGCCCGCCCAGGCCCAGCAGCAACGGCGAGAGTAGAAACAGACGGGCCAGTGCGACGGTCAACGCCTGGGTCTCGGCCGCAAAGCCCTGTCCGCCATAGAGCACGCTCACCAGCCACGGCGCGGCGCTGAAGACCACGGCGCTGGCGGCCACCAGCACCAGCAGCGACCAGGTGAGCACCGCGCTGGCCAGTTGCCAGGCCCGGGCCTGGCCGTCGCACTCCCAGGCCTCGATAAAGACCGGGATGAAGCTGCTGCCCAGCGCCCCACCGATGATCACCAGATAGAGCAGGTCGACGATCGAGAAGGCTGCCCGGTAGGCTGCGGCTTCCGGCGAGGTGCCGAACAGGTAGGTGGCCACCATATCGCGCAACAACCCGCTCACCCGGCTGAGTACGAAGCCGGCCATGACGATCAGGCTGTTGCGCAGGGCGCCCGACTGGCCGCCACGCAGCAGCGACGAGAGTTGCACGGAGGGTGCCCTTCTGCTATACTTGGGCGTTAGATGTGGTTTCGGCTGGCCCTGTCTATCTATCCGCGCGTGATTATACTGGAGGAACGTTCCCTTGGCGAACACGAAGTCGGCAAAGAAGCGCATTCGCAGCAACGAGCGCAAGCATCAGCGTAATACGATGTACCGCTCACGGGTGAAAACGCAGATCAAAAAGGCTGAACTGTCGATCTTCAGCGGTACACCCGACGAGACGCTGATCCGCGAGGCGATCAGCACGCTCGATAAGGCGGCGGTCAAGGGCATCATTCACAAGAACAACGCTGCCCGCCGCAAGTCCCGGCTGATGAAGAAGCTGAACGCCGCTACGGCGTGAGCAACCGCCCCGCCCGCCGCCCCGTTCGGTACGCCGCTCCTATGGGGCGGCGCCGTGTTTGCCGGCTGCGCAGGCCTCGGCCACAAAGAGCTCGAGCGCCACATCGGCCTGGATGCGTCCGGTCTTGGTGGCCACGTCCAGGTCCAGCAGCCGGTCGTGGAGCTGCTCGAGCTCGCCCGGGCTGAAGCCACGGGCCTGATCAAGCGCCTTGCGCACGACGAAGGGCTTCTGGCCCAGTTCGGCGGCGATCGCGTCGGGGCGCAGTCGCTGGGCGCTGAGCTCCTTCACGCCGATCAAGATGCGTAGCTGGCGGGCGAGCATGAACAGCACGTAGGTCGCTGCCTGGCCCTCTGCCAGCAGGGCGCGGGCCCCACGCAGTGCCGGGCCGAGCCGGCGCGTGCTGAGCTCGTCGATGAAGGCGAACAGGTTCTGCTCCTGGCGGTCCGCCACTAGCAGGTCCACCGCTGCGACACTGATCGGCCCGTCCCGCCCCACATAGGTCGCGAGCTTGGCCATCTCGGTGACCAGGGCGCGGGTATCATTGCCGACCAGTTCCACCAGCCGGGCGGCGGCGGCTTGCTCGAGTCGGGCGCCCAGGCCGCGCGCGTGTTCAGCCAGCCAGCGCAGCAACTCCGCGCCCTGCGGCGGCGTAAACTCGCGCACCTCGCCGCACTTCTTCAGCTGCGTGTAGAGGATGCTGCGCCGGTCGACGTCCTCCGTCTCGACAAACACAAGGTCGCAACTGGCCGGCACCGTTTCCAGGTAGGCGCGCAACTCCTCGCGCTCTTTGCCGGCCCGGCTGTGCTTCAGCCCATCGGTGACGATCACCAGCCGGCGCTCGGCGAGGAAGGGCATGGCCTCACACGCGGCAACCAGCGCCTCCAGCCTGAGCTTGCGCCCATCGAGCCGGGTGGTGTTCATCTCCGCGACATCGGCAGGCAGTGCGGCGCGCAGCCGGGCCAGCGCCGCGCTGCGGCTGAATTCGTCGGGGCCATAGAGCAGAAAGAGCATGCTTGTGGAGCGGCAGACCTGAGCTCTGGCTGAGGTGCCCCGGGCTGCCGTGAGTGGGCCAGTTTCGAACCTGCAGGAAGCAGGTGGGTGCCCGCCTGTGAGCATCTGCGGCCCGCCGCATAGCTCAACTCGTAAGAGCAGGGCTCCCAGCGAAACCGTGTTGGCTCAAAACACATACCCACCCACGGGCAGTCGGGGTTGGTTGATGGTACCACTCCTGGGGCGGTTGTGCAAGCCCTGCCGGCGCCGCTCAGTGTTCCGTCTCGAGGCGCTGGACGATCCCCATGACGAGGCGGGCGACCCGCTCGACGAGCCGTGCAGCGGGCGGGGCCGGTGCTGCGACGCCACCCGGCGCCGGCGATGCCACGATGGTCAGCGTGCGGTAGCCGAGCCGCCGCAGTGGGGCGGCCAGGGCGCCATCAGTGGTGAGGCGGCGCGGGTCGGCGTCGATCTGCGGGTCGGCGGCGTCGGTGGCCGCGGCGAGGCGCACGAGCAGGTCGTCGGCGGGCCGACTGCGCAGCGCGCCCTCAGCCGTGGCATAGACGAGCTGGCCGCCAACCAGTTGCTCCAGCGCGATCACCAGGGTGCGCTCGCGCTCGAAGGGGTAGCGCTGTAGCAGGCTGGTGACACCACCGGGGTCGCTGCCGGCAGCGCCCACCGCCACCGCCCAGAGTTCGACCCGCTCCATCGGGCCCAGGCGACTGACGGCCGCCACCAGCGCGGCAAGCGCCGTCTGGCCGCCATCAGCCGGGTCGGCTGTGAAGGGCCGGGTGGCGCCAATCAGGATGAGCGCGAAGAGCAGGGCGGCGGCCAGGTGCACCAGCCACCACGGGCCGGGCAGGAGCACGGCGAGCAGGCTTCCGGCAACAAGCAGCGTCGCCGCGCCGAGGCGGGTGAGCACGGCGGCGCGTGTTCCGCTGGCGAGCGCCGCGAGGCCAGGCTGCTGCGCGGGGGTATCGAGCGGTGCGAGGAGCAGCACCCGCCAGCGTGGCTCAGCTGGCGTGAGGCCGCCAGCGCCAGCCACCGCCCGGGTGCCGACGATGTTCTGACTGACCCGGCGCCTGCCCACCGCTGGCAGTGGCGCGACCAGGCCATCAACGAGCGCGATGGCGAGTAGCCCCAGACTGAGCAGCAGCCCCGGCCCGGGGAGCGCCAGCGCCAGGAGCGTGCACGTCAGGCCAAGCGCGCCGAAGAGCACGGTGCCACTGCCTGGCCGCACAACCGCGCGCAACTCATAGGTGCTGACCCCCATGCCGGCCCGCCGCAGCCGCCCATTCACGAAAGCCGCCGCCCGAGCCTCCTCCGGCGAGGTGGGCCGGCGCAGCCCGATCCGCTCGGTCAACTCGTCGACCAGCGCCTCGATCTCGTAGGCTTCGTCCCGCGTTGCGGAGTACATCGGAGGCATGGCCTGTGTGCAGAAGCGTGTTCAGTTGTCGGTAAACGTAGGTGGCTGGCGTTTATGTGGCTGCAGGTGTTCAGCCACCGCGAGCACGCCCCCTACGCCCGTGGCGTCGGCCTCGGGGAGGGTACGGGCGTGCGCGTCGGGTCCAGGTTGAAATCCTGGTCGGGCGTGCCAGTTGGTGCCGGGGTGATGGGCGAGATCGGCAGACCGGGCACACTGGCGCGGCCGCAATCCGTCTGGCCGGGGGTACAGAGCAGCAGCACCAGGTCGTAGCGAATGAACTGGTTGCCGATATCGCCCGTATTCTTCACCTGCGCGAAGTAGAAGCCGTCCACCTCGGGGATGAACTCGATCTGTGAGTCGAGACTCTCGCCACCAGGGATATCGTCATTGAAGTCGAGGATGCTGACCCCATCGCGGTCAGCGAGCACCATGACCGTATCGGCACCGGCCTGCGTATCGCGGTTGACCTCGATCCGTCCACGGTAGCGCCGCGTATCGGTATAGATGATGTAGCGCTTGCCAGTCTTGCCAAAGAACGTCACCCAGTCAGCGTCGCCGGTGGGGCAGAGCCGGCGATCCTCCTGGATCTCATTGGAGGTGATCAGCCGGGCCTGCTCGGGCAGGCCATCGGGCTCGAAGAGATCCTGGCAGACCGAGGCCACGGTGGTCGGCGTCGGGCCATAGCTCTCGTCGAGCAGCGCAATGACATAGAAATAGTTGGTGCCGCCACGCCCGGCCGAGTCACGGACACGGACGAAGTAGCGCCCATCGGTGGGGATGCGGATGGTGATCCGCGGGCGCGTATCGCCCGGGTTCGGGTTTGCCGGGTCACGGTTGAAGAAATCGTTATTGAAGGCAATACTGCTCAACTCGGGGTCGAACAACTCCAGGGTCAGGTCGATACCCGCGTCCATGCGCGAGACATCAATCGTATAGATCTTACCTGCAATACCGCCGAAGACCAGCCAGTCCTCGTCGCCGGTCGGGCAGATCGTATGCTCCTGGGCGGTATTGATGTCGAGCGTGCGCGCGCTGGCAGGATTATTGTCGTCCTCGAAGCCATCGCGACAGACCGGGCCACGGGTCGCCGTGGGGCCAACGGGGGTGTTGGTTGGCGTCGGGGCCGATGCCACGTTGACCGTAATAAACGCCGTTGTATCAGCATTGTTCGACCGGCGCCTGGCGACGAGGTTGAGATTGACGCTGGTGCCTACCGTGGCGTTGGCCGGCACATTGATGCGCACGGTCACGCCCTGACTCTGGTTCTGGACCAGTTCGAAGCTCGCCGAGGGCGAGAAATCCACCGTCCAGCCGCTGGGCAGATTATCAACCCGCAGATCGAAGATGTCGTTCTGCCCGGTATTGCGCAGCGCAGAGCTAAAGAGGCCACTCTGACCGGGCTGGATCGCGAGCGTGCCACTGGTCGTCTGCCAGCTGAAGTCGGCCTGGGCGAGGGGGGCAGCCCGGGGCGCCTGGGGCGGCGCAGCGGCAGCGGGCATCTGCTGCATCGCGACGGCGAAGATGACCAGGACGAGCAGGGTGGCAATGGCGGCGTTGCGCAGAGCAGTGCGTCGCTTCATCGGGATACGTAGCTCCCGTCTAACGGTGGGCTGGAACCGCCCGCATTATAGCCGCCGGGTGTGCAACGTGTCAACCAATGGTGCGCGTCGCGCTGTAATCGAAGCCGTATTCGATGTGGTGGCCACCGTCCGAACATCACAGGTTGACGGGTATGAAAGAGGTGGTAGCATGAGGCGCAAGCTCAAGCGATAGCGTACACCATGGCAAAGCGCATCCTCGTCACCGCCGATCTGCACTACCGGCCAGCCGAGCGCGCCGCCTACGTGGCCTTTGCTGAGGCCGTGCGGGCAGCAGCGCCAGACTGTTTCATCATCGCGGGCGATGTGGGGCACCCACTGCGCCTGTTCCGGCGAACGTTGCAGCTCTTCCACGACCTGCCCTGTCCCCGTCTGCTGATCGCCGGCAACCACGACGTCTACCGCGGCGAGTATCCGAGCCGCGAACTCTGGCAGACCTGGCTGCCGCAGGTCACCCGCGAGGAGGGCTTTGTCTGGCTCGAGGCTGCGTGGCTCAATCTTGATGGGCTGGGGATCTGCGGGACGATGGGCTGGTACGACTACTCGTCGCGCTCGCCCCATCTCCCCTACGCCGCTGCAGACTACCGGGCGATGAAGGGGCTGGTCAATCACGACGCCGATTATGTTGATTGGCCCTGGAGCGATGTTGCCATGGCGCGCTACCTCGCGCGCGGTCTGGCCGACAGCCTCGCGCAACTCGGCGCCGACCCGGCGGTTGAGCAGGTGCTCGTGGTAACTCATATGCCGATCGTCACGCCCGCGGTCCCGCATTACCCGCAGCACACGCATTTTAGTCTGCTCCGCGCCTACCTCGGGAACTTCACCCTGGGCGAACTGGTGCTTGACCAGCGCAAGGTGCGGCATATCGTCAGCGGGCACCTGCACCGCCCCGGCAGCTGGACCATCGCCGGCCCCCACGGCCCGGTCACGTGCCACGTCGTCGGCACCGGCCCCGGCGCCCCTCACTACACGATCCTTGAGATCTGAACGGCGACGAGGATGCGACTTCTGCTTGCTGGCAGCGCATTGGCTCAGCTCCACACCTCCACAGCGCTCCAGCTCGACAAAGCCCTGTATGGCGCTGGAGCGCTGTGGAGATGAGCGGGACCATGCGGGATTGCCAATTCTACGTGGTATTAGAGCGAGCGGCCAATGGCTGCCGCAACCGCGGCAAGCTTCGGCATGAGCGCCGCAAAGTTCTCGGGATTGAGCGACTGGCCGCCGTCGGATCTGGCGCGATCGGGGTCGGGGTGGACCTCGATGATGATCCCGTCGGCCCCGGCGGCGAGGCCGGCCAGGGCCAGCGGCGGCACCAGGTACCACTTGCCGGTGCCATGGCTGGGGTCGACGATGACCGGCAGGTGGGTGCGGCGCTTGGCCAGGGCGACGGCGTTGAGATCCATGGTATTGCGGGTCGCGGTTTCGAAGGTGCGGATGCCACGCTCACAGAGGATGACGTTGGGATTGCCCTGGGCGACGACATACTCGGCCGAGAGCAGCCATTCCTCGATCGTGGCCGAGAGGCCGCGCTTGAGCAGGACGGGCATGCCGGTGCGGCCCACCTCCTCGAGCAGCTGGTAGTTCTGCATATTGCGCGCGCCGATCTGCAACACGTCGGCGTAGCGGGCCACCAGGTCCACGTCATTGGGGGTCATCACCTCGGTCACGATCGGCAGACCGGTCTCCTCACGGGCCTGGGCGAGCAGGCGCAGGCCGAGCTCTCCGAGGCCACGGAAGGTGTAGGGCGAGGAGCGCGGCTTGAAGGCACCACCACGCAGCATGGTTGCGCCGGCCTCGCGCACATGGCGCGCAGTGGCCATGATCTGCTCCTCGCTCTCGACCGAGCACGGACCGGCGATGACCACGCAGCGGTTGCCGCCCACCGGCACGCCCGCCACGTCGACGATCGTATCGCTGGGGCGCAACTCACGTGAGACGAGCTTGTAGGGCTGGGTGATGCGCACAGTCTCTTTGACACCGGCGAAGTGCTCCAACTCCTCGCGCAGCGTGGGCGGAATCGATGCGCCAACCACCCCGATCACGGTGCGCTCGGCGCCACGGACGAGATGGCCACGCAGCTGGTGCTCCTCCAGGCGCTCGATCACGGCACTGATCTGGGCTTCGTTCGATCCGGTCTGCATCACGACGATCATGGCCTCTACTCCTTCTCCTGTGAGAACGGGCTGTTCGTTGCGCAACGGCGCGGGCACGACCCGCAGTGTGGTATGGGTTTTGGCGGGTTGAGGGCTCATCACAATCCTCCCGAAACACGTTAGCGGCGCCGGATGGTGCGCCGCTACGGGTTGGATGGCGTCTGGAAGGCCGCCATTGCAGTGGTGCGGTCGGGGCGTAGATTCTGTGCGCCCTTGAGGTAGACGTGGACGATCTCATCGGCGCGGCGCTCGGTATTCCAGTGGATGAGCACGCGAATGCAGCTACGGAGGCTGCCCGGCACGTCCATCTCGTGGCCACAGAGCAGGGCCGTATCGCTCCAGCCAAGGGCGCGGGCCGCCACCGCGGGGAACTCGGCGGTGAGATCGGTGGTCGTGGTGAAGATCGCGCTGGCAATATCGTCGGCCTCGATGCCGTTGTGTGTGATGAGCAACTCCAACAACTCGCGTGTGGCCGTAAGGATCGCCTCGCGTGTATTGGCCTCACAGGTGGTAGCGCCGCGAACACCTCGACAGCGGACAGTCATGGGGGGCCTCCCTGCTGTGATGGGCAAACAGAGAGGGCGTGCGGCCTGGTGCCGCACGCCCTCTGTACGAGTTGTCTATCGACCGGAGTTCTTAGGCAGTGCGCAGCGACCAGGCCATATGTGGGCCGGTAAAGTAATAGAAGGAGCTAAAGAAGCTGTTGTGCAGACGCACCATCTGGCGCCCTAGCCTTATAGTACCCTTCGCTGCTGGCCTGGACTATACCACGGGGGGCCGCGTCCGTCAAGCTCAGGAGCCAGGGCTCCGTCAACGTCCGGTTGATCGTCCGCGCGGTGGGCGTCAACGCCCCGGCTACCGCTGCGCAGGCCACCTGCGTGGCCTGTGGAGCCCGCGGCGTCAGTCGCCGGACGGACGACGTTGACGTAGACCTGCTCAGGAGCCGAGCAACTCCTCGGCTTCGATGATCGCCTGGGCGATATCCTTCATCTTGGCCCGCTTGTCACGGGCACGCTGGCGCAGCCGCTCGTAGGCGTCGCGCTCGTTGAGGCCGAGGCGCTGCATCAGGATACCCTTGGCCCGCTCGATCAGCTTGCGGGCCTCAAGCGACTCCTCCAGTTCGCTAACCTGGTGGCGCAGGCTCTGGAGCTCACGGAAGCGGGCCATGGCGATGTTGATCGCCGGTGGCAGCTCATTCTCATTCACCGGCTTGACCAGATAGGCCAGGGCGCCGGCAGCCTCAGCTTTCTTGATCGTCTCTTTGTCGGCGTAGGCAGTAAGCATGATGATCGGCACCGGGAAGGTGTCGCGGATGCGCGCGGCAGCCTCGGTGCCCTCCATCTCGGGCATCCTGATATCCATAATGATCAGGTCGGGCCGCAGCCGATTGGCCAGGCTCACCGCCTCGGCGCCTGAGCGGGCGATCCCGATCACGTCGTACCCCAGACCCTTGAGTTGCTCTTCGAGGGTCAGCGAGACAAGGTCGTTGTCTTCGGCAATGAGAATTCTGACTGCGGCCACGACGATACCTTCATTGCCCCGGAATAACCGCCACAGCGGCGCGCGAGGGCCGATTTGAAAACCGTTACACTTTCGAGAACTATACCACAGAACCCGGGACGTTGCATGATACTGCTGGCAAACGCCGTTTTGCCCACGCCGGGTGCGCGGGCGTCCCGCCCGCATGCGGGCCGGAGGCCCACGTACCCAGGTTTGCCAGCAGTATCGTTGCATCAGTCCCGGGAGCGACGTGAACACATAGGCGCATAGGAAGCAGCGATGTGATACAATCAGGCGGGGGTAGACGCTGCACCTGGCAATCCACAACAGCCTGCCCCCCGGAACTGACCGCTCCGGCGCCAGGGCCATCCTGATGGCCGGCAGCGCCGCACCGCGTCTGATCGTGCTGCGACCCACGTGCTGAACGACGATTGACGATAGCATAGAGAGGGAACCGTGCGTTACGACATTACTAACACAGCGATCGAAGACTACCTGACCGGACTGATGCCCGCGCGCGATCCGGTCCTGGCGAACCTTGAGGCGCGCGCGCGGGAGCACGGCCTGTCGCTGGTGGGGCCGGTGCAGGGCCAGTTTCTCTACCTGCAGGCCCTGGCACTTGGCGCGCGCAAGGCGCTTGAGGTTGGCATCACCACCGGCTACGCCGCGATCTACCTGATCCGCGCCCTGCAGCAGACGGGTGGCCACCTGACGGCGATTGAGCGCCATGCCGATCGGGTCGAACTGGCGACCCAGGTCATTGGCGAGGCGGGCCTGAGCGAGCACATCACCATCCACCACGCCGAGTGGCCCCAGTTGATGCCGACCCTGCCCAATGACTTCGACCTGATCTTCCTTGACATACTGCGCAGTGCTGCCAACGCCGATCAGGCGCCGCTGGCGCTCGAACTGGCCGTGCGGCAGCTCCGCCCCGGTGGCCTGCTGATCGCCGACAATGTGCTCTGCAGCGCCCAGGTGCTCGAGGAGGACGCGCCACCCCTGGTGCGCGGGATCCAGCAGTTCAATCGCCAGCTGATGAGCCATCCGCAGCTCGAGTCGGTGATCATTCCGCTCCGCGACGGCGTGGCAATCTGCCGCAAGAAGTAGCGCGCCCGGGGCTCCGTTGCCAGCGCCCCTGTCATTCTTCGGCTCCGCGGCTCCCGAGCTTGTCGAGGGGCATGGTATACGCAGCGAGGGGTCGTACCAGATTCCTCACTGCGCTCCGCTCCGTTCGGAATGACACAACGATGGTTCTGCGGAGCAGCGTATGGCCGGCGGCGGGTCGTACCAGATTCCTCACTGCGCTCCGCTCCGTTCGGAATGACACAACGATGGTTCTGCGGAGCAGCGTATGGCCGGCGGCGGGTCGTACCAGATGCCTCACTGCGCTCCGCTCCGTTCGGAATGACACAACGATGGTTCTGCGGAGCAGCGTATGGCCGGCGGCGGGTCGTACCAGATGCCTTACTGCGCTCCGCTCCGTTCGGAATGACACAACGATGGTTCTGCGGAGCAGCGTATGGTCGACGGCGGGTCGTACCAGATGCCTTACTGCGCTCCGCTCCGTTCGGAATGACACAACGATGGTTCTGCGGAGCCCTTCGGCGACGCTCAGAGGACACGCCGCGAGGAATAGCCGATACTCCGCCGCCGTTTTCATCCCTCGTGATTAAAGGCCATGCCGCCGACCGACACCCAGCAGCGCATCCAGGAATTGACGACCTTAAACGCCCTCGCGCAGGCGCTGAACCGCGCCATCGATCTGCGCGAGGCGCTTGATGGCGCCCTGGCCCACATTGTCGAGTTGCTGGGCCTGACCAGCGGCTGGATCTTCCTCAAGGGCGAGGGCGAGCACTACAGTCTGGCGGCCCGCCACAATCTGCCGCCGGCCATCGCCTACCCTGGCCCGGTCTGGGAACCTGGTTGCGATTGCCAGGAGTTGTGTAGCAGCGGACGGCTCGACAAAGCGGTGAATATGGTTCACTGCTCGCGCCTGCGCAGCGCCGTGGGCGACAAGCGTGGCCTCGCCCAGCACGCTTCGGTGCGGCTCTGCAGTGGTGATGAGGTGCTGGGCATCCTGAACGTTGCTACGACCCAGTGGGGGCGGATCGCGCCGGCCGAGCTGCAACTGCTCTCTGCGGCAGGCCACATGCTCGGTACAGCGATTGCCCGCGCCCTGCTCTACGACCAGGCCAAGGTTCGCCGGGTGCAGGAGCAGCGCGCCCTGCTCACGCTCTCGCAGGACCTGCTGTTGAGCGAGTCGCTCGAGCCGGCGCTCCAGCGTCTGGCCCGGGTGGGCGCCCGCCTGCTCGAGGCCGACGCCTGCGCCTTCATCGAGGCCGATGAGCCGGGTGGGCGCGCCGTGCTGCGCGCGGCCTTCGGCTGGCAGCTCCCGCACGACGCGGCCTGGCCCCTCACCCTCGATCCGGTCAGCCCCCATCTCTGGTACCTGCCCGAACGCAGCGCCGACCTGCCGCTCGGCGCACTGAGCGATCTGCCGGCGCTGCTGGCGCGGCAGGGCTTCCGTGGTCACCTGGGCCTGGTGGTCGAACTGGCCGGCGCCCCGGTGGGCACGCTGATGGTCAATACCCGTGGCCCGCGCCAGTTCCTCGAGGACGAGGCGCAGTTGCTCGGCATCCTCGCCAACCTGCTCGTGCAGACCCTCGAGCGCGAGCGGCTCCACCAGGAGGCCCTGGCCCGCGAGAAGCTCGAGCAGGAGCTCGACCTGGCCCGCGAGATCCAGGCCAGCTTTCTGCCCAATTGCTGCCCGGTGGTGCCCGGCTACCAGATCGAGGCGTACTACCGGGCCGCGCGCCAGGTGGGTGGCGATTTCTACGACTTCATCGCCCTACCGCCCGCCCCCGGCCAGCCCCAGCCCCTGGGTGAGCCGCATCGTCGCGAGGTCGTCTTCCGCGGCGGGCGCCTCGCCGCCCCCGAGATGCCCGACCTCTCGGCGGCTGAGCGCCTCGGCGTGGTGATCGCGGACGTGACCGACAAGGGCGTGCCCGCGGCACTGTTTATGGCCCTCTCGCGCACCCTGTTACGGGCCACCGCCATTGATTGGCGCCAGCCCGCCGAGGTGCTGCAGCGCGCCAACCGGCTCATCCTCGCCGATTCGCGGGCCGGGCTCTTCGTCACCACCTTCTACGCCGTGCTCGAGACCCGGACGGGCGTGCTGACCTTTGCCAATGGCGGCCACAACTACCCGCTGCGCTACGAGACGGCCACGGGCCAGATCCACCCGCTGCGCGCGCAGGGCATCGTGCTTGGCATCGTGCCGGAGCCGCAGTTCGAGCAGCTCAGCCTGCAGCTCAGCCCTGGTGATGTGCTGCTGCTCTACACCGATGGCGTCACCGAGGCGATGAATCCGGAGCGCGAGTTGTTCGGCGACGAACGGCTCGCTGCAGTGCTGCGAGCCAATCACCAGCGCAGCCCGCAGGAGATCATCAACGCCGTGCTGGGCGCAGTCACCAGCTTTGCCGGGGGCCAGAGCCAGGCCGACGACATCACCATGGTCGTGATCAAGCGTACCAGCTGACGCATCCCCTATGCTGCGGGCAGGGTGAAACTGAAGGTACTGCCCCGCCCCTCAACGCTGTCTGCCCACAGGCGTCCGCCGTGCCCCTCCACCAGGTGCTTGGCGATCGCCAGACCAAGCCCCGTACCACCCGCGTTGCGTGTGCGTGCCCGGTCCACCTTGTAGAAGCGCTCAAAGATCCGCGGCAGTTCCTGGGCGGGGATGCCGATCCCCGTGTCGCTCACGCTGACCTGCAGCCAGAGCCCGCCCGCCTGGCCGGCCTCCTCGTGGCTCGTCTCTCCGTTGGCATTGCGCAGGCTGGTGCGGACCGTGATCGTGCCGCCTGCGGAGCTGAACTTCACCGCGTTGTGCAGCAGGTTCAGCAGCACCTGCCCGACCCGGTCGCCGTCCATCAGGGCGCAGGTGGCGTCGTCGAGGTACTCGGCGGCAATCGCGATCTGCTTGCGATCGGCCTGGGGCTTGATCCGCTCAAGCGCGCGCTCGACCACCGGGCGGAGCGGCGCCGGCGTGAGCTTCAGGGTCACCCGCCCCGACTCGATTTGCGAGAGCTCGTGCAATTCATCGACCAGTTGGGTGACCGCGTCCACCTCCTGGGCCATCTGGCCGAGCATGCGCCGGGCCACATCGGGCGGCGGCTCGGACTGCAGCGTCTCGACCAGCAGCTTGAGCGAGGCCAGCGGGGTCCGCAGTTCGTGCGAGACATTCGCCACCAGGTCGCGCCGTGAGCGCTCCAGCATGCTCAGCTGGGTAATATCGCGGATCAGCAGCAATGCGCCGATGATCTGTCCACTGGGGGCAAGCGCGGTGCAGCGCAGGCGCAGGGTGCGCCCGGTGGCGATCGGCTTCATCGCCGTCTCGCGGGGCTCGCCGTCGCTCAGCACCTCGGCCACCAGGGCATCGGCCTGGTGGTCGCGCAGCAGCATGATCAGGCCCTGGCCAGTTGCGTGCGGGGCCAGGGTCAACAACTCCTCGGCCTGCCGATTGACCAGCTGGACCTCGCGGGCCTGGTCGACCACAATCAGGCCCGCGTCGAGGCCGGTGGCAGCGCTCTGGAAGAGCGGGTGGTGCAAGGGGGCGAACGGATCGGCCAGCGGCGGCGGGGCGAGCACCGCCGGGGCGGTGGGAACGCGCCGGCCACCTCGCAGCCAGAGCCAGGCGCAGAGCGTGAGACTGGCGGCCAGCGCCACGGCGAGGACCAGCGCAAGCGGCGTCATCAGCTAGCCCTCAGGGGCCTCGAAACGATAGCCGACGCCACGCACCGTCTGGATATAACGCGGGCGCCCTGGCTCGGGCTCGATCTTCTCGCGCAGCCAGCGAATGTGCACATCGACGGTACGGCTATCACCGATGAAGTCGAGGCCCCAGACCCGCTCGAGCAGCAGATCGCGGGTGAGCGCGATACCGTGATTGCGGATGAGGCAGGCGAGCAGGTCGAACTCCTTCTGTGGCAGGGCAAGCTCGTGACCATCGCGCCAGGCCCGCCGGCTACTGGTATCGACCCGGAGGGTTCCGGCCTCGAGCACCTCGCGGCTCATGCGCGGCTGGCGCTCGCTGCGGCGCATAATCGCGCGGATGCGGGCAAGCAGTTCGCCCAGGCTGAAGGGCTTGCTGAGATAGTCGTCGGCGCCGAGCTCCAGACCGGCGATGCGGTCAACTTCGTCCTGGCGCGCGGTGAGCATAATGATCGGCACGTTGCTCTCGTGGCGCAGAATCCGGCAAACCGAGAAGCCATCGAGGCGCGGAAGCATAATGTCGAGCACCACCAGGTCGGGATGTTCACGGCGCGCAAGCTCGAGGCCCTGCACACCATCGGCAGCGAGCAGCACCGCGTAGCCTTCGCGCTCCATGTTGTAGCGCAGCGTCTCAGCGAGGGTGACGTCATCTTCTACGAGCAGAATGGTAGCCATAGCATCTCACGCGAGGTCGTAACCCCACCACTCCTTCCGGCTCAGCAAGCATAACGCCGGAGCCGGCGCTGCGTGCGCTGGCGTCCGGCGTCCTGTGGTCCGCCCCAGGGCGGACAGTGGTCGGGGCGGAGGGATTTGAACCCACGACCCCCGCGTCCCAAACGCGGTGCTCTACCAGGCTGAGCCACGCCCCGTACTGCTCTAGCGTAGCAGCAAGCTCGCGGAATGTCAAACGGCCTGCCAACAACGGCCCAACCTGCGGTACAATACCACGAACGGCGCGCCATAGCGGAGTGCGAAGCGATGCGTGGTACGGTCATTCTCACTGATCCGATCTTCGACGCCCATACCTGGCACGGACATGTGGAACAGGCCGCGCGGCTGGAGGCGATCCGCGCGGCGATCGACGCAAGCGGTCTGCGCGCCGAGCTTCACCAGCTTGGCCCGCGGCCGGTTGACGAGGCAGCGCTGCTCGCCGTCCATACGCCACACCTGCTGCGCATCATCCGTCAGCTGGCGAGCTACGGCGGCGGCCAGATTGACTCCGATACCTATGTGACGGCCGACTCCTGGGAGGCGGCGGTGCGCGCTGCCGGCTGCGCCGTCGGTGCTGTCGAGGCGGTGATCAGCGGGCGCGCGCCCAATGCCTTTGCGCTGGTGCGCCCCCCTGGCCACCATGCCACGCCCAACCGTGCCATGGGCTTCTGCCTGATCAACAATGTCGCCGTGGCGGCACGCTACGCCCTCGATCACGCTGGCTACCAGCGCGTCGCGATCGTCGACTACGATGTGCACCACGGCAATGGCACGCAGGATATCTTCTACAGTGAACCACGGGTCCTGTTCTGCTCGACCCACGCCGCCCCGTTCTACCCGGGCACCGGGAGCGTCGCCGAGATGGGCGATGTCACCCGGGCCCCTGGCGCCACCTTGAACATCCCGTTGCCCTTCGGGGCGGGCAATGCCGGCTACGCGCTCGTCTTCGAGCAGGTGATCGCGCCGGCGCTGCGACGCTTCCAGCCCCAGCTGATCCTGGTCTCGGCGGGTTACGATGCCCACTGGAGCGATCCGCTCGGCCCGATGCTGCTCTCGGTCAGTGGCTATGCCCAGCTCACCCAGACCCTGATCGCGCTCGCCGAGGAGCTGTGTCACGGCAGGATCGTCATGGTCCTCGAGGGTGGCTACAACCTCGAAGCACTCGGCGCCTGCGTGGTCGCTTCGCTGCGCCTGCTGCTGGGCCACGCCCCGGGGCCGGACCCGATCGGCGAGGTCGATGCGCCCGAGCCGCTGCCCGAGATCAACCGCCTGATCGCAACGCTGCAGGCCCGGCATCCCTTGCTGGCCACCAGCCACCGGTAGGATCCCATTGGAGAGCCATGACGATTGCAGTGATCAACTACGGCGCCGGCAACCTGCCCAACGTGGTGCGGGCGCTGCGCAGTGTGGGGGCCGACCTGGTGGTGACCGACGACCCGGCGCTGGTGCTGGCTGCCTCGGCGGTGGTGTTGCCCGGCGTCGGCGCGACCGCCGATACCATGCAGAGCCTCGAGGCGCTCGGCATTGCCGCGGTGCTGCCCCAGGTCGTCGCGGCTGGCCGCCCCTTTCTCGGCATCTGTGTCGGGATGCAGGTGCTGCTGCAGGCCAGCGAGGAGTTTGGCCTGCATCGCTGTCTGGGCATCGTCGGCGGCACGGTGCGCCGCCTGCCCGCTGGCGCGGGTAAGATCCCGCAGATCGGCTGGAACCAGGTGCGCTACAGCCCCGCCTTTGCCGCGCACCCGCTCTTCGCCGGTATCGCCGATGCGAGCGACTTCTACTTCGTCCACTCCTACTACTGCGATGTCGACGATCCGGCGATCGTGGCCGGGCGCACCGACTACGGGCTGGCCTTTCCGAGCGTCATCATCCGTGACCACCTGGCCGCCGTGCAGTTCCACCCCGAGAAGTCGGGCCGCTGCGGCCTGCAACTCCTGCGCAATTTCAGCGACCTGGCGTCTGCGCCATAGCCACCCGGGATACCATGGAGATCATTCCTGCAATCGACCTGAAGGACGGGCACTGCGTACGGCTCTATCAGGGCGACTTCGCGCAGAGCACGGTCTATAGCGCCGACCCGGTCGCGGTCGCGCGCCGCTGGGTGGAGCTTGGCGCGGCGCGGCTCCACGTCGTCGATCTGGACGGGGCGCGCAACGGCCAGCCCACCAATACTGACGCGGTGCTCGCCATTGTGCAGGCGGTGAGCATTCCCGTGCAACTGGGGGGTGGCCTGCGCCGCGAGAAGGACGTCGACGCCGCCCTGGCCCTGGGGGTGGAGCGGGTCATCCTGGGCACCGCTGCGGTTGAGCAGGCTGAGCTGGTGGCTCGCCTCTGCGCTCGTTTCGGCGAGCAGATCGCCATCGGGGTGGATGCCCGCGATGGGCGGGTGGCCACTGCCGGCTGGACCGAACTGGCCGACGTGCTGGCCATCGACCTCATCGCGCGGATGGCCGAACTTGGCGTGCGCCGCGTGATCTACACCGATATCAGCCGCGACGGCACGCTCACTGAGCCGAACTTTGCCGCCATGGCCAGCCTGCAGCGCCCAGGCGGCCCGGCGATCATCGCCAGTGGCGGGATCGCGCGCATCGAGCACCTGCAGCGCCTTGCCGCGCTCGGTGTCGAGGGCGCCATCATCGGCAAGGCGCTCTACACCGGCGCTATCGATCTCGCGGCTGCCCTCGCCGCAGTCCATGCCTAAGGCATGGTTCACATTCGCTTGACAATCTGGCCTTCACCTCCACAGCTCCACAGCGCTACAGCTCCACAGAACTGCTCTGTGGAGCTGTGGAGCAACATTCAGGCTGAGAGATCCAGGTCTGAAACATGCCTAACTGAAGGACGCTCCCCATGACCAATCCTGATCTCACCGCAAAATACGAAGAGGAGCGCCTGCGCGCTCACGAGCAGTCGCAGATCGTCTATCTGCAGGGCCAGATCGATGAACTGCGCCGGATGCTCAAGGATCAGACCAACAAGTACAACTGGGCCCTCGAGCAGACGCGCAAGACCGAGGCTGCCGTGGTTCAGGTGCAGAGCCTCTTCGAGCGCCACGCCGAAGAGACGCGCCAGGCCGGTGAGGCGGTGCGCCGCGACGTGGCGGCGCTGCGCAAAGAGGTCGCCGGCGCGCTGGTGAAGATCGAGGAGGCGGTGCGGCCCATCCGCGACCTCCAGGCCCAGATCCAGCAGGTCGCCGAGGCGCGCAAGCAGGACCGCGACTACGTGGCCGGCTGGCTCACGCGGATCGAGCAGGCCGAGCAACAACTGCCGGCACTGCACTCCCAGATCAAGGAGCTCGACGACCGCCAGCGCCAGGTGCTGCTCCAGCTCGACCGGCTGCGGGAGGCCGACGCGGCGGCGGTCCAGGAGGTGCGCCGCGTGGCTGAGGAGCTGCAGGTCGAGAAGCAGGGCCTGCGCCGCCAGGCGGTCGAGGCCCAGCAACTGGTGGCCGACGTCCAGGGGGTACTCGAGGAGCATGCCGCGCGCATCGCGCGCATCGATGACATCCGCCAGCACATCGAGCTCTTCGCCGAGGCGCTGCCGAAGCAGATTGTCGATGTTGCAGCGAAGCTCCCCGATCTTGCGGCGGAGATCAAACGGATCGAGCGGATCGCGACCGAACGCTTCCTGATGAACCAGGAACGCCTGGAAGACGTGCGCCAGCAGGCTGACGAGCGCATCAGCGAGCTCCAGGAGGCCGATGAGCAGCACCTGCGGCAGCTCACCGCCTGGCTCGAGCGCCTCGATAGCTACCTGCGCGAGCTGGAGCAGCGCATCGCGCGCAGCACGTCGCGCCTGGAGGCCGCGCAACAGGTCCATATCGCCCGGATCGTTGAGATCGAGCGGCGCGAAATGAGTACGCTCGATGCGCTGCTCGCCAACTTCCAGGAGGTTACCGAGCGGGTGCGCGCCGCGCAGGTTGAGAGCAAGGGCGGGGAGGGTTAATACCTCTCAGGTGGAGGGTTTGTGGGAGGTGCGCCCCCAGGCCCCGCATACCCCACCCCCCTACCCCCTCCCCTACCAGGGGAGGGGGCCAGAATCTGGCGTTGCAGTGCGCCAGCGAAGCTGGCGCACTGCAACGCCAACAACATACCCCCCTCTCCCGGGCTGGGAGAGAGGGGGGTGAGGGCAAGCAGCGCATCAGGACACCATCCGCCAAAAACCCTCCACCTGAGAGCGGGTTAATACCAGGTGGAACTGGCAATCCCGCAGTGTCCCGCTCAGCTCCACCGCTCTCCAGCTTCACACAGGGCTTTGTCGAGCTGGAGCGCGGTGGAGGTGTGGAGCTGAGCCAATGCGCTGCCATCAAGCAGAATCGGTAGAAGTGCCACGCTGCAGCACAAAGATGCGCGGCACGAGCCTGCCCAGGTCGACCCGCAGCACCTGCGTGACCAGCCAGGCGGGCATGCCGGCGAGCAGCCGCTCCATCAGGCGCACTTCGTGGGAGAGCAGGACGCAGCGGGCGCCAGGTCGTGCCACTCGCGCCGCCTCGGCCAGCAGCGCCGGGTAGAGCGCCAGGTTCTGGGCGTGGGAGCCCACCAGGTGGCCAAAGGGCAGGTCACCGGTGATGACATCCACCGTTGCGGTGGGCAGCGGCAGGGCAGTGGCATCCCAGGGCTGCAGCTCGGCGCGCCCGCTGAGCCCGGCGGCGCCGAGGTTGGCACGGGCGCACGCGAGGGCCGCCGCGCTCGTATCGCAGCCGATGGCGCGCCGCGCCGGCCCGCTCAGCAGCCGCTCGATCAGCAGGGTAGCCGAGCCGCAACCGATGTTGAGGTACACGTCCGCGGGGCGGGGCCGGCTGAGCAGCACCATCGCCTGGGCGACCGGGCCGTTCAGCGCGCCTTCCAGGTTGCAGACGCGCCAGGGCCGCGTGGCCAGGGGGCGCGGCGCGAGCCGCACCAGGAGCTCCCAGCCCATCCCGGCGGGGCCGCGCCGCAGCCGCAGCACGAGATCGCCGTCCTCCGCGCCGAGCGTCAGGCCCAGTCGCTCGGCCAGTTCCGCCTTCAGCCGGCCGAGCACCGCCGAATCGGCGCCAGCGGCGCTGAGGAAGAGGGTCTGGAAGCTACCTGGCCGGTGCAAGGCCAGCACCGTCGTGCAGTCGGCGAGGACGCGCCGCAGGTGTTCGTCGCCGAGCAGGGCACGGGGTCGTGGTACGGCCATCTGGCGCACCAGGTAGAGCGAGGTTGCAAGGCGCAGGTCGAGCAGCCGGCGCAGGTCGCCGCTGTAGGCGAGCCCGATCACGCCGGGCGGGCTCGCGGCATCGAGCTGCACGGCGCGGCCGAGGCGGCGCAACTCGTCCCGGGCCAGCAGCTCCAGCCCTGTAGGCACCACCACCTCGATCCGCCAGGCCTGTGGCCCCGGCTGGGACGGATGCGCCGGGCGGGCGGCGTTGCGCGCGGGCATAGGGCTGCGCCTATGGTTGCCAGCCGAGCTCGGCGAGCACGGCCAGATCCGCCGCGCCGAGCCGGCCCGTGGCATAGGCCTGCGCCAGCAGATCGGGACGGCGCGCCAGCGTCCGGCGCAGCCGCTCGTAGCGGCGCCACTTCGCCACCTCGCCGTGATGGCCCGAGAGCAGCACCGGCGGCACCGGGCGGCCCTCCCAGATCGCCGGACGGGTGTAGTGGGGATACTCGAGCAACCCGTCGCTATGGCTCTCCTCGGCCACTGACTCGGCATCGATCACGCCAGGAACGAGGCGCGCCACCGCATCAACCACCACCAGCGCGGCCAGCTCGCCGCCGGTTAGCACATAGTCGCCGATACTCAGTTCGCGGGTGATCAGCGCCTCGCGGACCCGCTCGTCGATCCCCTCGTAGTGGCCACAGACCAGGACGAGCCGCTCCAGCGTGGCCAGTTCCTGGGCGAGCGACTGGCTGAAGCGTTCGCCGTCGGGGGAGAGCAGGATGACCGGGGGCTGGGGCGCCACAGGGTCGCCGGCGGCGCCGGACGGCGTGGACTCTGTCGCGGGGGTGGCCAGCACGGCCCGAATGCAGGCCGCCAGGGGCTCGGCTTTCAGCACCATGCCCGCACCGCCGCCGTAGGGCGCATCGTCGGCGGTGCGGTGGCGGTCGCGGGCCCAGTCGCGGATATTGTGCAGATGCACCGCGATCAGCCCGGCCTGTTGCGCCCGCTTCAGGATGCTCTCGCTCAGCGGTCCGGCGAACATCCCCGGGAAGAGCGTGAGGATATCGAAGCGCATCACGCGATGCTACCGAGGTACTGGTCGAAGAAGCCGGTAACCCGGCGACAGTAGGTGACCCGGTCGGCGAAGTAGGCGCCGCAGTGGTCGGCGCCATCAACGATCCACAGCTCGCGCGGCTCGCCGGCTGCAGCGTACAGCCGCTGCGCATGGGTCACCGGCACAACGTGATCGGCCGCGCCGTGGATGAGCAGCACCGGGCGCGGCGTCAGGCGCGCGATGGCATCGACCGGACGCACCCGGCTGAAGCGGTAGCCGTGGCGGAGGTGCACGAGCTCATCGGCGGCCAGCACCAGCACCTCCGGTGGCAGGGGCAGCACACTGCGCACCGCGTCGGCCACCACCTCGCGCCCGGCAGAAAACGAGCTGTCGGCCACCACGGCGGCCACGTCGGGCGCATCGGCAGCGGCCAGCAGGGCCACCGCGGCGCCCATCGAGTAGCCGAGCAGGCCAATCCGCAGGCCAGCCGCCCGATCACGGGCATAGGCTAGCGCCGCGTGCAGGTCGTCTACCTCGCGGCTGACCAGGGTCTGCGGCCAGGGGTCGGAGTCGCCGCGGCCGCGGAAATCGAAGAGCAGCAGGCTGTAGCCGGCGCGCCAGCAGGCTGCGCCGATACCCAGCAGCTCGTCTTTGCGGCCGGTGTGGCCGTGGCAGCCGACGATCACGCCACGCGGGTCGGCGTGCGGCAGCCACCAGCCGCTGAGGCGCAGGCCATCAGCGCTGGGGAAGCTGACCGCCTCGTAGGGCAGGCCCAGCTCCCAGGGGGTGAAGGTGTAGCCGTCGTAGATTGTCCGGCGCGGCTCGGGGCTCACGCGGACACTCACATACCAGGCGGCGCCGAGGACGCCGACCAGCGTCCCGAGGGCGCCGCCGATGGCGAAAGGCAGCAATGGTGGTTGACGCAGCATAGCAGGCTATGGAGACGTGGTGAAGGGGAAGACGGGCGCGTGGGCCTCGGAGAGCTGCAGATCGATCTCGTAGAGGCCGGCGGCGAAGTGGCCCTTGTAGGGCATGCCGAGGCCCTGGACGAGCGCGATCATGCCGCTGTTGTCGGCGTGGGTCAGGAGGGACATGTGTTTCACACCATTGGCCAGTGCGACCTGCACCAGCAAGTCGAAGAGCTGACGGCCGATGCCGACACCCTGAAAATCGTCGCGGATGACGATCGAGGCCTCGCAGGTATCCTCGTGTTCGGCAAGGCGGGCATAGCGCGCGACGGCGACGGCCTCTTCGCGGCCGTCCTCGTCGATCAGTGCGATCAGCGCCGTCTCGCGTTCCGGGTCGATGCTGGCCAGGCGCGCGGCTTCGCGTTGCACCAGGGTCTCGTCGACATTGGTGAGCGGCACAAAGAAGCGGCGATAGCGTGTCTCCGGCGAGAGACGATAGAACAGGCGCTCGAGCAACTCGGCGTCGTCGCGGCGCATATGGCGCACCCGCACCTCCCGCCCATCGCGGGCACGCAGCCGCACGGTTGCGTTCATGTTCGGATGCTTCAGGCGGTTCGTTCGCATGAGTAAGCCTTCGTTGTATGGTCCGCGCACGCCCGCTTCATTGTATCATGGGCCGTTACAACGCATGTCCCCCGGGAGCGCGGGCCGGAGGCCTGCGCTGCCAGACCGTAGCTGAACCCAGGAGGAAGCCCTATGGGTGAGCGGCCACCGCTGCTTGCAATCGTCGGCCCAACGGCCGTGGGCAAGACGGCGCTTGCCATTGCGGTGGCGCGGCGCATCGGCGGCGAGATCGTCTCCGCCGACTCACGCCAGATCTACCGGCACATGGACATCGGCACGGCCAAGCCCAGCGCCGCGGAACGGGCGGCGGCGCCGCACCACCTGATTGATATCCGCGACCCGGACGAGCCGTTTTCGCTGGCGACCTACCAGGAGCTTGCCATGGCGACCATCGCTGCGATCACGGCCCGCGGGCGCATCCCGCTGCTGGTGGGCGGCACCGGCCAGTACCTGGCGGCCGTGCTGGAGGGCTGGCAGATCCCGCGGGTGGCGCCACAGCCCGCGCTGCGCGCCTCACTCGAGCGTGAGGCCGCCGAACAGGGGGCGGCGGCGCTGCACGCCCGGCTGGCGGCAGTCGACCCGCTGGCCGCCGCCCAGATCGCGCCGAGCAATGTGCGCCGTGTCGTCCGTGCCCTGGAGGTCTACCTGGTCACCGGGCAACCGATCTCGGCCCAGCAGACCCGCCAGCCGCCACCCTACCAGATCCGCACGATCTGGCTCACTCGCCCGCGCGCCGAGCTGTACGCCCGGGCCGACACCCGGGTCGACGCGATGCTGGCCGCCGGGCTGGTCGAGGAGGTGGCCCGGCTGCGCGCCGCCGGCTACGGCTGGGAGTTGCCCTCGCTGTCGAGCCTGGGCTACATCCAGTTCCGCCCCTACTTCGAGGGTACCGCCAGCCTCGCCGATTGCGTCGCGCGGCTCAAGTTCGACACCCATCGCTTCATCAGGCACCAGGCAGCCTGGTTCCGCCGGCTGCCCAATCTGGAGCGCTGGACGCCGGAGCACCCGGAGTGGCGCGCGCTGCAGGCGTAACCACTGAGCCGTGACCCCGCGTCAGGGCTCAGACGCGCGCACCAGCTCGGCGCGCCAGATCTGGCGCCCGCGCGCCTCCCAGCGCCGGTGGTAGTGTGATTTGAGCAGCTCGCTGATCGTGACCGACCAGGCAGCGGGCGAGACGAGGCGCAGGCCGGGCGCAGCGGGGAGCAGGCGCATAAGCTCGCCGTAGAGCGCCTCGTGATCGGTCATCACGCTGAGCACCCCGCCGGGGACGAGGCAGCGCTGCATCTGGACGAGCAGGTCGGCGGAGATCAGCAACTGGTTGCGCTGGCGGTTGCGCAGCAGCGGGGCCGGGAAGTGAACATACGCAGCGCGCAGGGCGCGATCAGGGATGCGGCGATAGACCAGGCGCGCGTCCGCCTGAAGGAAGCGCACATTGGCGAGCCCCGCGGCTGCGGCCCGCTCCACGGCGCGCCAGAGCGGCTTGCCGACAACGTCCACCCCCACGTAGTTGACGGTGGGGTGCAGGTGTGCCAGGGCCAGCACCAGGTCACCAGTCGCGCAACCGATATCCAGCTCGAGCGGTCGCGTGTCGCCGAAGAGCCCCGGCGACGAGAGCAGGGGAAAGCGCTCGGCGTGGAGATAGAGCTCGCGGCCCGGCCAGAGGTGCAGATAGCGTGCCACAAGCTCTGGCGGCGGCGGCGCGACCTTGAGGCGCGCCGGGTAGCGTCCCCGTCCCATGGGGTAGTCTCCTCCGTCTGGGCAGCGCTGGCAGCCCGGCACCCAGCCCGTCAGGCCGCAGCCAGTGCTTCGGCCCAACAACACAACAGCTCGCCGGTGGGCGAGCTGCGGATGACCTGATGGTGGGCGATACTGGACTCGAACCAGTGACCTCATCCGTGTGAAGGATGCGCTCTAGCCAACTGAGCTAATCGCCCATGATGAGGCAGAGTATAGCACAGGGGCGCGCGATCCGCAACTCAGGCTGCACGAAGCACATAGGCGCCGATCTGGGCCAGCATAATCGCCACCATTGTCGCCGCGCCGGGCACAGGCGATTCGCTGCGGGTGGCGCGGGCGGCGGCGTAGAGCCCGAAGGGCAGGGTGAGCACGGTGGCGACCGCGACCGCGCCGGGGATCAGCCGCGGCGCCAGCAGCACCGGCAGGCCATAGGCCAGGGCGATGCAGCCCCACCAGAGCCAGCGCACGCGGCGGCCCAGGATGACCGCCATGGTACGTTTGCCGACCGCCGCGTCGGCTGCACGGTCGGCCCAGTGAACGCCGATGATGCAGACCAGGGCCGCCGCGACGATCGGGGCCAGTTGGAGGTAGACCCGGGCTGGCGGTGCGCCGACCTCGGCGGCGTAGGCCATCAGCGGCATCAGCAGGCTGCCGAGCAGCGCGTTGGTAAGCTCGCCCCAGCCGCGGCGCTCCAGGGCCAGCGGTGGGACGGAGTAGGCCCAGCCGCCGAGCAGGCCGATCACCAGGATGATCCCACTGGCGCGGGGCAGCGCGCCGCTGGCCACCGCCCACAGCCCACCGCCGAGCGTGATCGCGCTGACGACCAGCGCCGCGCGCAGCGCGAGGCTGCGGGTGGCCAGCCCGGCGGCGATGGCGCCGCTCCCCCCGGAGATGCCGGTGTGGCTAGCCAGCGCATCGGTGTCGGCATCGGCGTACTCGTCGGCGTAGTGGGCGGCCAGGTTGGCGAGCATCGTCAGCCCGAGCGCAAGGGTCTGGCGTCCCCAATCGAGCCGACCGTGATCGTGGTAGGCGAGCGCCGCGCCGACGGCATAGGCCAGCGCGCCGCTGGGCAGGATCAGCGGCCGGCTCATGAGCCAGAGGCCCGTCAGGGTGCTGCGCATGGGCGGCGCCTATGCCAGCACATCCTCGCCCTGGGCGGCCAGGGTAGCCTGGGCGCCGCGCCCCACCCCCCAGTAGACGAAGCCGCGTTCGGCCATCTCGGCCGGGTCGTAGAGGTTGCGCCCGTCGACCACGATCGGCTGGCGCATGAAGCCCTTGATCTTCTCCCAGTCCAGTTGCTTGAACTCGTTCCACTCGGTGACGACGAGCAGCGCATCGGACTCTTTGGCCACGTCGTAGGCGGTGCGGCAGAAGGTGACTTCGGGCATCAACTCGGCAGCCCGCTCCATCGCCACCGGGTCGTAGGCCTTCACATGCACGCCACTGCGCTGCAGCGCGCGGATGATGTCCACACTGGGCGCCTCGCGCATATCGTCGGTGTTCGGCTTGAACGACAGCCCCAGCACGCCCACGCACTTGCCAGCGAGCTCGCCAAGCAGCGTCTCAACCTTCGCCACGAAGCGATCGCGGGCGCTCTGGTTGATATCCATCACCGCCTGCAGCAACTGGGGGTGACAGCCGGCCGAGGCGGCCATGTGGTGCAGGGCCAGCACGTCCTTCGGGAAGCAGGAGCCGCCGTAGCCCACCCCCGCATCGAGGAAGTGCGGCCCGATGCGCCGGTCGGCGCCCATACCGCGCGCCACCTCCTTCACATCGGCGCCCAGTTTCTCGCAGATCTGGGCGATCTCGTTGATGAACGAGATCCGCGTCGCCAGGAAGGCGTTCGAGGCGTACTTGATCATCTCGGCGGTGCGCAGGTCGGTGATGATCACCGGCGCGCCGAGCGGCGCGTGCAGCTCGGCCACCTCCGCGGCCGCGGCCCGGTCGGTCGAGCCGAGTACGATGCGGTCGGGCTTGAAGAAATCGCTGATCGCGCTACCCTCGCGCAGGAACTCCGGGTTGGAGACCACGGCGAAGCGCGCGCCCGGGCGGGTGTAGGCGCTGACGATCTCGTGGACCATATCGCCGGTGCCCACCGGCACGGTGCTCTTGTCGATGATGATCGCATCGCGGACCAGGTGCTGGCCGATGCTCCGCGCGGCCGCCTCGACCTGGCTCAGGTCAGCGGCGCCATCGTGCCCCATCGGCGTGCCGACGGTGATGAAGATCAGCCGGGCCTCGGTCAGCGCGACGGCGTAGTCGTCAGTGAAGCGCAGGCGCCCGGCGCGCATATTGCGCTCCTGCAGCTCCTCCAGGCCCGGCTCATAGATTGGCGACTTGCCGCTGCGCAGCTGCTCCAGCTTCTCCGGGTTGATCTCGACACAGGTGACGGTATTGCCCAGGTCGGCGAAACAGACCCCGGTGGTCAGCCCCACATACCCGGTGCCGACGACACAGATGTTCCTCAATGTTGTGCTCCTTGTTCTGTCGGGCGCCCGCCGGGCGCCGCACGCCTGCCGCCGTTCATAGCAATGGTCGACTCTACAAACTACAAACGCCGTGCGGACTGGGAAGGATACCCGGGGGATGCTCCAGGTCCGTTAGAGCTCCAGCTCCACCCCGAGCCCCAACTCGCTGGCCCGGGTGAGTGCCAGGGCGGCCACGGCCACGTCCTGCACAGCGTTGCCCACCGACTTGAAGCAGGTGATCTCGGCGGACCCGCTTCGGCCCGGTATGGTGCCGGCCGCCACGTCGCCCAGCTCGCCGACGATGTGGGCCTCGCTGATCGCCCCGGCCTCGCGCGCCTGGATCAGGTCGCCAGCCTCCGCCCAGGCGGCCTGGCGCTGGTCTACCACAATGCGGGCGCGGGCCAGCGTCGCGGGCGGGATCTCGGCCATCGCGGGCCGGTAGGCGCCGATGGCATTGATGTGGGTGCCCGGGCGCAGTTCGGCATCGGCAAAGAGCGGCGTAGGTGACGAGGTGGCGGTGCAGACCACATCGGCCTCGGCCAGGGCCTGCGCCGGGCCACGTGCAATGCGCAGATCCTGGGTGAGCCCGGCGTCGCGCAGGCGGGCGGCGAGCAAGCGCGCCCGCTCGGCTGTGCGGTTGACGATCCAGACGCGCTCGATCGGGCGCACGGTGCACACGGCGAGCACCTGAGGCAGGGCCTGGGCTCCGGCGCCGAAGATCGCCAGCACCCGGGCCTCGGTGCGCGCCAGGTGGCGGGTGGCCACGCCAGAGGCGGCGCCGGTGCGCAGCGCGGTGAGATAGGTGCCATCGATCACGGCCAGGGGGCGACCGCTCGCGGGGTCGAAGAGGTTGACCAGGGCATAGATGCTGGGCTCGCCGCGCCCGAGGTTCCCGGGGAAGACCGACACCACCTTAACCCCGAGGGCGGGCGCGGGTGCGCCACCGAGGCGAGCGGGCATACAGAAGCTCACGCCCTGAGGCGCGGGGGTCGCGATCTGGACGCGTAGCGGCACGTCGGCCTGGCCCGTCGCGAGGCCCATAAAGGCGGCCTCGACGGCATCGATGGCCGCCTGCATTGGCACCGCGCGGCGCACATCATCGGCGGAAAGCACACGCATCGATCGCTCCCTGGTAAGCTGTCGTAGCAACGAGACGTCAGCGTTTGTCGCAAGCGGAAGCCAGGTGCTGTCACCCTGAGCGGAGCCGAAGGGCGCGGGGTGACAGCGCCGCGCAACGATACCACGGCCTGCGTTTGCCGGCAACCAGCCGGCCACTGAAACGCCGAGGAGGTGTGGGCCACATGCTGGCTCACACCTCCTCGGCTGGAACGCTGGCTCCACTCTGCGCCGGCAGGGCGCTACTCGGCACTCTCGGTGGCCGGTGCCTCGGCGACCGGGGCGGCCGTGGCCGCCACTGCCGGCGTCTCGGCGACCGGCGTCTCGGCGGTCCGGCTCTCGCCCTCGCTCACGCGACGGAGCGAGAGGCCCATCCGCTGGCGCTGGCGATCGAGGCTGATCACCTTGGCCGTGACGATCTGGCCCGGCTGCAGCACATCGCGCGGCTGGGTCTGCGGATCAACATCGAGCTCACTGGCGTGGATCAAGCCCTCGACGGCCTCTTCGACCTGCACGAAGGCGCCGAAGGGGGTCACATTGGTGACCGGGCCGCTGACCAGCTGGCCCAGCGCGTAGCGCTGGTCGATCGTATCCCAGGGATTGGCCTGGAGCTGGCGGATCGACAGGCCGATACGCTCGCGCTCACGGTCGATCTCGACCACCACGACCTTGACCTCCTGGCCGGGCTGCAGCACCTCACGCGGATGGTTAACGCGCTGCCAGCTGAGCTCGGAGATATGGGCCAGGCCATCGGCGCCGCCCAGGTCGATGAACGCGCCGAAGTTGGTGAGCTGGTTGACGCGGCCGGTGAGCACATCGCCGGGCTGCAGTTCGGTGAGCAGGCGCTGCTTCTGGGCCTTGCGCCACTCCTGGGTCGCGCTGCGCTCGGAGAGCACCAGGCGGTTGCGCTCGCGATCGACCTCGATCACCTTCAGCGGGATCTCCTGGTTGACCATCTTCTGCAGGGCCTGCTGGCGCTCCTCGGCGGCGGTGCGCCCGTGGAGCTGCGCCACCTGCGAGGCCGGCACGAAGCCGCGGATGCGATTAAACTGGACCAGCAGACCGCCCTTGTTGAAGCCGATCACCTTGCAGCGGGTGATCCCGCCGTCCTTGAACAGCTGCTCGGCGTACTCCCAATCCTTCGCCACCTGCACCATGGTCAGCGAGAGGATCAGATCGCCGTCGCGGTTCTCAGGCTCCTGGACGTAGACCTGGATCGTATCGCCCAGCTTCAGCGCACTGAGGAACTCCTCACCCATCTGGCGTAGATCCTGCGCCGGGATCACGCCCTCGCGCTTTGTCCCGATCGACACCAGAATGCCGCTGTCTTCGATCTGCATCACCAGACCGTCGCGCAGCTCGCCGCGCTGGGGCCGGGCGTAATCGTACTCATCGAGCAGCGTGGTCCAATCGAGCTCCTCGTTGCCCTCCAGGGTCTCCTGATCCGGTTGCACCGACATGCTTCAAAGCCTCCTACAACAGGGTTAGATTCGCGCCGTGACACCGCCTGATGACATGGCGCATAAAAAAGCGCCTCCTGGACAGCAGGCTGGCGCTCCGTGGGTATGCGCATTCTCTCAGCGATCTCCTCGCTCCGCCGGCTGGCGGCGAAGCGCGGGAAGATCCTTGCCGGCGCCTGCTGCAGGCTCCGCGAAATGGCTGGCTCTCCGATGCCGTCGTACTTTTTGCTACAGGCTGGAGGGTCGAACCGCGGCGGATGTCACGACTATGTTTTACAATGGGCGCAATTATAGGTGAGGTCGATGCAAAAGTCAAATCTCCCAGGAAGGAATTCGCCGTATGGAGCAGCGCACGCCGGTGCGAGTGCTATTTGTGTGTATGGGCAATATCTGCCGCTCGCCGATGGCCGAGGCGGTCTTTCGTCAGCGGGTGAGCGAGGCGGGCCTGGCGGAGCATTTTGTGATCGACTCGGCGGGGACCGGTGGCTGGCATGTCGGTGAGCCGCCGCACCACGGCACGCTGGCCATACTGGCCCGTCACGGTATCGACGCCAATGGGCAGCGTGCCCGGCAGATCACCAGTGCCGACTTTGAACGGTTCGACTACATTGTCGCGATGGACGATGAGAACCTCTACGCGCTGCGCCGCATGCAGCGCCGCGGCGCGGCCCAGCTCAGCCTGCTGCTGGATCATGCCCCTGGCCTGGGCACACGTGAGGTACCCGACCCCTACTACAGCGGTGGCTTCGACCACGTCTTCCACCTGGTCGATGCCGGCAGTCACGGGCTGCTGGCCTACATCCGGGAGCGCGAGGGACTATGAGGAGTTCAGTCGTCAGCCGTCTGCTCCCGCCGGAGCTTGCAGCGGCGGTCGCGGCGGCGGTCGGCGCCCCGCTGGAGCGGCTCGAGCCGCGCGGCGGCAGCTTTGGCGCCCAGTTGCTGCGCATCACTGCCGGGGGCCGGCAATTCGCTCTCAAGTGGGCCAGTGGCGGCCAGGCGGCCGCGATGCTCGCCGCCGAGGCCCACGGGCTGCGCGGCCTGGCCGCCACCGGCGCGATCCGGGTGCCCGCCGTGCTGCTGACCCAGGACGGCCTGGCGGCGAAGCCCGCCGCCGTGCTCAGCGAGTGGCTCGCGGGTGGTGGCGCCGGCCCCGACCAGGCCGCGCTGGGCGAGGCGCTTGCCGCGCTACATCGCCACACCGCCCCGGCCTACGGACTGGAGCGCGACAACTTCATCGGTGGCACCCCCCAGGCCAACGGCTGGTGCGACGACTGGGTCGCCTTCTTCCGCGAGCGGCGCCTGCTGCCGCAGATCGCGCTGGCCGCGTCGGCTGGCCTGCTGCCCGTGGCCCGCCAGCGGGCGCTGGAGCGGGTCGTTGAGCGGCTCGCCGATCTGCTCGGCGGCGTGCCGCGCGCCCCCGCGCTCATCCACGGCGACCTCTGGGGCGGCAATGTGGTGGCGGCCCCCGGCGGCGCCGCCGCGCTGATCGACCCGGCCATCTCCTACAGCGACCGCGAGGCCGAGCTGGCCTTCACCGAGCTCTTCGGCGGCTTCACGCCGCGCTTCTACGCCGCCTACAACGCTGCCTGGCCGCTCGAGCCCGGCTACGCCGAGCGGCGTGGGCTCTACAATCTGTATCACCTGCTCAACCATCTGAACCTCTTCGGCGAGGGCTATGGCCCGCAGGTTGATGCGATCGCCAGGCGCTATGGGGGCTGAGGGGCTGATACCGATTCTGCTTGCTGGCAGCGCATTGGCTCAGTTCCACACCTCCACAGCGCTCCAGCTCGACAAAGCCCTGTGTGGAGCTGGAGCGCTGTGGAGCTGAGCGGGACACTGCGAGATTGCCAATGCCACCTGGTATGAGTTGCCGCACCTGACCGGTCCGCATCGCTGGCCGATTCTGAAACTGCCGTATGGGAACTGACGCCTACACCGCGACCTTCCGCTTCACGGCGAGCCTCGCCGGCGCGCCGCTGACCGTGGTGAGCAAGCCGGGCCTTGAGCAGGCCGAGCGGGTGCCCGACGCAGCCGTTCTCGCCGCCGAGCTGATCTGGCCCGCCCCGGACGAGCGCGTGCTGCTGCTCGGCTGTGGCCACGGCGCGCTCGGCGTCGCCCTTGCCCGCCAGTTGCCCCACGGCCGGCTGACGTTGAGCGACCCCAGCCTGATCGCCCTGCGCATGGCCGCGCTGACCCTGGCGGCCAACGGCGTCACGCAGGCGCAGGTCAGCGAGCAGGTGAGCCAGCTACCCGCGGCGGCCGCGGCCTACGACCGGGTGGTGCTGATGGTCCCCCAGAGCCGCGCGCTGGGCCGGCGCTGGCTGGTGGAGGCCCACGCGCTGCTGCGGCCCGGCGGCGTGCTGAATGTGGCCGGCGCCAATGTGCTTGGCGTGCAGCCACTGATCGGCGACGCGGCGCAGCTCTTCGGCGCGGCGCATACCCTGGGCTACGGGCGTGGCTGCCGGGTCGCCGAGGCATGCCGCGTCGACCCGCACGGCGCGGCAGCCCCGCCGTGGGCCAGCGCCCCCGGCATCGCCCCCGGCAGCTGGCATCACGTTGCCGCCGACCTGCCTGGCGGGCCGCTCGAGCTGCTCAGCCTGCCGGGTGTTTTCAGCTACGACCGGCTCGATGCCGGGACCGCCTTCCTGCTGCAGCAACTCGCGCTCCAGCCGGGCCTCCGTGTGCTCGATGCCGGCTGCGGCTACGGGCCGATCGGTGTAGCGGCGGCCCGCCTCGGTGCGGCGCAGGTGCTCATGCTCGACGCCAACCTGCTGGCCGTCGCCGCGGCCCGCGCGAACCTCGCCCGCCTGGGGCTGCAGGCGGCCACTGCGGCGCCGAGCGACGCCCTGGAGGCGGCTATGGGTCAGCGCTTCGACCTGGTGCTGAGCAATCCACCCTTTCACAGCGGCAAGGCGGTTGACACCACGGTCGCCGATGCCTGCATCGCCCAGGCTCGCGACTTGCTCGTCCCCGAGGGGCGCATCGTCCTGGTGACAAGCAGCTTCCTGCCCTTCGAGCGCCACATGGCCGTCCACTTCGCCCGGGTGCGGATTGTCGCGGCGAACCGCTCCTTCCGCGTCCTCGAGGGCCGGCACCTGTGAGCCACGACCTGGCGGCCATCCTGCGCGACCTGGCGAGCCGCTGCGCTGCGCGCGGCGTGGCGGCCTGGCTGACCGGCGGCGCCGCCCGCGACCTCGCCAGCGGGCGCCTGCCCGCCGACCTGGACCTGGCGGTCGCGGCCGATGGCCTGGAGTTGGCCCGCGCCTTTGCCAACGCCCACGGCGGCGCGTTTGTGCGCCTCGACACCGGGCGCGACACCGGGCGGGCCGTGCTGCCCGGCGCCCCGCCGCTAACGGTGGACATCGCCCGGCTGCGCGCCCCGACGATCGAAGGTGACCTGGAGCTGCGCGACTTCACGATCAACGCGCTGGCCCTGCCACTGACCCCGACGCTGACCCTGCCCATCCCGGCCACGGCCTTCCTCGACCCGACCGGCGGCCGTGCCGACCTGCAGGCGGGCGTGCTGCGCCCCTGCGGCCCGCGCAGCTTCCATGACGACCCGCTGCGCATCCTGCGTGCCGGGCGGCTATGCGCCACGCTGGGCATGAACCCGGCCCCGGAGGTGGTACCGCTGGCGCGAACGGCCGTCGCCGGCCTCGACCAGGTGGCCGCCGAGCGCATCCGCGACGAATTGCTCAAGCTGCTGGACGCACCGGCCACGGCGCCCTGGCTGCGCTTCCTCGACGACTGCGGCGCGCTTACCCGCATCTTCCCCGAGCTGGAACCCGCCCGGAGCTGCGAGCAGCCCCACATCCACTTCCTCCCCGTGCTGGCCCACAGCCTCGAAACGGTGGCCGCGCTCGACTGGCTGCTGGGCGGCCCGACCGAGGCAGCGGCGCTGCCCGTTGCGGTGCGCACCCACCCCGAGCTGACGCGCGAACTGCCCTACGCCGGAGCATTGGCGGCACTCATGGCCGAGCACCGGGCCGGCGGCCACCGGCGGCAGGCGCTGCTCAAACTGGCGGCGCTGCTCCACGACAACGCCAAGCCACAGACGAAGACCACCCACCCCGACGGGCGGGTGAGCTTCCACCAGCACCAGGAGCTTGGCGCGGTAGCGGCGGCGCGCATCGGGCGGCGGCTGCGTTTGAGCCGCAGCGACAGCAGCTACCTGACGCTGGTGGTGCGCGAGCACATGCGCCCGGGGCAACTCCGCGCGGTCGAAGCGCTCACACTGCGCGCGGTGAACCGCTTCTTTCGTGAACTGGGCGACGCGGCGCCAGACGTGCTGCTCCACGAACTGGCCGACCACCTGGCCACGCGGGGGCCGGCGGTGAGCGCGGCGGGCTGGGCCGAGCATCTGGCGTGGATGGCGGGACTGCTGGACCACTACTACGCCCCGCCGCCCGAGCGGCGCGTGCCGCTGATCGACGGCCACGGGCTGATGGCCGCGCTGGGCATCGGGCCAGGCCCGCGCCTGGGCGCACTGCTGCGCGAGATCGCCGAAGCCCAGGCCGCCGGTGAGATCAGCACCCGCGAGGAGGCGCTGGCACTGGCGCGAGCGAAACTGGGGACGGGAGCAGGGGCAACGAGGACGGAAGATGGGAGCTAGGGCTTATCTTTCAGCTTGCCCAGTTCGATCTGCAAGCGGAGCTCCTCGGTGCGTTGGCGCTCATCGCGGGCCGGGCGATCGTCGTTGAGCAAAGGGAGCAGCACCAGGGTCAGCACAATCATCACGGCCAGGAGAATGGTAGCGAAGTGGTTCGTCAGCTCAACCATCAATGACTCCTTGTCGGACAAGGCTGCATACGGGGCAGTTGACGCATTGCGTCGCCCGGCTATGATACGGCGCAGCCGCCGGCAGCGCAATGAAAGCCACCTGAGGCGATCCCGTCACTTCAGCACATCGCGCACGATCTGCTCAAGACGATCGAGAGGAAAGGGCTTGGGGAGGTAGTAATCGACCCGTTGCTCGCGGGCGCGCTTCTCCAGCTCGGGGGTGGCATAGGCGGTGATCATCACCACGCGGGTGTCGGGCGAGGTCTCTTTGATCGCAGCGGCAAGCTGAAGGCCGTTCATACCCGGCATATTGTAGTCGGTGATCACCAGCGGCACCGGCCGCAGGGCGATCTGGGCCAGCGCATCGGCCCCGCCATTGACGGTCACGATATCGTAGCCGCCGGTCAGATCACGCATCAGGCGATGGAGGATGATCAGGATGTCGGGCTCGTCTTCGACAAGGACGATGGCCGGGTTGCGGCCTGAGACATCGGCCATGGGTACAGCTCCTCAATTCCCCTGCGGCAGACACCGATCCGGCAGCTGCATCAAATTGTACCGTGTGACAGTTACTGAAACAAACGCGATAATCACCCACTCTTGCAGCTGCGACAACCCTGAGATCCGGTGCTGCATTGGACGCAAAGACCGGCGCTCAGGCGCCGAAGTGGGCGAATTGTAACATACCCGTCATACCGGGGCAAGCGCTGGCAGCCGCCGTGCCGATCAATGGTACAGTGACGATGCTACCGTACGACATGGAGTCGCCCCCTATGACGCAGCTGCTCGGGATCTTCCTCAACGTGCTGGTGCCGGTCTTCTCGCTGGTGCTGCTCGGCTATGTTGCCGCGCCGCGCCTGCAGCTGGAGACCCGCACCCTCACCCGCTACGCCTACTTCGTCCTCACCCCGGCTCTGGTCTTCACCACGCTGAGCCAGACACGGATCGAGGCGGCACTGGCTGGACGGATGATCGGCTTCATCACCGTGGTCTACATCGGCACGATCGTGATCGCCTTCGTCACGGCGCGGCTGCTGCGCCGCCCGGCTGCGATGACCGCGGCCTACGTGATGATCGCCGCCTTCGGCAACGTTGGCAACTTCGGGCTGCCGATCGTGCAATTTGCCGAGGGCCAGGCCGCACTGGGGCTGGCGACGGTCTACTTCCTGGCCAACCTGGTGCTGGCCTTCGTGGTCTGTGTCGCGGCAGCCAACTTCAGTCGCGGCATCAGCCTGAGCATGCTCGGCCAGGTCTTTCGCACCCCGGCGCTGATCGCCCTGGTGCCGGCCCTGGCGGTCAACGGGCTGCGCCTCGAACTACCGGCGGTGGTGACCCGACCGCTGGAGTTGCTCTCGGCGGCGCTCATCCCGACCATGCTGATCGTGCTGGGGGCGCAGCTGGCCGGAGCGGGCATCCCAAAGCTCAGCCCCGACATGCTGATCTCGAGCGGCATCAGGTTGATCGGCGGGCCGCTGATCGCCTTCGCCGTCGTGGGCTGGTTTGCGCTGCCGCCGCTGGAGCGCAATGTGGGCATCCTGCAGGCCAGCATGCCCACCGCGGTGCTGGTCTCGATCATCGCCATGGAGAACCAGTTGCTGCCGGAGTTCGTTACCGCCACGGTGCTCTTCTCGAATGTGATCAGTATCACCACCCTGGCGGTGGTATTGCTGCTGCTGTAGCTGGTGGACGGCCCTGCCGCCCGGGGCTGGCGTCAATGTCCCTGGGGCAGGCCCCAATCCTCTCAGGTGGAGGGTTTTTGGCGGATAGCGTCCTGATGCGCTGCTTGCCCTCACCCTCCTCCCCCCTGGTTGTTCGGCAGTGGCGGCGCAACCGTCACCACCAGCGAACCAATACCCCCTGGGGCGGCTACGCCATACGCATCAAGATACGCCCCTGGCAGGGCGGCGGCTGCCACGCGACAGGCGAAAATGTCGTTGTGTTGGCAGGTTCTGCCAGCGAAGCTGGCAGAACCTGCCAACACAACAAAGCTTTCATCCTTCCGTGTGGGTGAGCGGCACGGCCGCAGCCCTTAACTTGATGCGTATGGGCGGCTACGCCGCCCCAGACCCCGCCGCGGGAAGCGGGAAGCGCGCCGGTTGCTTGAGATCCCGAAGTAATGTATAATTGCGCGCACGGTTTTTCCTGGTCTCGCAGACAGATGCTCAGGAGCAAGGCATGAAACGGCGTGAGTTTCTTCGCGGCACGGCTGCCGGTGTGTTGGGTGGCCTTGGAATGACCCTGGCGGCGTGCGCCGGTGCGCCGGCCGCGCCGCCCGCCGGCGGCGCGGCCACGGCGCCGGCCGGTGGCGCCGCCGAGCCGACGGCGGCCCAGGCCCAGGCCCCGGCCCAGGGCTCGTCGCTGCCGGCGGTCGAGTGGCGCATGGGTACGAGCTGGCCGGTCTCGCTCGATACGATCTACGGCGGCGCGACGGTGCTGGCCGAGCGAGTCGGCGAGTTGTCGGGCGGGATGTTCAAGATCACGCCCTTCCCCGCCGGCGAGCTCTTCCCGGGCCTCGAGGTGCTGCAGAACGTGCAGCAGGGCACGGTTGAGTCGGGCCATTCGGCGATGTACTACTATGTCGGTCTGAACCAGGCCTGGGGTATCGCCACCGCGCTGCCCTTCGGCCTGACGGCGCCGCAGCAGAACGCCTGGCTCTACCATGGTGGTGGCAACGAGGCCCTCGACAAGCTGGCAGCCCAGTTCGGTACCGTTGTTTTCCCCGCCGGCAATACCGGCACCCAGATGGGTGGCTGGTGGCGCAAGGAGATCAACAGCCTGGCCGACGTGCAGGGCGTCAAGTTGCGCATCCCCGGTCTGGGCGCCCAGGTCTGGCAACGCCTCGGCGTGGTGACGCAGACGCTCCCCGGCGGTGAGATCTTCCAGGCACTCTCGACCGGCGCGGTCGACGCGGCCGAGTGGGTCGGCCCCTATGACGACCAGAAGCTCGGTCTGCCCGACGCGGCGAACTTCTACTACTCGCCGGGCTGGTGGGAGCCGGGTCCCACTCTGCACGCGATCGCCAATCTCGATGCCTGGAACAAGCTGCCGGTCGAGTACCAGCGCTTCTTCAAGGTGGCGGCCTGGGAATCGAATATGAACATGATCGCGAAGTACGAGGCGCTCAACGGTACCGCGCTCAGCGAGATCCTGGCCGGCGGCAAGGTGCAGAAGAAGACCTACAGCGACGAGATCCTGACCGCGGCCCAGAAGGCGGCCTTCGAGCTCTTCGAGGAGACGGCCGCCAGCACGCCGGAGTTCAAGGAGATCTTCGAGCCGTGGAAGAAGTTCCGCGAGGTCATCTACGGCTGGAACAGCGCCAACGAGTCGACCTTTACTAACTTCGTCTACAAGAACCCGGTGTCCTGAGCTGACAACCTGGCCCGGCACAGGAACGACGCCCCACGGGGCGTCGTTCCTCTTTGCTGCGTAACGAAGGGGGCGTTCCTCACGACGCTCCGCTCCGTTCGGAATGACACAAACGATATGGTGCTGCGGAGCAGCGTATGGCCCGGCGGCGGGCCAGTGGCGCCGGGAGCAACCCATGTCACCCCGAGCCCTTCGGCTGCGCGGCTCCCGAGCTTGTCGAGGGGCAGGGCAGGCTCCGCGCGGGGTCTTGCGGCGTCTGGGCACCGCCAGATTCCGCACTCCGCCTGCGGCTCCGTTCGGAATGACATGCACCATGTCATTCCGAGCGCAGCGAGGAATCTGGCAGCGCACCGCGCTGAAGCCCCCGCGCGGCACCGCCAGATTCCTCACTCCGCCTGCGGCTCCGTTCGGAATGACATGAACCATATGGTTCTGAG
>Ga0272446_1001029_pt1 | contig 41810 bp, 36 predicted proteins | sample YNPCB0061_FD_194587 | JGI IMG/M metagenome (GOLD analysis project Ga0272446, IMG submission 194587) | Hot spring microbial mat communities from Yellowstone National Park, WY, United States - YNP-CB-006-1 | ecosystem: Environmental > Aquatic > Thermal springs > Hot (42-90C) > Sediment | place...
TTTTATTTCGCTCTCAGTGATACTGCCTCTTGTTCTTTCCAAAAAATACCAAATATTTGCTATCAGCATCATTGTCTTTACAATTATTGTGTTGAGCCTGATAGACTATTTTTTCAATCATCTTATCGCAAAATACAAAAGCCCAGAAGACCTTTACCTTGAAAATACTATTGCTTATGTTACACAAGCAATTTTTCTGTTTTTAATTATCAGATTTTTCAAGGAAACATACGATAAAAACTTAGAAAAACTACGTGCCAAAGAATCGGAAATTATACAATCCAATCAGCTGCTTGAAGAAAAAAACCAACGCTTGCAAGAAATGATAGAAAACAATAGACGTCTGTTTTCTATTATCTCTCACGACATACGCAGTCCGATTGCTTCAAGCAAGGCATTTGTAGAAGCCATTCATCAAGGTGAAATAGAAGTTGAAAAACTTCAAGACCTTATCCCCGATATGCACCGCAATTTCCAATTTACACTTTCTTTGGTCGATAACCTTTTGTTTTGGGCAAAAGGTCAGTTTGAAGCGTTTAAACCTAATATGAGAAATTTCAATTTAAACGAGTTTCTTTATGGTTTAGTAGAAAGTTTCAACTTGCTTGCTGAACATAAACGTATTAAATTAGAGATTGACATTCCCCAAAAGCCGATTTTTATCAATTTTGATAGAGAAATCTTAGAAATCGTTATCAGAAATGTTTTTTCTAATGCCGTGAAGTTTAGCCATTTTGAAGGTGTTGTGGCTATATTTTGTTTTAGAAAAAACAGATTTATTTACATCTTTGTAATTGACAATGGCGTGGGCATTACCCCCGAAGATTTAGAGAAAATCAAGAGAGGGATTTTGTTCTCTAATAAAGGTACTAATCACGAAAAAGGCACAGGTCTGGGACTAAGTTTGTGCCAAAATCTGCTTCAAAAGTGTGATGCTTCTTTGGACATAGAGAGTGCTTTTGGAAGACGCACTGGGGTTAGTATCAAAATTCCTGCAAAGTATGTTGTAGAGGCAAAACAAACTGTTGCCTCTACGCAAGATTTATCCGCCGATTAGTTGCATTACTTTCATTGCTATGCCCATATCGCCTTTCACTTTGATTTTTCCCATCATAAAGGCGTTCATAGCGTTGAGATTGCCATCTAAGAGTTTTACGGCATCGGCAGCCGAAAGATTTACGGTACAAACAGCTTCTTTATCTTCGTTGCTGATTACGTTAGGCACTTGTGTAGCATCTACATACAACGTACCTTCGTCAGTTACGAACTTTACGGTAGAACCAAGGCGGCTATCTTCGCCTACGATGTTTTTTACTTTTTCGGAAAATACTTGAAAACTCATTGAAAAAAGGATTTTTAGGTTTTAAAAGATGAAAAAAAATTACTAATAAAGTTTGCCAAGAGCATTTTTGATACGTTCTATGGCTTTTTTGAGATTTTCTTCGGAGGTTGCGAAAGAAATACGGATACAATTTTTAGCTCCGAACCCTTCGCCATCTACCAAAGCCACGTGAGCCGTATGAAGCAGATACATACACAAATCGTGGGCATTTTGTATGGTAGTTTTGCCGTCGGTTTTGCCAAAGTAAGCACTTACATCGGGGAACAAATAAAATGCTCCTTGTGGCAAATAGGTTTTGATTTGAGGCATATCTTTGAGCAAATCTAGCACCAAATTTCGCCTGTTTAGGTAGGCTTGTTTCATTGTTTCGGTAAAGCTCATATCGCCTGTGATGGCGGCAAGAGCGGCTTTTTGGGCAATGGAGCAAGTAGCCGAAGTAAATTGCCCTTGCAATTTGATACACGCATCGGCAATGGGCTTGGGAGCGGCAAGATAGCCTACTCGCCAGCCTGTCATAGCAAAACCTTTTGAAAAGCCATTTACGGTGATAGTTTTATCTTTTACGTTCTCAAACGCACCAATACTCCAATAATTGCCTTCAAAATTGATGTATTCGTAGATTTCATCGGCAATGATGTAGATATTTTCATAGGAGGCAACAATATCGGCAAAGGCTTTGAGTTCGTTTTTGGTATAGACCGTCCCTGTGGGGTTCGAGGGCGAAGAGTAGAGAATGGCTTTGGTTTTGGGGTTGATAGCGGCTTGGAGTTGCTCGGGCGTGATTTTGAAGCCATTTTCTATTTTTCCTTCTACGAGTACGGCTTTGCCTTCGGCAAGTTGTATCATCGGCACGTAACTCACCCAGTAAGGAGCAAAAACGATAACTTCGTCCCCGGGATTGACAAGAGCCAAAATAGCATTGATAAGGCATTGTTTTGCCCCTGTTGAAACCACGATATTTTCGGCTTGTACGTCAAGGGCATTTTCTCTACGTAATTTCTCGGCAATAGCCTTACGCAGTTCCATAATGGCAGGTACAGGCGTATAAAACGAAAAATTTTCGTCTATGGCTTTTTTAGCGGCTTCTTTGATGTGTTCGGGGGTATTGAAATCAGGTTCGCCAAGCGTAAGATTGATAACATCGATGCCTTCTTCTTTGAGTTTGCGGGCTTTTGCCGCCATTTCTAAGGTTTGCGACTCGTGTAGCTCTATTACTCTTTGTGCTAAAATTTCCGATTTGATGTCTATCATTGCATTTTTTTGGCAAATTTACATAAAGACAAAATATTTCCAAAGAAACCCAATTTTTTTTGACTAAAAACATAAACAAAAATTAAAAAAAACTTGACAACAATACAAATAAAAACTAATTTTGTAGCTCAAAATCAAACGGAGATTGTAGCTCAGTTGGTTAGAGCGTCGGTTTGTGGCACCGAAGGTCGTGGGTTCGAGCCCCATCTATCTCCCTGAACCTGCAAGATTGTTCTTGTGGGTTTTTTTATATGAATTTTTTGATGCAAAAACCACCTTTTGATATTATTTACGAGGATAATCATCTGCTTATTGTCAATAAGCCTGCGGGAATGTTGGTGCAAGCCGACAGCACACAAGACCCCTGCCTGCTCGATTACGCCAAAGCCTATATCAAAGAAAAATATGCCAAACCCGGTGAGGTTTTTATGGGATTAGTGCATCGTATTGACCGCCCCGTAAGTGGTTTGGTGGTTTTAGCTCGCACCTCAAAAGGTTTGGAACGAATGAACGAACTTTTCAGAGAGCGAAAAGTGCAGAAAACCTATTGGGCAATAGTGCGTAAAAAACCTGAAAAGAAAAAAAGCAAGCTCACGCATTGGCTCTTGAAAGATGAACAAAAAAACATAGTTACCGCCTACGATGCCCCTTTCAAAGATGCCCAAAAAGCAGAATTGTATTATAGAATTTTGGGAGAATTGAATGGGTATTATTTGTTGGAAGTAGAACCTGTTTCGGGCAGACCACACCAAATCAGGGTGCAACTTGCTAAAATGGGTTGCCCCATACGCGGTGATGTAAAATATGGCTATCCAACAGCCAATAAAGATAAAAGCATCAATCTGCACTCACGAAAGTTGTTTTTTGAGCACCCCGTCAAGAAAGAAAAAATGCTTTGCATTGCCACGCTTCCCCAAGATGCTTTTTGGGAAGAATTTTTGTGTTTAGCTGATGAAAAAATCAAACCTGAACACCTTAGTTTTAGGTATGAGGGATAAGCCTTACCTAGACTTGAAACAGGTTTTGTTGTAAGTAGTTAGACATTAGTTTTAGATGTTAGTACTTAGACAAAATCTTGTTTTTCAGGTTTTTACAAATCTGTTTAATTTTGTACAACTACTTAGGAAAATTTAAGTTCGGACAACAACTCGGCATCTATCTCTACAACAACAATCCTTTTTTTCATTGGTGGTATCATCGTTGGGGGCTTAGCTATTCTCCCAAAGGCTCTTGGGCAGTAGGCTTCAATATGAAAGCCCATAAACACGTGGCTAATTTCTTAGATTTGCGTTTTATTTACCCATTCTGAAAAGAATATCTCTACTCTTTTTGTCTTCTTTGTTGCAGTCTTCCTTGCAAATTGCCAACAAACTCAATGAGCTTCCTAAAATACCTAAAATACAAAGTAACGTACAAGAAAGCACTCATTAACCAAATAATCCCTACATTGAAATACACTGTGTCGTACAATCTGCCTGCTAATCGTTTTTTAGGGGCGAAAAAATGCGTTCTAAAATCTAAGAAACCACTCGGTTCGGGATTTTTGAAAATAGGATAAACTTTTTGAACTAAATGCTCCTCTGTGGTGATGATGCGTTCGGGGGTTTCTTTGGCAGTTACTAATTTTTCTATGGCTTCATTATGAAATTTTGCTTTTAGCTCCAAGTATTCTTTGCGTCCTTCGGGGGTTTGGGTAAGTTCGCCTACGATTTTATCTTTTTGGCGTTCGCTTTCGTTGTATTGATTGATGTAATATTTTTTGAGTTTTTGCAAATGTAATTTTGCTTCGTGGTAGAGCGGTGCATCAAACTGATTGTAAGTGAGTTTTTCTAATTTATCAAAAGAAATTGAAGTATAATGATTTTGCAAGTCTAATTCGTTGCGTAAAACTTGTAAGTCTTGTGTTACCTTGCTTTTCAGCGAGTCGATTTTATGAAAATTGAAGATATTATCTAATTTCGTTTCCAATTCGGGAATGTAAAGAGCCTTGTGATACTCTGCCTGAGCCATTTTTTGGTCGTATTCGTAGAAATATTTTTGATAGCGATTGTGCCTAAATTGCCCTACCGTGATAGCCTCAAAAGCCCAACGCGAAGCCATAAATTCGGCAAGTATGGGTACTTTCTTGTCGGAGGCAAGCGAAGGATTTATTTCATTGAAACGCACTACAATTCCACCCAAAAGTAATTGAGGGATAAGCAGTAAAGGAATTAGAATGTAAATGGTAACTACCGAGTCGAAGGTAGCGGAGATATTCAACCCCAATATATTGGCAAAACAAGTTGTAGAAAACAAAACCAACCAGTACATAAAATTCATTTGCTCTATGCCCAAAATCCAATTCCCCAGTATCACAAAACTCAAGGTTTGTACTGACGAAAAGCCAAAAAGGAGCATAATTTTGGCAAACAGATAACTACTTCTACTCAAATGCAAAAAAAGTTCTCTCTTACGAATTTTTGCATCTTTGATTATCTCCTCGGCACTTACCGAAAGCCCAATAAACAAGGCTACAATGACAGACATAAATATGTAAGCAGGCAAATTACTATTTTTAGCAAAAACGTATCCGCTATCTTTGCTTTGATAAAACCGAACAATATATGCCAAGATGACAGCCAGCAGAGGGGCTTCCAACAAATTGATGACCATATATTGCGTATTGCTTAATTTTGAGAGAATATCTCTGGTCAGATAAATTTGTGCTTGCTTGAACTTGCTGGGAATACTTAAATTACTTTTGGGCTTCTCGGAATGTTTGTCTATGGTGGGCGGTTCGATGAGTTTTTCAAAATATTCGTGCCATTTACGAGGGGTTATGCGTCTTTTATCGGTAAATTCGCCATATTCATTTACCATTTTGGTTTCGATGATATTAAAGATTTGTTCGGGATTGACATTCCCGCACTCCAAGCATTGGTTTTGGTCTTTATCTACAAAGCCCGCAATACTCTTGAAGTGTGTAATTGCCTCCAAAGGATTGCCATAATAAATGGGATAGCCTCCTACATCTAAGATGAGCAGTTTGTCAAACATTTTAAAAATATCGGAAGAGGGCTGATGAATTACGATAAAAATCAACTTTCCACGCAGAGCAAGTTCTTTGAAAAGTACCATAATGTTTTCAGAGTCTCGCGAAGAAAGCCCCGAAGTAGGTTCATCTACAAACAAAACGTATGGCTCTCGTAACAATTCCAAACCGATATTTACGCGTTTTCTTTGCCCTCCGCTGATAGTTTTTTGCAAAGGATTACCCACTTTTAGGTCTTGAATTTCGCTAATTCCCAAGTTTTTGAGGGTTTTCTCTACCAAATTTTCTATTTCTGTTTCGGTAGCGTTGCTAAAACTTAGTTTAGCGGCATAGTACAAATTTTGATACACCGTAAGTTCTTCTATAAGCAAGTCGTCTTGCGGGACGTAGCCAATCATACCCGCTGTTTCGCTGTGGCTTTTGTGAATATCTATGCCATTGATAAGCACTTGTCCTTTGCTGGGTTGCAGGTTGCCATTTAGCACATTGAGCAAAGTAGATTTTCCCGAACCACTTGCCCCCATTAAGCCAATCAGTTTTCCTGATTCTTCGGCAATGGTGATGTTTCTTAAACCAATTTTGCCACTCGGAAATTTGTAAGTAATATCATTTGCCTCAAAAGAGATTTTGTATTCTTGATTTTCGTTGAGAAACAAGCCAACGACATCACTATAATAAACAGGCTCAAATTTATCGGAACGAATACTGCTTCCCACAGGAAAAGTATAGGTATGATGGTCTTTGATGCTCACGCCATTGAGCGTAATATCGGTTTTACCAATGTATTTGAGCAGATACATTTCCATACTGGCTATGCGTAAAATGCCAATAGCTCCATCTAATTTTTCTCGGTAGATGTGTTTGTAGGGAATTTCTGTTTTTTTTACATTATCAATCCAAACGATATTGCTGTGCGTGTTGGCTTCTGTGAAATCCTCTATGATAAATCTTCTTAGCAATTCATATTCATCGGGATTGAGATTAAAGTATGATGCAATTTCAGCTATCAAACGTTGTTCCGAGGCAGAGGCGATGCCATCGGCAATGCTCATTTCTAAGAGATTGGCTAATACAATTACTTTTTGGGTGCGTGTCAGTTCGGTATTGAGAGCCTGACAAATTTCTTTTACGTTTAGTTTTTGTGAGGCGTATCGGTCAAAAATACTCATATACTTTCTACCGACTTCTTCGCCAAAGTTGTCGGATAGAAATTTGATAATCACTTCCTTTTCTTGCTCGGCAACGCCATCAATTTGGGCGGAGGCTGCCAGAAGTTGTATAATGGCTTTCAGGACTTTCTCACTCATAAAAATAGCGGGTTGGTGTCTGTTGTTTGGCTTACAATATACTTCAAATATGCTAAGAAAAGCAAAAAAGGAAAATATTATTCTCTACAAAACGCAAGGAATAGGGTTTCTTTGAGGATTTTTGCATCAAAGGCAAAAGAAATATTTTCTATGTATATCAGGTCCCAATATATTTTTTCTTTGAGCTTTGCATCTTTGCTTTCTCTGATTTGGGCAAGCCCTGTAATGCCCGGTTTTACTTGGTGGCGTTTTTGCTCTTGGGGCGTATAGATTTGCATATACTCCATTAGTAGTGGGCGGGGTCCTACCCAACTCATCTCGCCTTTGAGTATATTGAAAATTTGAGGAAGTTCGTCGAGATAAGTTTTTCGTAAAAATTTACCTATGGGGGTAGCTCTTTCTTCGTCTGTTCCTGTTGTATCTTTAAGTGTGCGAAACTTCCATACCTTAAAGGGCTTGCCTTGGTAGCCTGGTCGTACTTGTACGAAAAAAACTTTACCTTTATTGACAAACAAAAGTACAAAAAAAACTGCCAAGAAAATTGGCAGTAGCATAGGGGATACAAGAATGGTAAAACTAATATCAAAAAATGGCTTAAAAAAGCGGATATACATCAATAAAACTATTTTTGCAAGAACACTCTTTTGGTGTTGTTGTTGCGTGTGTTGCCTACTTCAACGATAAACACTTCGGAGCGGTTGTTGCTCATATCAAACTCTTTGGCATAACGCCCTTTCTGGTTGGAAACATCTTGGGCAACTTGATTGCCTACCATATCATAGATTTTTACGTAAATAGGGTTACCTTCCACGTTCTCAAAAAGTACCATAAAACGGCGAGGAGCAGTGAGCCGAACTTCAAAGTTTATGTTTTCAGGGGTATAAAATTCTTCTTTTTCTAGCAAAGCCATATCTGTTGCTTGCAGTGCAGGTAAATGAGCAAGACAACTAAGCATCAGTAAAGTTGCTAAAATTATTTTCTTATAGGTCTTCATTTTTCAGTAAGATTTTCAACTTAAAAAAGGTAGCCAAAATCTTGCCAAAAAACATAAATTATTATTTTTTCTTATACGCATACACCAACATCAAGCTGTCGGTAAATAGATAAATATGTGTAGCGTTGATAATGAAAAAGTCTTTGTATTTATGTTCAATAGGCAAGTTTATTTTAAGTGTTTCTTGTTTGTAAAGGCTCTGCAAATATAACGCATTTTCCTGAAAATATGTTACATAATCGCCAAAAAAAGTTATGAAATTTATATTACGAATATACATCTTTTTTTTGAAATTTCCAAAATTATCAAAGACAAAAATTCCCAAATTTTTATCTACCAAAAACACCTGATTTTGGTATTCTCTGATGAAGGTAAGTTGGTAGTTTCTAGGGCTGAACAGCAAATCGCAAGGCGTGCTAAGAAGCACTCTGTTTTGGTCGGGTTGGTATTTTTTGAGAGAAAAATCTTGGTCGTCAAAAATCCAAAGGTTTCCATCGGCGGCGTAGGTGAGCAGGCGTGCAAAGCCGATTTGTTCGTTAGACAAAATTTTATTTTGTGTTTCTACCAAAAACCGATTGAGCCAAGTGTAGCTTTGTAGGTCTCTGTAAAAAAGTAGAATTTTCAGTCCTTTCCAAGCCTCTAAGATATGCAAGGTTGCAGGCTGTCTGGGGGCGTAGCGAAACAAGCTATCGCCTTGGGCATTATAGAGTGTAAGATTTCCTTGTTTATCGGCAACATAGATGTTGTTATAGAGGTCATTAGACACTATGTGAGGTTCTGCAATAGTAATTTTTCTTTGCAAATCTAAAATATATTCTTGCCCAAAAGCCACCGTACAATGAATAAAAGCCATTGCAAGTGGATATACATACCTATTCATTTTACCTAAGTAGATTTTGTAAAAAACACTAAAAACAATTACTTGTGTAACTTTTTGCAAAAAAAGCAAAATTTTTTATCAATTTTTCTTGTGTATTCAATTTTCTTATTTTTACTTTGCGGTACTTAATAAAACAACATCATCACAAATCATTGCTTAGTATGAAAAAACTCTTAGCTTTCGGCTTTGCCGCCTTGCTTGCGGGTGCTTCTTTCGCACAACGTACCTGCCACACAATGCACGTTTTTGAACAACAAAAACAGCAAAATCCTGAATTGGAAAACAGAATGCACGAAATTGAGCGTGTTACCGAAAATTACATTCGTAATGGCTCAGCTTATGGTAATAACCAAAGAGTAACAGGCGTTGTTACGATTCCTGTGGTAGTACACGTAATCTATAACTCGGCTAAACCACAAGAAAACATCAGCGATGCTCAAATCAATTCACAAATTGCTGTACTCAACGAAGACTACAGAAGAACCAACCCCGACCACGTAAATGTTCCTTCTTTGTTTTCCTCTCTCAAAGCCGATACTGAAATTCAGTTTGTATTGGCTTCTACTACTCCCACCGGTGCTCCTACAACAGGTATTACTCGCAAATCTTCTACCAAAACCTCCTGGGGAACAAACGACGATTGTAAGAAAAGTTCAAAAGGTGGTGTGGATCCTTGGGACGCAAGTCGCTATCTGAATATCTGGGTTTGTAATATTGGTGGGGGTATTCTGGGATATGCTCAATTCCCCGGCGGCTCTGCGGCTACCGATGGCGTAGTAATTTCTCCTCAATATTTTGGCTCATCGAGCAAAGGAACAGGTTTTTATCTTTCTGCTCCTTTTGATAAAGGACGCACTGCCACTCACGAAGTAGGACACTGGCTCAATTTACGCCACATCTGGGGCGATGCTAACTGCGGAGATGACTTTGTAGCCGACACCCCTACCCAACAAACTTCTAACGGAGGTTGCCCTGCTTTTCCTAAGCCTTCTTGCGGTAATACCAGCGATATGTGGATGAACTATATGGACTACACCGACGACCGCTGTATGTATATGTTCTCTTTGGGACAAAAAGACCGTATGCGTGCTACCTTCGAACCCGGTGGCGGACGTTCAGGTTTTGTGAGTTCATCAACCCCTACTTGTGCCGTTCCAAGTAGCCTTAGCACAACTTCAATCACTGCTTCCTCTGCTACGCTCAACTGGGGAGCTGTGTCTGGTGCTTCAAGCTATGATGTACGTATCAAACCTGTAAGTTCTTCTACTTGGACTGATTTCACAGGTAGAACAGGCACTTCGCTCAATGTAACAGGTTTAGCGGCTTCTACCAACTACGAGTGGCAAATTCGTACGAATTGCTCAGGTTCTTCAAGTGCTTATTCGGCAAGTGTAACCTTCACTACCTCCTCTACTTCTGTAACTTGGTGTGCTTCACGTGGCAACAACAACCAATACGAATGGATTGATTTAGTACAATTAGGCTCTATCAATCGCAGTTCTTCAAGAGAAACCAACGGCTACATCAATACAGGGCTTTCTACCAACTTAGTGAGAGGTTCATCACAAACTATTACGTATAGTGCAGGCTTTTCTTCAACCGCTTATACCGAATACTGGAAAGTTTGGATTGACTGGAACAGAAATGGCACTTTTGAATCTACCGAACTGATTGTAAATAGAACATCAAGCAGTAGTGCTAATTTGAGTACAACTTTCACCGTTCCTACTACGGCTGTACTCGGGCAAACACGTATGCGTGTTTCGATGAGTGATGCCAACCAAACAGCTTGCTCTAATCCGTTCAATTATGGTGAAGTAGAAGATTATACGGTGAATATTGTTGCTTCTGCACGCGTAGATGTAGAGGCTGTTCTTGCGAGCAACGAAACCTTTGAGGCTCAAATTTACCCCAACCCCGCCAGCAATGTAGCTCACATTAAATTGATAGGAACAAAAGACGATAACAACCAAGTACAAATCTATGATATGGCAGGCAGAGTAGTTTATACGGCTACTATCAATGGAAACGAAGACCACAACGTAAATTTAGCTTCTTTTGAAAAAGGAATTTATGTCATCAACATCTCTACTGCCGATGGGATAGTTGAGCGGAAGAAGTTAGTTGTGCAAAAATAAAATATAAAATAACTTGCAAAAAGAGCCTCGTAATTTTACGGGGCTTTTTTTGTGATTGTCAATCAAAGATAAAATTTTTTTCTTTGGATAAGTTCTTCTACGCTTTCAGGCACTAAATAGCGGATAGATTTTCCTTCTTTGATGCAATTTCGTAAGTACGTTGCCGAGATGTCCATTAGTGGGGCTTGTACCCAAGTAATTTTGGGGTGTTTGTCAAAAGGTGTTTCAGGGGTGTTGGGACGAGGATAGACATAAATGCTGTAATATTCCAAAATTTTATCATAATTTTTCCAGCTTGAAAAATTCACTAAATTATCACTACCCATAATAAGCGAAAACTGATGTTGAGGGTATTTTTCGTATAGGTGCGTGAGTGTATCGATGGTATAGCTGGGTTGGGGGAGATGAAACTCAATATCGCAGGCTCGGAGGTGCGGATTATCGTAAATGGCTTTTTCCACCATATCGTAGCGGTCGAACTCGTGAAGTAGGCTTTGCTTTTTTTTATGTGGATTGTGTGGCGAAATCACAAACCAGACCTGCTGTAAATCGGTATGCGTTGCCATAGTATTGGCTATGACCAAATGCCCTACGTGAATAGGATTGAAAGAACCAAAAAATAAACCAATTTTCATTTTCAAGCAGTTTTTTCTTGGGTTTCTTGTTTTTTTATGAACCAAAATATCAGAAATGCTAAACCTCCAAAAATAAGCACTACCAGCGTTTGTACCAAGTGCATAAAAGTTCCAATCGTGTTACTCAATATTTCATTTTGAGCAGCATCACTTACTATGTGATAACTTTCAAGTGTTTTGCCCACGAGTAAATTGTAAGCACCTATTCCTCCTTGTACGGGCATTGCCATACCGATACCGCCCATTACTAAAATAGCAAGCCCTTGAATAGGCGTAAGTAGAGCCGTTTCGGGACTGACGAAAAACAGCACATACGCCATCAAATAGTACATCAACCAAATGAGCAAAGTATAAAAAACGAACGAACCCTTGTTTTCTACATTTTTTACACTAAGCACCCCTTGCCATACACCTTGCAGAAATGCCCCTACTTTTGTTCGGAAAAATAGCTTGATTTTTTTACGAAAAATATACAAAACAAACAAGAGAGCGAAGGCACAAAATACTCCTATACCCAATACCCAATACATTTTATCTTTTGGTACAGCCGACCAAATTCCTTCAAAAAAATCAAATAAAATATGACTAATCCTGTTGAACTCTATAAGCAATACCATTCCTATTAAACTGACGAGTATGAGTAAATCAATAATGCGTTCAGTTACCACCGTTCCAAAGGTGATTTGAGCAGGTACATTTTCCATTTTTTGTAGAACACCACACCGAGCCACCTCACCCGCCCTTGGCAACATCAGATTAGTAACATAGCCCACCATTACAGCCAAAAAAGAAGGAAAAGGACGCACTTGGTAGCCCAAAGGTTTCAGCAACATACACGAACGATATCCCCTTGCCCAATGGCTTATTAGCCCAAATACACAAGATAAAATTAGCCATACAGGATTGGAGTTGCTGATTATTTCGAGCAATTTCTTGAAATCAACTTTCGGAATGACAAAAAAATAAAAAAGGGCAATGCCAATGCCCAAGGGAACAACATAAGAAAAAAACTTTTTCATTAGTAAAGACACTAAAAATGTTTGGGTTTTAGAATTTCGTTTAGGATTATCGCATTTTTTAAATTTTCTCTCTCCGAGAGTAGTTTATTGTACGGATTTTTAGAAGCAGTTTTAATTTTGTATGGATTAAAATGCTGGTCTTTTTGGCGTTGCTCATTGGTAATGCCTTTTTCTACATACGCAGCAGATTGTAGTTTTTCTTGGAGTTTTTTGGCTTCTATGGCAGCCTTCTTTGCTTTTTCTTTCTGACGCTCTAAGCGTTGCTCTTGCAGGCTTTTTTCTTTTTCTTCTTTTGCAGTTGCTGTATTAGGGTTTTTGGCTTCATTGATTTGCTTTGTAATTTGTTTGAGCAAATCGTCAAAAGAGGTGGCGGGGTCTGCACCTTGCTCTTGTGGTTTAGGCGTATTTTCTTTGTTTCCTGCAAGCAAGCGAAAGATAAAAACAATGATAGCAACAATAAAAGGCAGAAGTTCAAAAATTATATCCATTTTCGGTAAATTGATTAAAATTGTTTTGAAATTAAAAAAAACTCAACGAATTTCTAAAAAGTATCAAACAATTATTTTAGATTTTAGAAACCATCTTTTTCTTCTTCTTTCTTTTTGTCTTTTTTCTTGGGTGTTTCTTCTGCGGGTTCTTCCTCTTCTTCGTCTTCGTCAGTTTTTTTCTTCTTTTTCTCTTTTTTCGGTTTTTCGGGCTTTTCAGCTTTAGGTTTCTTTTCGTCTTTGGATTTTTCTTCTTTTTTGGGTTCTTCTTTTTTCTTTTCCTCTTGTTTAGGTTCTTCTTTCTTCTTTTCTAATTGTTTGGGTTCTTCTTTTTTCTTTTCTTCTTGTTTAGGTTCTTCTTCTAATTCTTCACTTTCATCTTCATCAGTTTTTTTCTTCTTCTTCTTTTCTTTTTTCGGTTTTTCCTCTTTCTTGCTTTCCTCTTTTTTCTCTTCTGGGGCTTCCTCGTCCTGTTCTTCGTCTGTTTTCTTCTTCTTTTTAGATTTTTTAGACTTTTTCTTGGTCTCATCCTCTTCGGGTTCTTGTTGTTCTTCTACTTTTTTGGTGATACGTTTTACTTCTCCGAAGTTTTTGTCGGTATAAAACTGCTTAAATCTTGCTTTGAAATGCTCGGCGGCACCGTCTTCGGCAAGTTCCATACTCAAATCTCCTACTTTTTTAGCCTTTCTGCCTTTGCTGAATTGGCTATTTATTTTTTCTACGGAAGACTCTCCCGAAAGCGTACCCTGCGAAAAGGACAGGAAAACCCAGAGTTCGGGTGAGGCTTCGAGATACAAGTTAAGAACATCGCCTTCCTCGCGTTTCTGAATTTCCATAAAACCATCTATCTGGGCATTGACATCTTTATCCAAGATATTAGCCAAGCCTATTTTACCAACACTATGGAAACTATTGGTAGTATCAGACCATACCAAATTGACATTAGACAATACTAAACCTTTTCCTAAGATTTTTTTATCGGCATTTACCAAAGGGATATACTTTCCACGTGCTTGCGACTCGTATTTTTTGGCTTTGCTGTCTCCGATAATCTCTGCGAGTTTGTTCATTATGGAAGCATCATCGCTATTGTACGCTTGCTCACCGCCACCGTCCATTTTAGCATATTTAAACATATCGGCAACACTGGTTATCACACTTTTGAATTTAGAAAAATCAATCACAAAAAACTGATTAAACTCGTAATGATTTTTCTTTAAATCAACTTTTACGTTTCCTGCCGAACTAATGAACTTTTGAGCATTTTTGTCAAAGAGATTAAATTTTCCTTGTATTTCCATTGTACCTTTGCCGTCGTCGAGCGTGAGCAATGAGCCTTCGTAGCTTTCTTTTTCTAACTTAGCTTTGTCGGTGATTTTGAACTCGTTGAGTTCGGGGTTATAGGTAAGTATGCCTTTGGCAAGGTGCATATCTGTATCTTCATCACCTTTTTTGGTTGAAAGGAAAGTAGTGTAGAGTTTTCCATTTTCTTCATAAGTATAGTGCAAACCTGTGGTAAGCACCTCAGCCTGCGATTCTGTTTTTTCACTCACCTCAATCAGTACGTCTCCTGCATCGCGTTGGTAGGGTATCCAGAAATTATCATCTTCACGGCTATTAAGAACGAGCTGGATATATCCATCAAGAATAAGGTCTTTCTTGTAGGCAAGCATTTCGGCTGTACCTTTAAACTTAATACGCGATGTAATGAAGAAATTATCCGTTTCCAACACTTCCCCACGTGACTGTGTGAATCGCTTAGGAATTTGAAGTGTATCTTCATCTTTATTTTTTTTACGAAAACGAAAAGAACGTTTTACTTTACCCGCCTCCGAAACGGTTTCGCTTCCAACCAATTCAAATCTATCAAATTTAATTTTGGCAGTATCTTTCACCACATTTACATAACGATAAGTAGCATCACCCTCAAAATCTTCTCGATTGTTGATTTTGATATTTCCTTGCACCAAAGTATGGTATCCATTGAGTGTATCAACAATTACGGTAGCATTTTTGAGAGGAGGTACTTCTGCTCCTTTTAGTACGGTTAATTTGCCTTTATCGGGGATAATTTTGGCATCGGCAGAATTTACGTAGCTTACCCCTTCTAATTCCAACACAGGTGTATTGAGGTCTTTGATGTCGTATTTACCTGCTGATGCTCTGAAAATAAGGTCTTTTTGTGGGGCTTGTTCTTCTTCCTCATATTTAGTGGAATGAAAAATGGTGTTTTCATCGCCTTTCATTGAGATTTCTTTCTTATTCACGTCCCAAATTGCTTCTTTGACAGAGGTTTTGAACTGAGCATAGGGAAAGGCAAAAAATTCGTATTGCGGGCTTTGCTGAGCAATAAGTGGATTATGACTAATTTTACAAATAGATTTTTTAAGGTCAAAATCTACAAAAACGGCATTCGCATCAACAAGATTTTTGTATTCGGTATTGCCTTCATTAATGAAAGGGTCAAGGTCGGTAGAATGAACTTTAAACTCTACGATATTGTCGGGTAAATCAGGGGTAAAGATTCTATCGGGGGAGATTTTAGCTCCTTCGGGAGCAAAGAGGAAAAAGTCTTTACGCATCAGTTTGCCGATAGCCCACAAAGCATCAGGCGTGATAGCCATAGTACCATTGAGGCTGGCAGGATTTTTTGTATCAAAAATTCTGATAAAGTCTTTGGGTTGATTTTTCACGGTCAGGCTATCGATGCGTAGCGTATCTTTTCCTACGAGTTTGCTGGTGAACCAAGAAAGTTTCAAATTCTCGCCCAAGGCTTCGGGATACAGTGTATTGCCTGCCTTACCTTGTTTTACTGAAATACTGGCTTTGGCAGTATGCACCGAGTCAGGGGTAAGCACCACCGAAGGAGCTTTGAGCGTGTAAGTGTGATTTTTTATTTCTAAATCTTTTCCTAATGCTACAAGGGCAGTTTTGTACATCACGATGGAGTCGGCTTTTAGCTCGGCTTTGGTATGGTAGAGTTTCAAAGGCTTTTTAGGGCGATGCACAAAACCTAAGGCATATTTAGATTCTACACCTGTATATTTGGGGTCGTAGATAGCTACTAATTCTTCTTTGATAGGAGGAAAGATATTAGAATAGAAAGTGCCGCTAAATTTTGGTGTTTTACTATTCAAGCTATCGAGTTCTATGTTAGGAATTTCAAAATAAACTTGGTTTTTGTGATAAGCAAAACGCTCACGATAGAAAGCGTCAAAATAGATACGCCCTCCTGTTTCGACACTTAGCTTGGGATAGGCTTCATACACTTCTCCTTTTTTCCAACCGGGTATTTGCCCTTTTTTCAGCCCTGATTTATTGTTAGGGTGGTTGATGAGTAAATCTCCTGCGTTCATTCGTATTTCACCTCCCAAATTGTATTTCAGGTCTGGGTTCTTGGGATCTTGTACAGTAAAAAGCACCGTATCAATTTCGCCCATTGTCAATTTAAACTCGTCATAAGGCAGAACAAAGTTTTTCCCGATGAACCTAAAATTTCCTACGGTTACTTCACCTTCTTCCATATTGATTACCCTATCCCCAAAGATTCTGATTTCCTTGTTTTTGGGTATGAAATTGAGGTTCAGTTTTTTACTAACAGCAAAACGCTCAATGCCTCTAATTACAATTCCACCTCCTTCGGCATCGAGAGTCGCATTAGGCAGGGCTGGGCCTTTTTTGCGAGTACCTTTTAGGAAATAGCCATCTAACTCCATCAAAATAAAATCTTTGGGATTAAATTTAGCCAGTTCCAAATCTTGCTCAAATAGCACTTTCTTGATAGCCGTGAAGTTGTCTATTCTGAAAGTATCGGTAAGAGTAATGGTGGTATCTCTGCGGGCTTTTACTTCCTCTCCGTCCAAACCAACCGAAGCAGTAGTATCAGGTTTGGAAATGAATACACGCTTTGTTATGAAAATATTTTTACCTTCAAGTTTTGGATATAAAATTCTGCCTCCTGTAAATTGGAAACGCACCGTATCTCTTAGAATACTATCTTTTCGGGCATCTCTTGGCGAGATAGACTCAATGAGCATATCATCAAAATCTTTGTCGGCATAAGGAGCAAGGTTGGCAGGCATTTTTCTTTTTGGGTTCTTCTCGGCAAAATCCATAGCCTTTTTATAGGCAACAGAATTGACGTACTGGGTAGTTCTGTTCAGAATAATTACATTGCCACTCAGTTCATCATAGGCGATGTAGCCCTCTCTCGCTAATTTTCGCATAGCAGATTTCACCGCTACAGGGTTAGGAATTTCTTGCGTTTTCCTTCTATTGGGTGCTTTTTTTCTTTCTTCTTCTAATTCATCAAGCACAGCATGCAAATTGAATTCCTTTACTCCTTGCGAATTGGTAGAGCCGTACTTGTTGGCATAGAAAGTAACCACCTGCAAAGGGTGAAAATCGTAACCTCCTTGTAGCTCCTCGTAACGTTCCTCATCAAAATAACTAAAAGACTCAAAAACGGCAGGTATTTTTTCACTTGCACCTAAAATATAAAAATCTACAACATTCTTTTCGGGATTGTAGAGGGCAAGGTCGGCAATGATGTACATTCTGTGATATTCGTCAATGAACGGAATATCGTCGTTATGTTTGTCTTTGTAGAGTTTGAAAATATTTACAGGAGTGCTATCACCGGGTATTTTGGTTTTGTTGTAGCTAAGCCGAACGTCAATGTGTGTGAGCGAGTCTTCGCCGCTAATATAATAGCCGAAGGAAGCACTTTTAGAATAGATTTGCTCCTCGCCCAAGTAAAACTCCTTAGAATTAGCGTGAAATTTTACCTGATTAGCTTTTTTTACAAGCAATTTCCCCGATGATCTTTGGGTAGGCGAAGCTCCATAAAGTTTGAAGCCTTGCACTCTTACACCACCGATGTAAGATAGATTTGTCCCAATATTTGAAACCTCAATATCTTCGCGATAAGATTGAAACAAAGGGTATTTTATTTCTTTGGTATTTTTTCTTCTTTCGCTTTTTAGTTCAAATCTGCCTTTTACAGGGGTGTTTATTTTAGAAGGATAATACAAAGTAACATTTTGTGCATCAAATATTTGATTGCTAAGACGATGACTATAGCGGTCGAATTCTGCATAAATTTCTTTGCGAGCAATGCTACCTACGGCAACCGAATCTATTTCACCGCGATTGTAAAGGTTTTGCCAAGAAAAACGTCCTTTATCGCCCACGATGTAATCTCTATCAAAAACCAAAGCCAATTTCGTGTCATTGATACTCACCGAGTCGTAAGGAGTAACAAAATAAAAGTTTGTTTTTGGGAAAACGATACTTGCTCCTGCTACGAGTGGGTGCGGATAAGGCTGAATATTGCCCAGCGAGTCGGGTTGATTGTCGCCTTCTTTCCAAGCATTAAACCAACTATGGCGGCTACGGGTGAGTGAGTCGGCAAAAATAATTTCGTAATTGCCATCTACATAAATTTTATGAAAATTTGAAATGTATAAAGCCCTGTACAAAAATAAATTGTTGAGCCTTTCGGCAAAGGTGAGAATTTGCCCTGCATTGGCTTTTTCAAAAAAACGCTCACTTACGGCAAGTAGATTGTCAAATTGAGAGCTACTAAGAGCCTGTTTTTCCAAAGCATTTTCTAAGGCTTCCAAGAAATGTTTTACCTCTCTATTTACGTAGCCTTTTTTTGAAATAATTTTTTTGGTAAGAGTTATGATTTTTTCTTGTTGGGTGCTGGTAAATACGCCTCGCATCCAAGAGGAGCGAAATTGCTCGGCAAATTTTTCTTGTCGTCCCTCACGCAGAGCCTTATCCAACTGCCCGATAAACTCATCGGGATTGGAAGAAAAACTCTGCGAAAAACATCGCAAAACAGCCAAAAATAACAACAAAGCAAGAAAATTTTTCATAATTTCAGATTTAAACTTTTACATTTTTTGGCAAATCATTGCCACCCAGTTATTTTTTGTTTTTTGAGAAACGAAATGCAAATTCTCCTTTTGAGCCACCTCCAAAATATCTTTCACATCATTTTCGTAAAAGCCACTTAGGAGCAAATAACCTGATTTTTTCAGGCTACCAGCATACAAAGGCATATCAGCAAGTAAAATATTTCTGTTGATATTGGCAAGAATAATATCAAACTGCTCTTGCAAAGCCACTTGCTCCATTGTACCCCGAAAAACACTGATATTGTTACACCTATTAAGACTGATATTTTCTTGCGTATTTTCAACTGCCCACTCATCTATGTCAAAAGCCTCAATAGTAGAAGCTCCCAAGAAATATGCCATAATAGCCAAGACACCCGTTCCACAACCCGCATCTAAGACACTTTTGCCTTGATGATTGATAGCAAGCTGATTTTCAATCATTAGCGAAGTAGTTTCGTGATGTCCTGTTCCGAAAGACATTTTGGGGGTGATGAGTATTTCATATTGAAATTCGGGCTTTGGCTCGTGAAAAATCGCTCTGATACGCACTTTCCCTGCAATTTCAACAGGAGAATAATTTTTTTCCCACTCTTCGTTCCAGTTTGTTTTTTGTAGATTTTTTATTTGATACGAAACTTCAAATTGCTCTCTATAATTTTCAAAAAGTTCTTTGATAGTTTTTTCTTCAAAATTTTCACTAAGAATGTAAGCTTGTAGGTAATCTGTTTGCTCAATAAAAGACTCGTAGCCTAATTCGGCTAACTCGGCTACCAAAATTTCGTAGCTTTCTTCGGGAGCTTGTATGCTTAATTCTGTGAACATAGTTATCAATTATCAATTATCAATTATCAATGGTCAGTTAGTAGTTGTTAGTTAATCAATTATCTTTATCATTGTTCATTGCTCATTGTTCACTGCTCATTGTTCATTGTTCATTGCTCATTGTTCATTGTTCATTGTTCACTGCTCATTGTTCATTGACTATTTTATGCTAACACGAGCCATCAAACTTCTACCCAAGGTAATTTCGTCTGCATACTCCAATTCTCCACCAATAGGCAAGCCCCGAGCCAAAGAGGTAATTTTTATTGGAAAATCTTTTAGCTTTTTGGTAATATAGAAAGCTGTTGTATCTCCTTCCATACTAGCCGATAAAGCTAAAATAATCTCTCGGGGTTGCTCTTGCTCTACTCTCTGTACCAAGTTTTCTATTTTGAGTTGTTCTGGGCTTATATTTTCTATGGGGGAAATCAAGCCTCCCAATACGTGATACAAACCTCTGTATTGAGCTGTATTCTCGATAGAAATTAAATCTTTGAAACTCTCAACTACGCAAATAATTTCTTGGTCTCTATTTTTAGCAAGGCAGATTTGGCAAAAGTCCTCATCTGCTATATTGTAACACCTTTGACAATATTTTATGTCTTGTCGGAGTTTCAAAATAGCCTCGCTAAGTTTTTCGGTATAACTTTCATCTTGTTTGAGCAAATGAATTACCAATCTCAAAGCTGTTTTTTTGCCAATACTTGGCAATTTTGCTATTTCATTTACTGCGTTTTCTATCAATTTGGAAGGTAAATTCATTAAAAAAAACTAATTTTGGTTTGTCTATTCTTGTTTTAGAGTTGGTATTGTAGTCTTTTCTGCTCTCAACTCAATAGACAAACTGACACAGCACTTAAAATATTTCGGCAGAAATCCCCCTCTCACAGATTCCTTGTCTCATAGGCAATAGCTCTTCAAAAGAGCCAAATTTTACGGTACATTTCCCTTTGTAATGAATAAGCCAAGTACATTGTTCTGCTTGTTCGGGGGTATGTTTGCAAATTTCAATCAAAGTTCTGATGACGTGGTCAAAAGTATTGTAGTCATCATTGAATACTACCAATTCTCTCTCCTGAAAGTCGAGTTCGTCTAAGGCTATTTCCTCCTCAACAGAAGGGTTAGTGATGGTTTTTGTACTCATAGGGCTATTTTTTCAAAACACCCCAAATATACTACATTTTACTGAAAATTCAAAAGAATAAAAGATGATTTGTAGGGTGAATATCATTTTTTTTTATTATATTCGTGGCTGAGTTTATAATTTTAAAAAAACAAGTTAATTCGGAAGAAAAGAAATGAAGAAAACAATATTTTCATTATTTTTGCTTTTATTAAGTTTGGGTTTAGCAGCAGCCCAAGATACCACCGAAGTTGAAAAAGAAATCCCCGTAGATTCTTTACAAAAGCAAACTAACGATTCGCTCAATACTGAACTCAAAATAGAACCCTCTTGGGGAGAAGACAATACCAAAAAAAGTAAAAAGAAAAAGAAAGATACAGAAGAAAAATTTGAGTTGGTAGCCAAAGCCTACTACAAAGAAGGCGACACAGCTTTCATCAGAAAAGTAAAAGAAAATATCCCGTACCCTGCTGAGGCAAGGCAACTCAAATTTGGAGCTACGCTAATAGTCAAGTTTTTGGTACGCAGAGATTCTACCGTCGGAGAGGTACAAGTAATTGAAGGCTTTGCCGAAGATACGCCCCCCGAATTCAAAAAACAGATTGAGGACATCATCATCAATGCCGTGCTGGTTGCCTCGCCGCAGGGAGCGTGGATTGCCGCCCAAAATAACCAAAAACAAGCCGTAGCAATGACCAAAAAAGTTCCTATCGTTTTTGTTCCTCGTAAAGAGGAATAAATTTGGTATGCTATTTGTCTTACTTTTGGTAAAAACCGAATACTTATGAAATATTTTTTACTTAAAATAATTCTAATCTTGCATTTAGCAAGTATTTCTTATGCTCAATTTTCTTCTCTTACCTTTGAAAATATAGAAGGTGAACCCTTTCATTTGTACGTAAATGGAAATCTCATCAACGATATTCCCGATACCTACGCCTGTGCCACTGGCTTGTGGGACGGCATCTATTGGGTACGTATCATCATCAATCCACAAACACAAAATCCACAAGTCGTAGAAAAAAAAATACCTTTGCTAGGGCTAAATGGTCTTTCTTTTGTACTTCGGAAAAAGAAAGATAAATACAGAATTACGCTACAAGGCATCGGAAACATCGGAGATATTTTTGGCGTAGAAACCCGTATTCGCAGAAGACCACGCAATGACTTTCCCGCTCCAAGCCGTCCCAATCCACAACAAGAGCAACGTACAGAACCTTCTGCCCCCCAAACGCAAGCCCCCAACGATACCCCTATGCCCGCCGATAGGTACGCTATGCGTGTCTTGGATAGCGAATTTGAAGAAATCAAGAAAAATATCCAAGAAGAAATTTCAGATGAACAAAAAGTAAGGGTAGCTAAATTTTCAATGAAAAATACAGGCTATTTTTCCTCACAACAAGTTGCTGAATTAGTAGCTCTCATCTCTTTTGACAAGGAAAAACTCGATTTAGCTAAATTCGCCTACGACTACACTTACGACCGCTACCAATACTACACCAAAGTTTCGCGTAGCCTCAAAACCAACGAAAGCAAAAAAGAACTTTTTGATTATCTAGAAAGTAAATAAAGCTGTTACTTTTCTACTTCATTCAATAAAAAACTTATTTATTTAGGCTAAAACCACAATGTTTGTATTTTAGCAAAAATTGTATTTGTTTTTCAAAAAATATAACTATTTTGGTAAGCAAAATCGGTTCTTGTAAGTCTCCCTCACTTGTATTGTTTTAAAATGTAATCTGTATGCATACTACATCACACTTGTTAATGGTACGCCCCGCCGCTTTTGGATACAATCCCGAAACAGCCGCCACCAACGTGTTTCAGAAAACCCCTGCTGATTTTTCGGAGCAAATTCATCAAAAAGCCTTAGCCGAATTTGACTATATGGTTGAGATACTACAAAAAGAAGATTTGAATGTACTTGTAATAGAAGATACACTCGTTCCTTACAAACCCGATGCTATTTTTCCAAATAACTGGATAAGCACTCACGCCGAAGGCACGGTAGTTTTGTACCCACTACAAGCACCCAATCGCAGGGCTGAACGCCGTCAGGATATTTTAGATACGCTTAAAGCTAAGTTCAGAATACACAACGTTCTCAATCTATCGCATTACGAAAACAGAAACAGATTTCTAGAAGGAACAGGCAGCATGGTGCTTGAACACGACCACAAAGTAGCCTTTGCTAACCTTTCAAGTCGTACTCATAGCGAAGTTTTAGATAGATTTTGCAGTTTGATGGGATACCAAAATGTTAGCTTTCAGGCGGTTGATGAATTCGGGCAACCTATCTATCATACCAACGTGGTGATGACTATGGGCGATAAATTTGTAATTATCTGTATGGAAGTCATAAAAGACGAAATAGACCAAGAAGACCTGCTAACTTCGTTTAGAAAAATGCAAAAGGAAGTCATCAAAATTTCTTACGAGCAAATGAAAAACTTCTTGGGAAATGCTATTGAAGTAAGCAACAATAAAGGGGAAAGATTGCTCATTTTGTCTGAAAGAGCCTATGAAAGTCTGGAAGATACACAGAAAAAACGTTTGGAAACTTACGTTAGGCTTGTCCCTTGCCCACTCAATACCATAGAAACCTATGGCGGTGGCAGTGCAAGATGTATGATAGCTGAGATATTTTTACCTACTTTATAGTTTGGCAAGGTATTTGATAAAATCAAATAAAAGCCACTATAACTATCATTCCAAAACCTTACTCGGAAAGTAAGGTTTTTTTATTATAAAAAATCTGAAAAGAGTTTTCATTGTTCGTTTCGGCTTCGCTCAACGAACAATGAAAAACAAAACTAAATTTTATTGCTTTGCTGCTGCAAATTTTTCTGCAACTTTTTCCCAATTGATGATATTGAAAAATGCCGCTACATACTCAGCACGGCGATTTTGGTATTTGAGATAGTAGGCGTGTTCCCAAACGTCTAAGCCCAAAATAGGTGTGCCACAACGTACGCCCTCAATATCCATCAAAGGGTTATCTTGATTAGCCGTAGAACAAATTTTCAGGCTTCCGTCTTCCATCACACACAGCCATGCCCAGCCCGAGCCGAAACGTCCCATCGCTGCCTTCGAAAACTCCTCCTTGAAAGCATCATACGAACCAAAAGCCTTGTTGATAGCTTCGCCCAACTCACCCGAAGGAACTCCACCGCCATTTGGAGCAAGAATTTCCCAAAAAAGTGTGTGGTTGTAATGCCCGCCACCATTGTTGCGAACCGCTACCGAATACTTGCTGATATTTCTGCAAATTTCTTCAATGCTCAAATTTTCTGCTTCTGTTCCTGCTATTGCATTATTTAGGTTGCTCACATACGCCGCATGGTGCTTGCCGTAATGAATGTTCATCGTTTGAGCATCGATGTAAGGTTCTAATGCGTTTTCTGCGTAAGGTAAAGGTGCTTGTGTAAATGCCATATTCGTTTCTAAGTTTAAAGGTGAAAAAATTTTTACTCTACTTAAAAAAACAACCAAAATGCGTTTTAGTTTCGTTTGCCGCAAAATAATTTTCAAAGACTTATTTTTCAAAACAATCTGATAAAAAAATCTACCTCTATTTTGTGCTTTATTTTTTGATTTGATAATCGTAAAAACTTTTAAAAGTACAACTAAAAATTTTAAAAGTACAATTTTTGAAAAAAATTTGAAAAAATTTGAAAAAAATTGTACTTCATAGTAGAATTGCACCAAGAAATTTTTGATCTAAACCTAAATTTAAAAAAAAATGAAAAAGAATGCTTTTTCTTTTTTGGTATTTTCTATTTCTGCACTGCTCTGTGTAGTAGCGTGTAAGCAAAACTTGCTTTCATCGAAGCAAGAAACTAAAGGTAAAATTCAAACGCTAAATGCAGCCTCATTGCTCCAAAACGGTATAGAAATACCCAAAGGCACACAATGGCATTACACACGCGAAAATCAATCGGAAATACAAATAACTCTGCCCGAAGGTTACGCTTTCTTGCTCTACGACCACGACGAAAACACCTTCAGCATTTCAACGGAAACCGATTATTCGTGTACTTGCGATGGCAATGGTAGTTGTATCGTTGTGTACAATAGCGATTTAGGTTTTGGTTGCCTACAAGGAAGTTGTGATAGACAATGCATAGGAAAATACGTGGGAAAACCAAAGAAAAATAAAAAAACCGTTGAAGGCGTTTTGTATATAGCAAACGATATGCTCGATGCTCAAACCCAAGCAAAAGCTTCTCTAACTGAATTTGGTAAAAAAGGCATCTTTCAACTTGATAGTTTCAGAAATGAAATCAAAAGAACCTATGACTTGATTTACAAATATGTAGAAAAACCTAATTTCGATAACCCTTCCGATAGATATGTTTTTGCTACCTGTTATTTGTATGGTTACGAAGTGGGTATCATTGTTCCTAAAGATGAAAATTTGAGAAAATATTTTCCAAACTTGCAACTCAAAGATACTAACGATAAACCCAAGTCCTGCTCATGCACCGAAGGTAGTGGAACTTGCAAACTAGAAAAAACAGGTCTGTTGGGGTATGTTGCCTATTACTGCACAGGTTGTAAAACTTGTACAATGCACTTTTAATTAGCTGATAAAGTCACGCAATTTGCAAGAAGGCTTACGAAAATAAGCCTTCTTTTTTATTTTTTATACTTGCTAATGTTTTTGAAAATTTCCTCAATGCTCAAATTTTCTGCTTCTGTTCCTGCTATTGCATTATTTAGGTTGCTCACATACGCCGCATGGTGCTTGCCGTAATGAATGTTCATCGTTTGAGCATCGATGTAAGGTTCTAATGCGTTTTCTGCATAAGGCAGTGGTGTTGTGTAAATGCCATAATTGTATTTAAGTTTAAAGGTGAAAAAATCTTTTTCCTATTTAAAAACAATCAAAAAATCTTTTAGTTTCGCTGTTGCAAAAATAATTTTCAAATGTAATTCTTCAAAGTCGCCCTGACACAAATTTTCACTATCTTGCTAATCCAAAAATTCTTTCCTTTTACCAACTATGAACATAGAAAACGCACTACAAACACTTCGGCACAAAATTGATACCCTCGACTCGCAAATCTTGGAGTTGCTCAATAAGCGAATGGAAATCGTTAAAGAAATTGGCAGGCTCAAGAAATCCAACAATGCTCTCATCTATCGCCCCGAACGCGAAAGAGCTATCTTGCAAAGACTTGCTTCGCAAAATAAAGGGCTGCTTAATCAAGCGGCGATAGATGCAATTTTTTTGGAAATATTTGCTGTAGCTCGCAATATAGAAATGCCCGAAAAAGTAGCCTTTTTAGGTCCCGAAGGTAGTTTTTCTCACCAAGCCGCTGAAAGCCGTTTCGGTGCAATGAGCGAGTATATTTCCTTGCCCAGCATCAAAGCTGTGTTCGAGAGCGTACATACCGAAAGAGTGCGTTTTGGAGTTGTACCCATAGAAAACAACCAAGAAGGCACCGTAACCGAAACCATCGACCTACTTAATCAAATTGATGTTCGGATTGTTGCAGAAATTCCTTTGCCTATTCATTTTGCTTTGGCAAGCAACGAAGAAAACATCAAACAAATTCAAAAAATTTACTCACGCGAAATCGCCTTCCGACAATGTAGAAAATTCCTCAACGACTACTTTCCCAATACTTTGCTTGTCAATGTAGAATCTACCTCCAAAGCAGCCGAACTAGCCTGTCAGGAAACAGGCACAGCCGCTTTATGCTCACATATTGCTGCCAAAATCTATGACTTGCCCGTGCTTTTTGAGAACGTAGAAGACAATGCCCACAACACCACACGTTTCTTGATAATCAGTAAGACTTTCAGCAATCAAGCCAGCGGGCAGGATAAAACAACCATTTTGGTAGATTTGCCCGACAAAGCAGGCAGTTTGGCTACTTTTTTGCAAGAATTTGACCGCTACGGCATCAATCTCAATAAAATTGAAAGCCACCCCCGCAAAAACGAAGCCCAATTTAAGTATTGGTTTTACATAGATTTTGAGGGGCACATAGAAGACAAAAACGTTCAGAGAATTTTGGAAGAGTATGATGGGCAAATTCGCTGTCTGGGAAGCTATGTGAAGTTGTGCTAAGTAGAGACGCACGGTCGTGCGTCTCTACTTAGCAATGAATGGTTCAAATCTTTTGAAATTCGCAAGGAATTGATTTTTACGAATTTTTCTCCTGAGGTTGGTGTTCTATCACCAACCTCAAACTTGGTTTGGTCTGGAAGACCAACCAAGAGAGAAGGGCGTGAGTATCTAAATTTACCCTTTTTTAACTTTAAATAATCGAATACCTATTCCAACTTGCCCAGCAACACCAAAATAAGACTGAGAATTTGGATTAGATGAATAAGGCGTAGAAAAACCACCCCCCAGCTGAAAAGAAGCATAACATCTTTTCAGAAATTGTGCCCGAAACCCACTATAAGCGAGAAAAATAAACTCACCATTTTTATCTTTAGGTCTATTAAAATAATCAGGTGTCCAAATCTGCTTGAGAAAATTTGAGTTAGGCAGAAAATCTGCCACAAATGCTCCCGTAGCAATCCAAGCAAAGTTTTTATTTTTACCTAAATGCATTAGTTCTCTTGTATAGCCAAACGTCCAAGTATTGCGGCTAAGCCCAAGATTAAACGTATTCTTTTTGTAGTCTACGTCCAACGCCGGCATAAAAGTAGCATTTGCTCCACCTATTCCATAAGAAATTCCAAAATCCCAATCTCGTTTTTCTTGGGCAAATATTCTATTACTCAAAAAAAATAAGTAAAATATAAGAAAGTAGCTTTTCATGTCAATAAGTTTTACCACGTAATTATGATAAAGTAATCGTAATTCCTGCCACTGTGCCTTTCTCTTGTGGTTGGTGTTCCCTCACCAACCACAGATTTGTTAGAGGTTGGTGGCGGAACACCAACCTCTAGGGAAAAAAACCGCTTCCTAAATCGTTACAAAAATCGTTACAAAAAAATTTTTTTGAATATTTTGGTTCTCTCTTGTGGTTGGTATCATACCAACCACAAGAGGGAAAATTTCAGGCTACTGAAAAATCAATTTTCCGCTCTCTCTCAGTGCGTCCGAAACCTGCAAATCAGAATTTCCCGCTATACAAATCTTTACATAAGGAAGCTCTAACAGCGTATCGGGCAGAGTTTGGAGTTGATTATGTGATACATCAAGATGTTCTAAATCCTTAAGTTGCCCAATTTCAGATGGAAGGCTTGTGAGTTGGTTGCTGCGTACATCTAAGTAATACAGCGATGCAAGACTTCCAATTTCGGGAGGAATTTCAGTGAGTTGATTATGATTTAGATACAGCTCACCCAAAGAGGAAAGTTGCCCAATTTCGGCAGGTAAGGTTTGAATTTGGTTGGCAGCCAAATCCAAATCCTTCAATTTTTTCAGCCCGCAGATGCCCGAAGGGAAATTTTTGAAGTGGTTTTCTCTAAGATTAAGCTCCTTTAAATGCTTGAGGTGAGCAATTTCAGGCGGCAAACTTTCAAGGACATTATCTTCTATATTCAGTTCTTTGAGCTGAGCAAGTTGCCCGATTTCAGGTGGCAAGGTTCGCAAAGGGCACTCGCACAAAAGTAAGGTTTCTAAATGTAGGAGCTTCCCTATTTCGGGCGGCAATATCTTCAAATGATTTCCGGAAAGGTTTAACCATTTTAGCTGTGCAAGCAAAGCAATTTGGGCAGGAAGTTGGTGTAAACCAAACTCCGACAAGTCAAGATGGGTTCTTTTCAGCGGATTCATCTTCCAATGAAACTCTTGTCTATCAAACCAATCGAAGAACACCTTGTAGTTCTCTACGGTATCTCCATAATGCTCCTCAAACGCTGTTTGGTAGTTTTGGGCTAATTGCAGGGCAAGGCGGACGTTGGAGAAGTCATTGCTTTCTAAAAGTTGTATAAGTTTTTCAAATTCCATTCCTCAAAAGCTGTTAGAAGCAAATTTACAATAATATTTGATATAAAAAGTACTTACGTGAAGAAATAAGCCACCCAATTCACTCTAATTTGTACTATCTTGTCAGATTAGGATTGCCTTATCAAAAACCCTAAATTTTTCGGTATTTTCTTGAAAAAAGATTTTTTTTTACCTAATTTTGCTTGCGAATTTAGCCCCTCCTAAACCACAATGAAAAGCTAAGTACCTCAACAAAATTAGATGGACACTTTCATTTTCTCTTGTGGTTGGTGTTCCCTCACCAACCACAGATTTGTTAGAGGTTGGTGGCGGAACACCAACCTCTAGGGAAAAAAACCGCTTCCTAAATCGTTACAAAAATCGTTACAAAAAAAATTTTTTGAATATTTTTTTTTAAAAAAATTTACAAATACTTGTTAATCAAGCATTTATAATAGTTGTATTACTATATTTTTTCTCCTGAGGTTGGTGTTCTATCACCAACCTCAAACTTGGTTTGGTCTGGAAGACCAACCAAGAGAGAAGACAAACCCGTCCAAAGAATTTTTGAAAAATATGAAGGACAAATTCGTTGCTTGGGAAGCTACGTAAAACTATGCTAAATTTTTGAACAATAACCCAACATTATTACAAGTTATCAAATATTTTTCCTAATTTTACAAAGTTTTCGCATATACTTTATTATGAAAATATCTTTTTGCTTTTTGTTTTTACTTTCAATCATTTACGCTTGCAGTTTCTCGCAAGGCGAAACCCAAAAAGATACAATCCAAACTCCAAAAACCGAAACCCAAGCTCTCCTTGTGCTTACAGGCTTCGGCTCCGAACAAACAAATGTTTCTTTGCAAGAACTCAAACAACTATATTGCGAAGGTAAAATTTACGTGCTGGAAACCATAGAAGCCCCATTAAAAGAAATTTTTGGCTGTAACAGCTCTAAAATTTTAAAGAAAGTCAGTGATTTTGCTCCACTTGCCAAAGAAAACTTCTTGCTCTGCAATCTGGAAAACGCTACACCACAATTTAAAGCCCTTTCGGTAGATGGTATCAATTTTTTTAACAATTCTGCAAAATATCCTTTGTATCTGCTTGGCACAGACAAAGAAACTTTCAATTTTTCTGAAAAAATTACACGCTTTACGCTCACAGGTACAACTGCTCTCACACGTTATATGGGCAAAGCTACCGACCAAAACGGCATCGATTGGCTCTTAGAAAATATCCTGCCCGCTGTAAAAGGAGGCGATTTTTTGCACATCAGCAACGAAGTAAGTGCCTTAGACAACTGCCAATATGTACCCGGTATGCGTTTTTGTATGAAAACAGCTCACTTAGAAACCTTCAAAAAATTAGGTGTAAATATCGTAGAACTTACAGGCAATCATAATTTGGATTATGGTAAAGATGCCTACATCAAGACTTACGAATGGTATCAAGCCAATGGTATGAAAACATTTGGCGGTGGTCTCTCGCCCGAGCAAGCCTATCAGACTCTTATACTTAGTTTCAAAGATGGCTCAAAAGTAGCTATGGTAGGCTTCAACGAAAGTTGCCCTGTCAATGAATGTGCAGGTAGGCGTGGCAATCAGGTAGGTGCTGCCCCCTACGATAGCCTACGCGTGAAGCAAATCCTTGAAAATCTGAAAAAAAACAAAGAAATTGGCTATATTATCGCTTCTGTACAATTCGACGAAACAGATTCTTATGCCCCCACTAAAAGCCAAGCAAAAATTACAAAATATTTGATAGATTGGGGAGCAGATTTTGTTTATGGTTCGCAGGCTCATCAGGTTCAGCAGGTTGAGTTTTACAAAGGTAAGCCCATTTTTCATGGCTTTGGAAATTTTCTTTTTGACCAAATCCATCGCTTAGGCGTAAGGCAAGGCTTTTTCTTACATACGTATTTTTACAAAGGAAAAATGGTGCAGGCAGTACCTGTTTTTACTTTTACCGCCATCGAACGACGCCCTGCACTTGCCACTGCCGAACAAATCAAAGAAATCAAAAAATCTATTTTCTTGGATAAAAATCTGTATGGACAATGATTGTACAGACAAGGCATGCCTTGTCTCTGCTTTGGCAATATCGTACAGACAAGGCATGCCTTGTCTCTGCTGAATAATTGACAACTGCTTATGAAATTAACCTTAGACAAAATACGCGAATTTGGCAACATAGAACTACTTGCCAAACAAATGGTGGAAGGTTTTATTACGGGTTTGCATCGTTCGCCTTTTCACGGCTTTTCGGTTGAGTTTGCCGAACATCGCCTCTACAATACAGGCGAAAGCACCCGCCACATCGATTGGAAAGTCTTTGCCAAAACTGATAAACTTTTCGTAAAACGTTACGAAGAAGAAACCAACCTCCGCTGTCAGATTTTACTTGATGTTTCCTCTTCAATGTATTATCCAAAAGAAACCAAAGGCAAACTTACGTTCAGTGTGTTTGCAGCGGCGGCTCTGGCGTATATGCTCCAAAAACAACGTGATGCCGTTAGTATTGCTACTTTTGATAATAAAATCATCGAGCATACTCCCTGCAAATCTACTACGATTCACTTACATCAACTTTTTTTGCTCCTGCAAAGACTTTTAGACGCAGAAAGCAATCTACAATTAACTTTGGCAAGCAAAGTTCTTCACGAAATAGCAGAAAAAATCCATAAACGCTCTCTGGTAGTGATATTTAGCGATATGTTCGAGCAAATTGAAGATGCCCAAGAACTTTTCGGAGCATTACAACACCTCAAACACCAACAACACGAAGTTCTGCTCTTTCACGTAGTTGATAAAAAAACCGAACAAGATTTTGTCTTTGAGAACCGCCCCTACGAATTTATAGACTTGGAAACAGGTGAGAAAGTAAAATTACAGCCTAATCAGATACAAGACAGCTACCGCAAACAAATTGTTGAATTTTCGCAAGAACTAAAAATGAAATGCGGACAATACAAAATTGATTTTATAGAAGTGGATATAGCCCAACCCTTTGAAGATATTTTGTATGCTTATATGGTAAAAAGAGCCAAAATGAGATAGAAAAGATAATTACAGGCTAAAATTTTCTAAAACTTTTACCGAAAGCCTTTGCAAATCGTGAAAAATAAATGTAAGTTTGTTTTTCTCAAAATTTAAAAAATTTGCTTATGAATGATTTATTTCAAAGCCTTACAGGAATGCTGCAAGGCGATGCAGTCAAAAATATGGCTCAAAAATTTGGTGTAGGAGAAGATGTAGTCCAGAAGGTTGTAGCAATGGGCTTACCTATGATTATCAGCGGACTTAACAAAAATGTAACTGATGAAAAAGGAGCAGAATCCCTAAATAAAGCCTTAGACCAACACGATGGCAGTTTGCTTAGTAATTTAAGTAGTGCCTTCAGTTCAAATGCATCTAATATAATGCAAGACGGTATGAAAATATTAGGACACGTATTAGGCGGAACGCAACAACCCGCACAAAATCAAATTAGTAAAAGCGTTGGTGTAAGTACCGAATTAGTTGGCAATATTCTTTCTATGGCGGCTCCACTCGTTTTAGAATTTTTGGGGCAAAAGAAAAAAGAACAAGGTTTAGATGTGAAAGGAATTGTTAATATCGTTCAGACCACCGCCCAACAAGCCCCTCAAAAAGAAATGAGCCTGATTGAGAAATTTCTGGATAGAAACGGAGATGGCAGTGTCCTGGACGATGTGATGGACATCGGTTCCAAGTTTTTGGGCAGTTTCTTTGGCAAAAAAGAAGAATCCAAGAAAAACTAAAATTTTACCTGCTTGATTTTCAAAAATATTTATATTGCCAACAAGTTTTACTTGTTGGTTTTTTTAATGTAATATTCAATGTTCAGACAAATTCTGCTTTTTGGCTTGTTTTGTTCTTTGGTTTCGTGCAGGCTCTATAACCAAAATATAATGTTTAAAACAAACGGAGACTTGATTTACGACAAAGTGCTTTTCGCCAAAATGAATGCCGAGAGCAATTACACTATAAAACCTTACGACCGCCTGCAATTTCGTCTTTACAGCAACGACGGACAAGTCATACAATTTACAGGAGCTTTCGATAACATAAATCCACAAACTCCGAACCAACAAGGAAATCCAATGATGCAACAGCCCCAAAACCAAGCCAATGTAAATAACCCCGTTAATTTCAATGTTTATACCGTACAAACCGATGGCTTTGTGTATTTGCCTATGATTGGTGAAGTACAACTCGAAGGGCTGACTGCTCGCCAAGCCGATAGCTTGCTTTCTATCAAATTTCGTAAATATTACAAAGATAGCTACGTAAGAGTACAATTCCTCAATAAAAGAGCCATCGTCTTCAAAGGTACAAAAGGTGAGGTTGTTCCACTCATCAACGAAAATACTACCCTTGTAGAATTGCTCGCAATGACAGGCGGTATGCCCAACGACCTGCGAGCCACGAATATCCGCCTTATTCGTGGCGATTTGCGAAATCCAAATATTTATGTGATAGACCTTTCTACTGCCGAAGGTATGCGGCGAGTAAATCTGCAAATCCAACCCGATGACATCGTGTATGTTGAACCTATCCGAAAAACCTTTCTTGAAAGTGTCAGTGATATTTCTCCGATTCTTGGGCTTATCACAAGTACAACCACCTTCATTCTGACCTTATTTTTACTAAGACGCTGAAAAAATTTAGCAAACATCAAGTCAAGCTATATCAGCGTGTTTGAGTATGTCTTCTACGTACTCGCGAGTATTGGCAAGACGCGGTACTTTATGTTGCCCACCGAGTTTGCCTTGTGTTTTGAGCCATTGATGAAACGTTCCCACAGGTACGCTGTGTATAATAGGTTTTTGCAAAGCAATATCTTGGTAGCGTTTGGCATCATAATCCGAATTCACTTCTCTGAGTGTGGCATCTAATACTTCTACAAAAAGTTCTAAATTCACAGGTTCTCTTTCAAACTCAATAATCCACTCGTGTCCGCCTTTTGTGCCATCACCTATGTAGATGGGGCAAGCCGTAAAATCGGTAATGGTTGCACCCGTAGCTTGGCAAGCCTTTGCAATTGCCACATCAGCATTTTCTACCATTAGCTCTTCGCCAAAAGCATTGATAAAATGCTTGGTTCTACCTGTAATTTTGATACGATAAGGATTTTTAGAGGTAAATTTAACCGTATCGCCGATTTTGTAACGCCACAGACCACCATTAGTAGAGATAATTATTGCGTAGTTGGTGTTAAGTTCCACCTCCCAAATAGTATAACTTTTCGGAAAAGGATTATCCCAATCTTCCATTTTGACAAATTCATAGAAAATTCCATAATCCAACATCAGGAGCATATCGTCGCGGCTAAGGTCATCTTGCAAGCCAAAAAAACCTTCGGAAGCATTATAGACTTCCATATAGTCTATATTGGGGGCAAGCTGATTGAAAAGTTGGCGATAAGGCTGAAACGAAACTGCCCCGTGAAAAAATACTTCTAAGTTTTCCCAAACTTCTTTAATATGTTTTTTTCCTGTTATTTCAAGCACTCTTTGCAGTAGCACAATCATCCACGTAGGCACGCCCAAAAGACTGGTGATGTTTTGCCCTATGGTTTCTTGTGCCATTCTCTCTATTTTTTCTTCCCATTTGGCAAGCATTGCTACCTCAAGGCTTGGTGCTCGCAATCGTTGAGCCCAAGCAGGTAGTTGTTGCGTAACTACTGCCGAAACATCGCCATAAAAAATTCCTTTTGTTTCGGTGCTTTCCTGAAAAGTACCTCCTATGCCTAAACCTTTGCCTAAGGCAAATTTTGTATTGGGGCAATTTTCTATGTAAAGTGCAATCAAATCTTTTCCACCTCTAAAATGGCAACTAATCAGCGATTCTCTGGATACAGGAATAAATTTGCTGCGAGCGTCGGTCGTGCCTGAAGACTTAGAAAACCAACGAATAGGACTGCCCCAAAGTACATTCTGCTCACCTCGCATCATTCGCATTATGTAGGGAGCAAGTTCCTCGTATGAAGAAACAGGCACTTTTCTTTGGTATTGTTCTATATTTTTTATGAGAGAGTAATCATATTTTTTGCCCCATTCTGTATTTTTTGCCCCTTTCAAAAGCATAGCAAATTGTTGCTCTTGCACCTGCGAAGCATTGTGCATAAAATGACTAATACGCTTATAGGGTTTGTGCAGAAAGTATTTAAGTAAAGGTAAAATCGGGTACAGCCAACTCATAGTATCTTTTTAAGCCTCTTGGTATTAAGCAAGAATTTCTTACGAACAATCTTTCAAACATTTACAAAACTATAAATTATTGCTCTGAAAGTCAAAAAACATTCTGACAAAATATTTAGATTTCTGCAAAAATTTGTACCTTTGTTCTCCAAAAAAATCAAAAAATATGGCTCAAAGTGCGTTTATTGTTAGCCCCAGTTTTAATGAAGAATATTTTTCAGAAGAAAAAATCAAAAAACTTCAAAATGAATTTCAGAAGGCTTTGCCCTACAAGCATCTTGTAATGGACAATTTCTTGAAAAAAGACTTTGCTGATGTGCTGCACGACAATTTTCCCCCTACCGAAAAACTCGCTAAACATTACGACGGCTTAAATGAGAACAAATCGGAAGGAGCAAATTTTGGTGATTTTCATCCTGCCTTTGCCGAATTGCGTAAAGACCTGATGAGTAAAGAGTTTGCGGCTTGGATGTCGGCTGTTACAGGCATTGCCGATGTGTTTGTAACTGACGACAATCTCGGATGTGGCTTACACGAAGGCAAAAACGGCAGTTTCCTTGACGTACATATAGATTTCAACATTCACGCCGAAAAAAATGTGCATCGTCGCCTCAATATGCTCATTTATATGAACAAAGATTGGAAGCCACAATACGGAGGCGATTTAGAAATGTGGAACGCCAATATGACTAACTGCGATAAAAAAGTAGCTCCCCTATTCAATAGAGCCGTTATTTTTGAAACCAACGAAATATCTTATCACGGCTACTCTAAAATCAACGTTCCCGAAGGAATGACACGCAAATCCATTTATACCTATTTTTATACCCAAACACGCCCCGATGCCGTAAAATACCACGATACTATTTTCAAACCTCGCCCCGATGAGGCACTTACCAAAAAAATTGCTACCAATACCAAAGAAACCCTCAAAAATTTTATCAAAAGACAGATGCGTAAGGTAGGAATTGTGTTTAAATAACAATGAACAATGAACAATAAACAATGAACAATGAACAATAAACAATGAACAATGAACATTGAACAATGAACATTGAACATTGATAATTGATAATTGATAATTGATAATTGTACAGACAAGGCATGCCTTGTCTCTCTTAGGCTTCGCTCAGCATCCTTAACTGATAACTGATTATGCAGATAGACAAACAAACTCTCGCAAATATTGCTCACTTGGCTCGTTTGCAGTTCAACGAAACCCAAACCGAACAAATGATAGCCGAAATGAGTAAAATTTTAAGTTGGATGGAAAAACTCAACGAAATAAACACTGATGAGGTTGCTCCACTTATTCATATCTCGCAAGAAATCAACGTTTTGCGAAATGATGAACCCCAAACCTCTTTAAACCACGAAAAGGGCTTAGCCAATGCCCCCAAACGTGATGCAAACTATTTTAGAGTACCAAAAGTTATAGAATAAAAAACGTAGGAATAGACTAAGTTACTCTCCTACTCAATCAATCAGTTTATGGAATTTGAACTAAATATCGCTCCGCTCCAAACTTGGCTACCATACCAAGAAACAGCTATCATTGCAGGACCTTGCAGTGCCGAAACCGAAGAGCAATTAGTAGCTACTTGCTTACAACTCAAAAGCCTGAAAGTTAGTGCTTTGCGTGCAGGTATCTGGAAACCTCGTACTCGTCCCGGTAATTTTGAAGGACACGGCGAAGTGGCTTTACCTTGGATACAAACCGTCAAACAATCGGTAAATTTGCCCTTTGCCATAGAAGTAGCAACTCCCCAACATATAGAACTTGCCCTCAAATACGGTGTAGATATTCTTTGGATAGGTGCAAGAACTACGGTCAATCCCTTCAATGTACAAGATTTGGCCGATGCTCTGCGAGGCGTTGATGTGCCTGTAATGGTAAAAAACCCCGTCAATCCTGATTTGGCACTTTGGCTCGGAGCTATTGAGCGTATTCACAAGGCTGGCGTTACTAAAATTGCCGCTATTCATCGTGGTTTTTCGTCTTTGCAAGAAAGCAAATACCGAAATCCCCCTACTTGGCAAATTCCTTTGGAATTGAAGCGTATTTTTCCTCATTTGCCTCTGCTCTGCGACCCCAGCCATATCACAGGCGAGAGAACCCTCGTGCAAAAAGTAGCTCAAAAAGCCTTAGACCTCAATTACGACGGCTTGATGATAGAAACACATATCACGCCCGATAAGGCTTGGAGTGATGCCAAACAACAAGTAACGCCACAAGCACTTGCCGAAATGATTGAAAGTTTCCAAATCAGGAGGCAAAGCACCGATGATGCCGAGTTCAATAGTTATTTGGAGAGCATCAGAAAAAAAATAGATGAAGTAGATAGAGAAATTATCGAAATCTTAGCAGCAAGAATGGCTTTGGTAGAACAAATTGGGGATTACAAACGCGAGAACAATGTAAGTATCTTCCAAATTGAGCGTTGGAACGAAATTTTCCGCACCCGCCCCCAATGGGCTGAAAAAATGGGTTTGAGTAAAGACCTTATCCAAGAAATTTACAAACTCATTCACGTGGAGTCTATCCGCAAACAAACCGAAGTGATGAACCGTGTCAATGTTGAGTGATACATAAAATTTTGCAGTAAAAAATGAAAAAACCTTCACCAATAAATAATTGGCTTCATATAAAGTGTAGGAAACATTCGCTACTTTTTACTGCAATTTTTTATCTTTTGCTTCAATACAGCTACGCACAACTCAAAGAATACAGCCGTTTTGAGCAAAAAATCCCCCGAAAATCCGACTACACCTTTGAGCTATTGCCTTTGCCGCAAGAAAAAAAATTGATTGTCTTTGGAGAAAAAGAAAATTGGGACGAAGAAACAAGGCGAAGATTGTATTATTTCAAGGTTTTGGATTCATCACTTACCCAAATTCGTGAAAAAGAGTACAAAATAGAACGCAAGTGGCAATACGAAGGCTATCATACCGATAGCACAAATTTATACCTACTTTTCTATACCGATAATCACCGCCAGTTTGCTTTGCTGTCGTATAGTTTTACAGGCGATTTGGACTTCAAACAGGGCGATATTCCTTTTTCATTTAACCCAAGCACTTTTGTTGTCTTTGGAAACAATCTATTTCTGATTGGCACTAACAAGGGCAAAGACGTTATCATTGATTTTAGCTTTTTTGATAACACCCTCAAAGTTGTTCCTACTTATTTTGATGATAAATTTGACATCAAAAACATTGCCATCAATCGCACCGAAAATGTTGCTCACGTACTCATCAGAGAAAACAAACGCGGACTTAAAAACTTTTTCATTCGCCAACTCCTCAGTAACGGCAAGCAAATAGGCGAAACTAAACTGCTTTTTGATAGAGAAAAATATCCTACCGATTTGGAGATGCTTAGCATCAATAATGAAAATTATTTGATAGGATTATACGGCAACGGACAAAGCCACTTCTACTCACAAGGCTGGATTTGGGGAAAATACCGAGCCGACGAGAAGCCCTACCTCAAACAAGAATCTTTTGATTACCTCAAATATTTTTTTGAATACCTGCCTACCGAAAAACGCAAAGAACGCGAAAATGAAAAAGTAAAAGAAAAACTACAAAAGGGCAAACATTACAACTACAAACTTCGTCTTCGCTTGCACAAACCGATTTTTTGGGACAACAAAATTATAGCTGTTGCCGAAAGTTACAACGCCTCATATCAGTACAACAACTCTATCCTGAACCCCTACCCCATAATGGCTACCAATCCGATGCTTTTGCCCCCTATGTACGACCGCTGGCGTAGCTACCGATACCTTTACAATACAGCCCCACCTACTTATCAGTTTGTGCATTCTATCATAATGGCTTTTGATTTACAAGGTAATTTACTTTGGGATAATGCAATGAAAATCAAAGATATAACCAAAACCACGCTGCACGAAAACGTAACGCTTTCTTTGCAGAAGCAGTATAGCATTTTACTGCAACCCCACGACAAAGGCATCAATCTGAAAGTTTTTAAAGAAAGAGAAGTAATCTACGCCAACGAAGAAGTGCCATATCAACTCAATTATGAAGTTTCGCCCGATAAGGAAAAGAAAATACGCCCTACAAATAATGAAGTTTTGGCTTGGTTTGATGATAATATCCTGATTGCAGGCATATACAATCCGAAAGCCGATAAAATTTTTTCGCGTGAGGAAGATGTTTTTTATATTGCCAAAGTGAAATTTCAAAAACCATGACAGATGCAAACACAAGGAATGTTAAAAGAAAATGCCTTAGCAGGCAGAACGATTGTAGTTACAGGCGGCGGAACAGGCTTGGGCTACTCTATGAGCAAGTATTTTTTAGAACTTGGAGCAAATGTAGTCATCACAAGCCGAAAAATCGAGGTACTTACCGAATCGGCTGAAAAATTGAAACAAGAAAGTAAAAATGGCAATGTCTTGCCTGTCGCTTGCGATGTACGTAAATACGAAGAAATTGAAGCCCTTTTGCAGGCAAGTGTAGAAAAATTTGGCAAGGTTGATGGTTTGGTCAATAACGCTGCAGGCAATTTTATCAGCCCTACCGAGCGACTATCGCACAGAGCCTTCGATACGGTGGTAGATATTGTTTTGAAAGGAACGTATTATTGTACGCTTAGTTTTGGAAAATATTGGATAGAAAAGCAAATCCCTGCTTCGGTTTTGAGTATCGTAACGACTTACGCTTGGACAGGTTCGGGCTATGTAGTGCCTTCGGCTTGTGCAAAGGCAGGTGTGCTTGCTCTTACAAGGTCTTTGGCGGTAGAATGGGCAAAGTATAAGATTCGTTTCAATGCCATTGCACCAGGTCCATTTCCTACGCCCGGGGCTTGGGAACGTTTGTTTCCGCCTGCCTTAGCCGAAACAGATTTAGGCAAAAAACTCTCTCCCGAGCATAGAGTACCTCTTGGGCGTGTAGGCGAACACCAAGAGTTGGCTAATTTAGCCGCCTATCTGATGTCCGATTTTTCGGCTTATGTCAATGGAGAAGTCATTACGATTGACGGAGGCGAATGGATAAAAGGAGCAGGCGAATTTAACGACCTCAACGAGCTACCCAATCAAATGTGGGATTTCTTAGAGCAAATGCGTAAGAAAGGATAAAACCAAATATTTTTGAGGTGATTGTGCTTATATTTGGGGAATTTCTATAATTTTGCGAAGTTTCCCTTCGGAGAGGTGCCCGAGTGGTTGAAGGGGCACGCCTGGAAAGCGTGTATGCGGGAAACCGTATCGGGGGTTCGAATCCCCTCCTCTCCTCAAAAAAGCCCTCTATTGCAAAATAGAGGGTTTTTTGAGAGTATTAAGTTTAGATAGATTTTGTATATTTGTAAAAAAAATCTATCAAATGTATGAATGCTATATCCTGTAAAAAATGTGGAAGTACAAATGCTGTTAAAAATGGAAAAGTAAGAAACCAACAGCGATATAAGTGTAAAGATTGTGGTTTCAATTATATTTGTAGAGACAGTCGGCGGAAAGTGAAACCAGAAGCAAAGGCTTTGGCAGTTCTTCTTTATGGAAGTGGTAAAGCAAGTTATGGGATGATTGCAAGATTATTGAATGTCAGTCGCACTGCTGTTTTACAGTGGATAAGAAGTATAGGCAAACAAATGCCTCTTCCTGAAATAGATTCAGAACTTGAGGAGGTGCAAATAGATGAAATGTGGCATTATCTTAATAAAAAAAAGAAAAAATATGGATTTGGAGAGCGGTGGATTGTATTAGAAACCGAACCATCGGATGGGTTATCGGCAATCGTGATGCTCAAACCTTTCAAAAACTCTATGAACAATTAAAAGACAAGGTGAAAATGTTTTACACAGATAACTGGGAAGTTTACAGAAAAGTTATTCCTTCTGATAAACTTACACAAGGTAAAAAACATACAATAGGTATAGAGCAAAATAATGCTAACATTAGACATTATCTTGGACGTATGACACGGAGAACGAAAGTAGTTTCAAAATCAATAGAAATGATAGATATTTCATTGCGAATAACTTGCTGTTTAAATGAATATGGCTATTACAACTTTTTTCAAAATCAATTTTTACCTATCTTTACTTAACACTCTCAAAAATGGAAGTTTTAGCCTACCCGTATTATCACATTTGGTTTTACCCGACACAAAGAACCAACACTTAGCAATACCCAAAGAGCCAATTTTCCTCCCCACTATAACGACCGTGAGAAATGAAAGTGTAACTTTGCAACTATGAAAATTCTAATTATTGAAGACGACCCGACATTAAATAAAAACATCCATGAGGCACTAATTGCAGAAGGCTACAATGCAGAATGTGTTTACGATGGTTTATTAGCTGAACGACTGCTAAAAAAAAATGAGTATGATTGTATTATAATGGATGTTAATCTGCCAGGCAAAACTGGCTTTGACCTGTGCCGTGATTTTAGAAATTTTAATACACAAACACCTGTATTAATGCTCACAGCATTTAGTGAATTAGACGATAAAATAAAAGGTTTTGACAGTGGTGCAGACGATTATCTGACCAAACCTTTTTATATGCGTGAACTACTTTTAAGAATTAACGCTCTTATTAAAAGAAGAAACTCTTTTTCCGACACTAAAAATAAAACTATAACAGCAGACGATATAGTAATTCATTTACACACCAAAAAAGTAACAAGACAAGAAAAAGAAATTGAATTAACACCAAGAGAGTTTCAAATCCTATTAAAGCTAATTGAAAACAAAGGTGAACTGGTTTCTAAAAACGATTTGA
>Ga0272446_1001030_pt1 | contig 41764 bp, 26 predicted proteins | sample YNPCB0061_FD_194587 | JGI IMG/M metagenome (GOLD analysis project Ga0272446, IMG submission 194587) | Hot spring microbial mat communities from Yellowstone National Park, WY, United States - YNP-CB-006-1 | ecosystem: Environmental > Aquatic > Thermal springs > Hot (42-90C) > Sediment | place...
GTCTACTACTCGAAGCGACTTGGGAACCGAGCCATGAAACGACCCATGCGACGCAAAGACTCCCGAGCATTCACGCTCATCGAGCTACTTGTCGTGATTGCGATCATTGCTTTGCTTATTGGCCTATTGCTTCCTGCGATTCAACACGTCCGGGAGGCGGCGGCTCGCATCCGCTGTACCAACTCTCTACGGCAGCTTGCGCTCGCGGCCCATCACGCCCATGATACGAACCAAACGTTGCCGCCTGGCCTGGGCTATTGGCCGGGTGCGAATGCTTATGGAACGCTGCACTTTCACCTATTACCCTACCTCGAACAGCAACCCCTTTACCAACGCTCGTACTTTGCCGGTTTCTACTTCGTCGCCAATAATCAGGTCTACTCAGCGCCTTTGAAATTTCTCATTTGTCCATCTGACCCAAGTGCACCGGCCGAGGGACAGGCCCACGATACCGTGGGGAATACCTGGGGTGTGAGCAGCTACGCTGCGAATGTTCAGATCGTTTGCCGCGTCGCCGCGAATGGGAGGATGATTTCTCCCGACTATCACGCGCGATTACCCGGCTCCATCAGTGATGGCTTATCGAACACGATCCTATTAGCCGAGAAGTATGCACAATGTGCGAATAACAATTACCCCGCCGGCGGCAACTTCTGGGGCTACTATTATACAGGGGCGAATCTGCAGCCGTTTCATCCCGGTTTTGTCATCTCTTGGAATGGTTATAGCATCGGGCCTAGCTCCAAGTTCTTGGTGAATCCAACGCCTTTCAACGGCAACTGCGATCCGACCCTTGCTTCCTCGGCCCATTCCGGTGGTATTCCCGTCGCCTTTGCGGATGGTAGCACCCGATTTCTTTCAACGAGTATCACACTCTATACCTGGTGGTATTTATGCACCCCCAATGGAGGTGAAGTCGTTACAGACGATGCTTATTAATCAATGTGAGATAGAGATATGAACACGAAATCCAAGACACTCGTCGTATGCTCAACTCTATTGGCCATCCCACTGGTGTCGGGATGTGGATCGAATACCGCGACCGTCACAGGTACTGTCACCTATCAGGGTAAACCGGTGCCGGGAGGGTCCGTAGTCTTATACTGCGCGGACAAGCAGATCGTTCGCGGGCTCATCGGAACCGATGGCCGCTACACCATCCCGAACGTCCCCTGTGGCCAAGCGACCGTCACGGTTCATTCCCCCTCCCGATTACCAGATGGTTTGCGCATACGACAGAAATTACCACCCGTCCAAAATGGGCCAAAACCGCCAATACTTGATGCTACTGAGAATCCCGGCCGAGGTGGAGGTATTCCTGCACGCTATGCGATGCCCGATGAATCGGGGCTGGTTGTCGTAGTCACAGGTCGTCTTTTGGTTTTTGATATCGATTTACAACCATGAGTATTTCAGAAAGTCTTGCAACACAGTCGTTTATCCCCGCCACTCATCGTGAAACGATAATCTGGCGGGTTTCCACACTCATCGCCGGATATGCACTTCTGGCGATGGGCTGCATTACACTTGTTTGTTGGATCATCGGCTCTCCGGAATTGATTCAGTTTCATCCAGCGTTAATGCCACTGCATTACAACGCAGGCATCGGTTTGCTCATTTGGGGAGGTGGGTTTCTTGCCGTCGCGCATCACTTTAACCGCTTAGCCTGTGTATTGGGTTGCGCGTTAGTCGCTGTGATGATCGCAAACCTGGCGCTAACGATCTGCGGTGGAGATCTGCATCTGGATCAATGGTTGGTACGGTGCAACTGTGCGAATACACCGTATCCAGCCACGGGTATCGCTCTTGGACTTTCAACCGCTCTTGGGTTTGGCGGGATCGGGCTGATATTGCTAACAGGTCAAGTGCACTTCAGACACGCGAACTTGGTTTGCAGTCTACTCGGTACATTTTATTTAACGGGAATGATTTCGTTGTTACTCACAACCCACTACCATCAGTGGGCAACAAGCTTCATCAGCCGACCCTCTGCATTCTGCGTGATTGGTTTTGCATTAGGGGGTTTAGCCTTTAGCACCGCCTCGATCCGTCATGGCCATTCGGCTCAAACCCTTGGGTTGATTCTCCCACTCAGTGTGTGTTGTGGAGGCATCATCGCAACTATTGTGGTCTGGCATGTACTTGGCGAGGACCAAGATCGCAGGATTTTTCAGCGCATTCAATTTGAAACAGCGGATGTTCGCAAACAAGCCCAAGATCAATTGCAGGCCCTTTTCGAACATTTGACCAGACTATCGCAGAACTGGAAAGCGGAAAATCCCGAGCAGAACCGATTGGATGTTGGTAATTTTGTCGGTTCGGTGCCGAGTTGTATGGGGGTGGCTCGAATCGATTCCGATCTGAAGCTTCACTGGGTTGAGACTCGGGGGTTAGTAAACAACACGTTGAGTCTTACCGACCTGGGTATTGACCAACCACTTACCGATGCTGTTCGGCAGGGCAATCAAATTATCTTGCGTGCCCCCCGATCGAAATGGCGCGGTCAACGAGTACTTGTGATTTATGTGCCCCACCAATCCTACTCCGCCAACGGTGGACTACTCAGTGTGTATAACCTGACGGATTATCTCGGCAATCTTATCAACACGAATGTTGCCATGGGTTACGCTGTTCAAGTTACTGATCATGAAGAACCGATTTTTAATCGATCAACAACTGACGATCAGTATCGAGAGCGTTGGCAACAGACGTTGCCACTAAACATTCCCGGTCAGAACTGGAAAGTGACTGTCTGGCCGACCAGTGAATCGTTACAACGGGAAAACCTACAACTGCGACCGTTAGCATTTCTGGTTGGGATGATCACAACTTGCCTGGTCACCTTGGCGGTCCATCTCGCATTAACTGCTCGCCGACGGGCTTATGCTTTAGAAGCGGAAGTCCGTCAGCGTGAGCTCGCACAGCGAGCCCTATCGCAAAGCGAACAAAAGTACCGGTGCTTGATCGAAAATCTGGGGCAAGCGATTTTTCTTCAGGATCACCAACACCGCTACGTCGCTGCAAACCCTCAGTTTTGTAAAAGCGTCGGTCGTACTGAACAGGAGATAATTGGTGCGACCGAACTGGATCTATTCGACCCGAAGCGGGCATCCGTGTTCGCCCAGGATGTGCAGACCGTTTTGACCGACGGAAAGAGCCTCGAAAGTGAAGATGAGATCGTTCTAAATGGTCGCAAGGCTCACGTTCATCGCATCTTGACTCCTGTTCAGGATGCGACAGGCCAGGTTACTGGTGTTCTGGGCATCTGTTGGGATGTGACACAACAGCGTCAGCTGGAAGCCCATGTTCATCAGGCCAACAAAATGGATGCCATCGGGCAACTCGCCGGAGGAATAGCCCATGATTTCAACAACTTGCTCACAGTCATTTTGGGCAACCTGGAACTTTTATTAAATACATTACCGCCAACAGGGCATCAGTACGAACTTACCCAATATGCACATCAGGCGGCGACTCGAGCTGCATCGCTGACCCAACGTTTACTTGGATTCTCGCGTCGTCATCAACTGGATTGGACACCGACTAATCTGAACACAATTGTAGAAGAGGTGGTCTCGCTTCTCCGTCGAACAATTGACCCCCTCATCGAGATAGAGACTCAAACGGATCCCCAACTTTGGCCCGTCCTCGCTGACCCGGCCCAAATCAATCAGATTTTGATGAATCTCTGTCTGAATGCACGTGACGCGATTGATATTCCAGGCCGCATTTTGATCGAAACGTGTTGTGTTTCAGCAAGCGAATTATCCACAAACCACCAAGTGAAAGGCCAGACTGGCGATGTGGTGCGGCTGAGCGTCTCCGACACTGGTCGCGGTATGACTGAGGATGTGAAAGCTCGCATCTATGAACCGTTCTTTACAACCAAGGAAGTGGGTAAGGGGACTGGGCTTGGCTTATCCATGGTATTTGCCATCGTTCGGCAACATAAAGGCTGGATTGAATGCTGGTCCGAAGTTGGCCAAGGCACTCGGTTCGATATCTTTTTGCCCCGGTGTGAGCGCTCCCTTACTGTCAAGCAAGACTCAACTGATTCACTACCCACCCCAGGACCGAGGGAAAAACGAACCATACTTGTTGTTGATGATGAAGAACTCATTCGACGCTTAGCCTCGATGACGTTATCCGCGGCAGGTTACACCGTCATCGAGGCTACGGATGGACAACAGGCACTCGAGATCTATCAACACGAATGGGAACGAATTGATTTAGTCTTACTTGATCTCACGATGCCAGCGCTGTCCGGTCACGATGCTTTTCGGCATCTCCTTAAACTCAATCCACAGGTGAGAGTGGTCTTCGCCAGCGGCTACGCTGCCGAGCAGCTTTCAGATGAAGAAAAGCAACAGATGGCGGGTTTCGTCAAAAAACCATACCGACCAGGTGATTTATTGACAGCGGTTGAGGAAGCTTTAGCGAAATGCACACACTTCCAATCTTCGGTTTCGGAACCTGATACGCTTCATCTGGAACACTTAGTTGTGTAGCGATACTTTGTAACCGGCGAATAGGCGCCTAATTTAAAGGAATTATTCACCCAGCAGTTGGCGTAATATTTCGTCGGGTGCTGGCTCATAGCTTAGCGGCTCCATGACAGCTGCCGCACGACCTTGACTAAGGCTGCGAACTTCATTGGCATAGGTAAAGAGTTCCGAAAGCGGGACTTGGGCGATCACCTCGACCATGTCACCTGTGGGGCTCATCTCCTGCGCGTCAATTTGACCCCGACGCTTGGTGAGATCCCCAAGAATACTACCCAGGAACGCCGACGGGGTCGTCACCGTGACTTTCATGATTGGCTCCAGCAATTGGACATTATTCTGGGTGGCATCACGGTAAGCCTTGATTGCTGCTGCCATGAAAGCATCTTCGTTGGAGAGTACTGGATCGAATCGGGCGTCGAGTAATCGGGCTTGAGCATTCATCATGGGGTATCCCAATTCGCCCGTCGAAAGCGCATCAGCCAGCGCTCGTTGCGCCGCCGCAAGAAAAGCAGGCGGTACTGGATTGGCCTCGGTATCAACGACACTCAGCACACTGACCGGTTTTTCGCTTTTGAAATTCGTGAATGAAACTTTTAACTCAGCAAATGCGGGTTTATCGCCCAATCGATCGATTTTGACCTCAACGGTTCGTGGCTCTCGGAGCATCTCACGATAGCTCACCCGCGGTTTGCCAACCCGGACTTTTAGCTTAAAGTCACGCTCCAAGCGGTGACGTTTTACTTCGAGATGCAGCGTACCCATGCCGCTCATCAGTGTTTGCCCCGTGTCCTTGTCGGCCCGTACTTTGAAGGTGGGATCCTCAAGTTGCAAAACTTCAAGTGCCTGAGCCAACTTATCCTTGTCGGCACTACTTTCGGGTTCGATCGACTGACTGACAACCGCTTCTGCAAACGTGATCGGTTCCAGGAGGATAGGATGGGCGGTGTCACAGAGTGTGTCACCAGTTACGGTATCCTTTAAGCCCACAACACAGACGATGTCGCCAGCCGGACCGCTTTCCACCTCCTCGAGCCCACGATTGGGATCGGCATGAACATGGAACAATTTGGGAATGTTTTCTTTCACATCCTTGCCCGGATTGTAGGCCCGCATTCCGGGACGCATCATTCCCGAATAGACACGAACAAAAAATCGGTTGCCACTCGGATGAGCAGTTGCTTTGAACACCAAACCACAAAACGGGTCTTTCAAGTCGGGCTTTCGCTTTTGCTCCTTTTTACCCTTTGGATCAGTGCCTGTAACCGGCGGTCGATCCAGGGGGCTGGGTAAATAAAGCGTGATGGCATCTAGCAACGGTTGAATGCCGATATGTTCTCGACCACTTCCTGAAAGCACGGGATAAATCTTACGGGCCAGACATTGTTCCCGGATTAATTGCCGGATTTTGCTGGGCTCGGGAGTAATACCCTCCAAAACACTTGTTGTGATCAGGTCTTTGTCATCGTGCTTGGTGAGCACATCAATGAGAAGTTCGCGGTAATGCTCGGCTTCGGTTCGCGAATCTTGCGGTATTTCTTCAACTCGTACTGTCTTACCCAGGTCCCCCCCATCGAAGTACAAGGCCTTAAACTCAACCAGATCGATCACTCCCCGGAAGGGGGTCCGGCTGTCAGACTCACTACCGGAACCGATGGGTATCACTATGGGTACGGGCCGACCGTGCTCGGAAAAATTCGGCGTGAGACGCTGCTCGATCGATTCCAGGGTTTTGGCATAACTGGCGCCCACGACATCCATCTTGTTGACAAAGACCAGCCGCGGCACGCCATACTTATTCGCCTGTCGCCAGACGGTTTCGGACTGCGCTTCCACACCCTTCTGAGCATCAAAAACAACAACAGCACCATCCAGCACTCGAAGGGATCGTTCAACCTCGGCCGTGAAATCGACGTGCCCCGGGGTATCAATGAGGTTAATCGTGTGGTCCGCCCATTGAAACGGTACACATGCCGAGTAAATCGTGATTCCTCGGGCTTGCTCTTCAGGGTCATAATCAGTTTCGGTCGTTCCCTCGTCCACGCCCCCCAGCTTATGCTTGGCTCCCGCATAATAGAGCAGATGTTCGGTCGTGGTTGTCTTCCCAGCATCAATGTGTGCTATCACACCGATATTACGGACTTTTGGTAAATCAAAACCGGTTTTCTTGGCCATGGCAGGATGTCCTTGGTCCAGTGTACCCGGGAACGAGTCGGTAATAAAAAAATCCTTGGTCGGATCGGGGTATCCCGTCGGACCAAGGACGATAACGGATGGACCAAGCACTACCAGGCGAAATGGCTGAAGGCTTTGTTCGCCTCGGCCATCTTGATGGTGTTTTCTCGCTTGGCCATGGCTTCACCTTGACGTTGATACGCAGCCATGATCTCCTCAGCCAAACGGAGGTAGGTTGGTCGGCCAGACTTAGCCCGAATTGCAGCCAAGATCCAACGGATGGCGAGACTTTCGGCTCGTTTCGGTTTGACCTGCATGGGTACCTGATAGTTGGCACCACCCACGCGACGGCTGCGAACCTCCAATGTCGGTTTAACGTTGTTAACCGCATCGGTGAAGACCTGGATAGGGTCTGCATCGGGCATTCGCTTCTTAATTTGGTCTAAAGCGTCGTACACCACCCGGGTGGCAACAGCCTTCTTGCCGTCCCACATCAGGCAATTAATGAACTTGCTGACCAGGATCGAATTATAGCGGGTATCCGGAATCAGCTTATCATAGCTTGCAGTACGAGTCTTAGCGCCCATGGTTCCATTTCAAGCGGGAAGTTTAGATTGATATTCTCACTAAATACTACGGGTTTCCTACACATCGTGTGTGCTACACGATTCGGCTACCACTCGTCACCCATCTGATGTTACTAGGTCAACCCGGGTTCGCTGTTACTTACCTTCCTTTTTGGCCCCATACTTAGATCGTGCCTGTTTACGGTCCTGTACACCTTGGCAATCAAGCACACCGCGGATGATGTGATAGCGCACACCAGGCAAGTCACGCACGCGACCACCTCGAACCAATACAATCGAGTGTTCCTGCAAGTTGTGCCCTTCGCCGGGAATGTACGCGGTCACTTCAATTCCATTAGAAAGCCGAACACGAGCTACTTTTCGTAGGGCTGAGTTCGGCTTTTTGGGGGTCATGGTTTTAACGATCGTACATACCCCACGCTTTTGAGGACACCCCTGCATGGCGGGGTGCTTGGGTTTTGATTTCTGTGGCTTGCGTGGAGCCTTGATTAACTGATTGATCGTCGGCATTCGTGTATTATCCTGCTAGACCGCCAGGCTCAATCACCCAGCGGAATTAGTATGTTAGCAATCTAACGATGTGTGGGAAGACCAAGCGGGTTGGATTTTCCAACATGTATCGCATGGACTTTTCCACGGGGTGAGCATCATTGGATAACCGTTGCATCGGGAGCCACTTCGGTATCCGCGGTACTTGTCAGTTCCTGCCCCTCTGGCGCGTTGATTCGAACCTCCGCTTCCTGGTGAGTCTTAAAACCGGTACCAGCGGGGATCAAATGCCCAAGGATTACGTTCTCTTTCAAGCCGACTAACAGATCGACCTTACTGGCTAGAGCTGCCTCCGTCAGTACCTTTGTGGTCTCTTGGAAAGAGGCGGCGGAGATGAAGCTGTCGGATTGAACCGCTGCCTTGGTAATTCCCAACAACTGCACGGTATTGGTTGCCGGTGTCGGAGTTTCACAGGTTGGCAACTTCTTCTTACCTCCGGCGCGTTCAAGATTGGCGCGTTCTTCCTCAAAGGCTTCCTTGCTAACGATACGCCCGGGTTCGAAGGAGGAGTCACCTTTGTCGACGATCTTGACCGATTCCTCGATCAATCGCCGATTGATTTCGTTGAAAGCAAATCGATCCATGACGGCCCCGGGGAGTAAGCCGGTGTCGCCGGTAGTTTTGACCTGCACCTTTCGGAGCATTTGCGCAACGATAATTTCAATATGCTTGTCGTCGATGTCCACTCGTTGGGAGCGGTAAACCGCCTGCACCTCGCGAACCATGTATTCCATGACTGCATCAGTGTCCTGAATGCGCAGAATGTCGTGGGGTACCAGAGGACCATATACAAGCGGATCACCAGCTTTCACATACTCCCCATTATGAACGCGGAGGATTGCCCCCGCCGGAACCATGTGTTCACGGACCTCGCCGGTGGGTTGCCCGGTCTCGGGATCTTCTGGATGCACCTCGATGATCTTCTTGCCCCGTTTCTTGTCACCAATGCGAACCTTGCCGCCCACTTCGGCCATGACAGCCGGATTACGTGGTCGTCGTGCCTCAAACAACTCTGTCACGCGTGGCAAACCACCGGTGATGTCTTGCGTCTGCGAGACCTCACGCGGCGTTTTGGCCAAAAGAGTGCCCGCCGAGACTTTTTGCCCCTCCGTAACTTGGAGGTTGGCACGTTCAGGAATCGCATACCCCTTAAGCACCGCGCCATTCGCAGCAGTGATTTGGATCACAGGGTGCAGGTCACCCTTATGTTCCATGATGGTCCGCCGTTCAATGCCCGTCGAGGCATCGCGTTCCTTGCGAAGGGTAACGCCCTCCTTAATGTCCACATACTTGACGATACCAGCTTCCTCAGAAATGATCGGCAACGAGTGAGGATCCCACTTGACCAGTGTGGTACCAGGAACAACCTCTTCACCGTCGGCGACAAAGACCTCGGCCCCGTTAGGGACGCCAAAACGCTCCAGGATCGGTCCATCTTTGCTGCGAAGGATCAAGATTTCACCCGTCCTTGGAGCTAGAGCGATGTTCTGCCCCTGATCATTGGTGACAACTTTGATCCGCTCGAAGAGCACATAGCCGCCTTTTTTCGTCTTGTGCTCACTATCAACAGCCTGACCCTTGCTGGCCACACCACCAATGTGGAAGGTTCGCATGGTCAGCTGCGTACCAGGTTCTCCAATCGACTGGGCCGCAATGATCCCCACCGCCATACCATCTTCGACCAGAGCACCTGTAGAAAGATCCATACCGTAGCACAACCGACAGACTCCAAGCGGCGCTTGGCACGTCATGGGGCTGCGCACATTGATCTTGTCGAACCCAGCTTTCTCAATGTCCTTGGCTTTTTCAGGAGTAATCAATTCGTTTTCGTGAACCAGGATTTCTTTGGTAGTTGGGTGCTTGATGGTTTCCCGACTCACGCGACCACGGATCGCTTCGGAGAGTGGCCGATCAATCTCTTCACCCTTGTACATGATGCCTTTAGAGACCCCCATGGTGGTCCCGCAGTCATGCATGGTGATCACAACGTTCTGAGCTACGTCGGCCAATTTTCGAGTGAGATAGCCACTGTCTGCGGTTTTGAGCGCCGTATCTGCCAGACCCTTACGGGCTCCGTGTGTACTCGAAAAGTATTCGAGCACCGTAAGACCTTCACGGAAGTTACTCTTGATCGGCGTTTCGATGATCTGACCGCTGGGTTTGGCCATTAATCCCCGCATGCCCGCCAGCTGGCGAATCTGCTCGACCCCACCCCGCGCACCGGAGTGGGCCATCAGATAGATGGGGTTGAGATACGGTACCACCTTGCCCGTTACGTGATCCGGACGGCGATCGTTCGCCAAGTCCGTCATCATCCGTTTGGTGATCTGGTCACGAGCCTCCATCCAGGTATCGATCACTTTGTTGTACCGCTCGGTTTCGGTGATAATGCCGCGCTCGAATTGTTTCCGGACTTTTTCGACTTCCTTATCCTTCTCCTTGAGCACAGCTTCCTTGTTTTCAGGTGTCCGAAGGTCCGAGGCGGCAAACGAGAGTCCGCTGCGGGTGGATTCCCGGAAACCGGTTTCCTTCATGCGATCGAGTAGTGCGATCGTCTCGCGCCGACCAAGCAGTTGGTAGCAGTCCGCGATGATGCGGCTGAGATATTTCGAGCCAAGGGGCAAATCGTAGAACGCCATCTTTGGATGAAGGATGTCGTTGAAGATCACCCGGCCCACCGTGGTGCGAATCAGTCCGTTGGGCTTACGGGGCAACTCCTCGGCTCGAGGGGTGCCTTTCTCATCTTTGAGTTCGCTGATTACTCGTTTGGGAAACTTGATACCAGACGGTTCCCGAAGCCTGTTAGTACCACGGTGCTTGGCATTGTGCGCCTTAATGCGGGATTCCTCGTTGAAGTACACTTCCGAGGTCACCAGACTACCCGCAACAAGTTTGGTATCACCTGGATCGGTGACTTCCACATATCCCTGCGGTAAGCGAACGCGAATCTTGGCATGCAACCCGAGTTTATGCTCCGCATAAGCTTGGAACACCTCGGCTGGGCTGTGGAAGATCATGCCATCCCCCGGCTCAACCGCTTCATCTTCACCGCCCCGGCTGGCCGTCAGGTAGTAGCACCCCATCACAATATCCTGCGAGGGGGTAATGATCGGGTTACCATTTGCGGGACTGAAAATGTTGTTGGTCGACATCATCAGCACGGTGGCTTCCACTTGGGCTTCGATGGAGAGTGGCAAGTGAACAGCCATCTGATCGCCGTCAAAGTCCGCATTGAATCCCTTACACACCAAGGGGTGAATGCGAATCGCGTTGCCCTCGATTAGCACCGGCTCGAAAGCCTGGATACCCATGCGGTGCAACGTCGGCGCACGATTGAGCAGTACTGGATGGTTCTTCGTGACTTCTTCGAGAATATCCCAAACCACATCATCTTTCCGCTCCAACATTTTCTTGGCACTTTTGATCGTGTCGGCATGCTGCAGTTCCTTGAGCCGGCGAATGATGAACGGCTGGAACAACTCCAGGGCAATTTTCTTGGGCAGACCACATTGATGAAGCTTGAGCTCAGGTCCCACAACAATCACGGATCGAGCGGAATAGTCTACACGTTTACCCAACAAGTTCTCGCGGAATCGCCCCTGCTTACCCTTAATCATGTCCGTTAAGGACTTCAGCGGACGGTTGGAGGAACCTAGCACGGGCCGTTTGCAACGGTTATTGTCGAACAGCGCATCGACCGACTGTTGTAGCATTCGCTTTTCATTGCGGATGATGACTTCGGGAGCGTTAAGATCTACGAGCTTCTTCAGGCGGTTGTTCCGGTTGATGATCCGGCGATAAAGATCGTTCAAATCACTGGTTGCGAAATTGCCGCTATCGAGCAGCACTAAAGGACGTAAATCGGGTGGAATGACTGGGATGCACTCCAACACCATGTATTCGGGACGATTGCTACTATCACGTAAGGCTTCGACGGTCTTGAGACGCTTTACAAGCTCTTTGAGTCGTTGTTTCGATGCCTTGTCGCCACGGGCCAACTCCTTGTCCAGGCGTTCGCGGAGTTCCCGCGCCAGCTCCGTTAGGTTAAGCCGTTCCAGGAGTTTCTTGATCGCCTCAGCTCCCATGTCCACTTCGAATCCATCGCCATACTCGGCCCGGGCATGCTTATATTCCTCTTCCGTGAGCAGTTGTCGCTCCTTGAGCGGTGTTTGCCCTGGATCAATGACAACGTAGTCCTGGAAGTAAATGATCTTTTCCAGGCTGCTGGTTTTCATGTCCAGGAGGGTGCCCAGCCGACTGGGCATGGCCTTGAAAAACCAGATATGCACCACGGGAGCGGCGAGCTCAATGTGGCCCATGCGTTTGCGACGAACACGGCTGTGAGTTACCTTAACCCCGCAGCGGTCGCAGATCATGCCCTTGTATTTCATCCCACGGTATTTGCCGCAGGTACACTCCCAGTCCTTTTCGGGACCGAAGATGCGTTCGCAGAACAGGCCGTCCTTTTCGGGTCGGTACGTGCGGTAGTTGATAGTCTCCGGCTTCTTAACCTCGCCGTGGGACCAACTGCGGATGTCTTGAGGACTCGCCAGTGATATGCGGACTGCACCAAAATCATTAATCCGCTCGTAAGTCGAGGATTCGCCAGCCTCGGTGGATTTGCTGGAAGACGGTGTCATTGTGGACATATCATTACTCCCGCGGTGATGGCAGGGTCTGTTCAGTCGGAGGGTAGTTCAATTTCAGTTGCTAAGTTGCCTGTCCGCTCCAGGGGAACACCACCCGCGCGGACAGAATGAGCGGTTACATCCGCTTTTTCTCCAGGCACATGTTCAGCCCAAGTCCACGGATTTCGTGGGTGAGTACGTCGAAGCTGGCTGGGGTTCCCGCTTCTAGCGTGTTCTCCCCCTTGACCATGCTTTCGTAAATCTTGGTGCGCCCCTCGACATCGTCGGATTTAACAGTGAGCAGTTCCTGCAGGATATAGGCCGCACCATAGGCTTCCAGTGCCCAGACCTCCATCTCGCCGAAACGTTGACCGCCAAAACGGGCCTTGCCACCTAGCGGTTGTTGGGTGATAAGGCTGTATGGGCCGGTCGCCCGGGCATGCACCTTATCATCGACCAAGTGGTGAAGCTTGAGCATGTAGATGTAGCCCACCGTGACCGGTTGATCGAACGGTTCGCCGGTTCGGCCATCGTAAAGGATACTCTTACCCGACTCGGGAATATTTGCTTCTTTAAGAACGCTACGAATTTCTTCCTCAGACGCTCCGTCGAATACCGGGGTGATGGCCTTGAACTTAAGCTTAGCGGCCGCGTAGCCCAAGTGGGTTTCGAGAATCTGCCCCACGTTCATACGGCTAGGTACACCCAACGGGTTGAGCAGGATGTCAACGCTGGTCCCATCCTTTAGGAAGGGCATATCTTCCTCAGGGAGCACCTTGGAAATCACACCCTTGTTGCCGTGGCGACCCGCCATCTTATCGCCCACGGAAATCACACGTTTGGTCGCAACGTAAACCTTCACCATTTGCTGCACACCGCTCTGCAGCTCATCGCCCCGTTTGAGCGAGTTGATCTTGCGATCTTGCTCATCGATGAAAAACTGAATCCGCTCCCAGTGCCGGTTATAGATCTTTTGAGCCTTCTTGAGGCTTTCCGGGGTGCGAATGTCCAGGTTTTCAAGCTTGAACTTCTTGGCTTGTTCCGCAACAACGTGATCGTCTTTGTCGCTGCCGAGCTGTTTGCCTGTGTTCGGATCCTTGAGTTCCTTCTTGTCCAGCACTTCTTCCAATGCCGCGATGAATTCACGGAATTGAGTGGCGATTTTTTCCGAGTAGGTTTCGTTGATCTCTTTTTCTTGCCGAGCCAGTTCCTTTTTCTCATCCTCGGTCATACTTGCGCGGCGACTAAAGCGATGGGCAGCAATCACAATGCCTTCTACACCCGACGGAACTTCAAGGGAGTCATTCTTCACATCCTCACCCGCGCGTCCAAAGATCGCATGCAAGAGCTTCTCTTCTGGCGTCAATTCACTGCGGCTTTTCGGAGAAACCTTGCCAACAAGGATGTCGCCGGGGCGGACGTAAGTACCAATTTGGACAACCCCATGTTCATCCAGGTTCGCCAAAGCTTTGGGGCTGACATTGGGGATGTCGCGGGTGAATTCCTCCCGGCCCAGTTTGGTCTCACGGATTTCAATGTCGAATTCCTCAATGTGAATCGAGGTATAGGTGTCGTTTTTGACAAGCCGTTCGGAAATAATTATGGCGTCTTCGAAGTTGTAGCCTTCCCAGGACATGAAGGCGACAAGCACATTCCGACCCAGGGCCAACTCCCCATTCTTGGTAGCCGCCCCATCAGCGATGATCTGACCCTTCTTGACCTTGTCGCCAAGTTGCACAATTGGCTTTTGATTCAAGCAGGTCCGCTCATTCAGACCGTGGTATTTCCGGAGCACATACTCCCGAACGATCTTGTCCTTTTCTTCGATCTTGATCCGTTCAGCATCGACGTAGACAACCACGCCATCTTCTTGGGCCTTGACCAACATGCCAGAGTGCTTGGCGACCTCTCGTTCCAGACCGGTGGACACAAGCGCCGGCTCCGGAATCAACAAGGGTACCGCCTGGCGCTGCATGTTAGAGCCCATGAGCGCGCGATTCGCGTCGTCGTGCTCCAAGAAGGGAATCAACCCCGCCGAGACTCCCACCATCTGCTTGGGGGAGACATCGATGTACTCAACCTTCTCTGCCGGGATGACTTGCAGTTCGCCATTGAACCGACCGTTGACTCGTTCAGCCGAGATCTTGTCGCCATCGGTGGGAATATCAGCCGGTGCCAAGACACCTTTGGCTTCTTCGTCGGCCCGCAGCTTGACGACCTCATCGGTGAGTTTTTTATTTTTCACCTTTTTGTATGGCGTGATTAGGAACCCATATTCGTCGATCTCAGCATAGATCGATAGTGATGAGATCAGGCCAATATTGGTACCTTCGGGGGTCTCGATCGGGCAAATGCGACCGTAGTGCGAGATGTGAACATCTCGCACTTCGAAACCAGCTCGTTTGCGGTTCAAACCACCCGGTCCCAAAGCCGAAAGCCGACGCTCGTGCGTCAACTGAGCAAGCGGGTTCGTCTGGTCGACTACTTGGCTCAGTTCGCTTCGTCCGAAGAAATACTCAATGGCAGCCGAGACGGATTTCGGATTAATCAGCGTCCGGGGGCTCATGTCCTGTTGCTCGCGGATGGCCATGCGCTCTTGCACGGTCCGTCGTAGCTTCAGGAAGCCCTTGCGCAACTCGTCTGACGCCAATTCGTCGATGGTCCGAAGACGCCGATTGCCCAGGTGGTCAATATCGTCCACCCCGACACCTTCTTCCTTGGCTCGCAGGGCCAGTAGGTACTTGATCGAGTTGACGAAATCTACTGACCGCAAAGTCATCTCGGTTTCGGGAACCTGCTGATTGAACTTCCGGTTGATACGGAACCGACCCACGCGGCCTAGGCGATAGCGATTCGCGTCCTGGAATTTCTCCTTGAATAGCTCACGTGCCTTTTCGAGCTGAGCAGGGTTTCCTGGCCGCAGGCGTTGGTAAATCTTGAGCAACGCTGCTTCATGCGAATCGGTTCCGTCTTCGGCCAAAGAATTCAGAATGATCGGATCTTTGGGGTGCGCAATGGCCGGAACTTCATGGATCAGGGCAGCGACGATCTTGTCTACCTTGTCAGCGGTAAATGGTTTACCCGCATCGAGGTAGACCTCGCCGGTTTCGGTGTCGATCACATCGTCCGCGGCAATCATAGGCATGATGCCGGCATCGGGATCGCCCAGAAGCTTCGCTCGAGCCGCACTAGCATCCCGGCCCCATTTGACCTTCTCGACCGGTAAGAATTCCGACAGGATACTCGCGGTGGTAGAGTAAGCCGGGTCCATGGCCCGCAAAAGCGTCAGCGCGGAAAATTTGCCAGACTGATCGATACGAACGCCTAAGGTATCTTTCTTGGTAGCGTTGATCTCAATCCAGCTACCTCGTTCCGGAATGATGCGGCACGAGTGCAGATCTTTGTCCGCCTCACGAGTGACAACAAAATCGACACCGGGGGAACGGTGCAGTTGACTAACGACAACTCGCTCGGCACCATTGATAATAAACTCGCCGCCGCCAATCATGATGGGCATATCACCCAAGTAGACTTCCTCTTCCCGAGCGGTACCATCCGACAGCCTGAGGCGCAACCAGACTCGGAAGGGGCGGCCATATGTGAGCCGCAACTGACGGCATTCGTCCGGATCGTAGCGGGGTTTACCCAGCTCATAGCGAATGTATTCCAGTGAGAGCTTTTTATCGTAGCTCTCGATGGGGAAGATTTCCCGGAGGACACCTTCCAGGCCAGTAGCAGAGCGGCGATCCCAGGGCACATCCTGTTGCAAGAATCGAGCATAAGAGCGGGTTTGAACCTCCGTAAGGTCTGGTACTTCGACGGCATCGCCAAAGCGACCGAAATTCCGCTCCGTCTCAGGGACGATAATACGATCAGCCGGGATGGGCATCGGGGTTGCTCCTCCCATGTTCCGATTCACGTTGTCCGAACCGTCAAGTCCCAAGTGTCAGACGGTTATGAGATCTCAACGCGAACTCGTTAACATGCAACAAGCGACATCGGCACAGGAGCCTTGCACCGTTGGCAAAGGCCTTGCGTCGAGTCGCGTTTCGGGTTATTGGGCGCTAAGACAATGACTGGTCGTGGCAAACATGGAGCCAACCTCCCGGGCACACGACACAGAAATAGTGAACAAAATCCAACTCCCGGGCGGTTCACCGGAAGCAACAATTCCCACAGGCAACGGCATGGTGATGAATCGAGGGGAAACGGCAAGTCGAAGCAAGTGGATCGCGCGCATTATCACCACTGGCTACGGATCGTTTCGGCCGCCTGTCCTGCATGCACCCGGCATAAACACCGTGTACGACTCAGGACAGGGTATCAAGCCGAGAAAAGTTGGCACTAACGCCAATTTAAATAGTATCGTAGTGGCTGGAAGTAATCCAGTCAATTCAGGAAATTTTTTGCACTTTTTTGTAAACAGCGATTAGCCCACGTTCCAAGCGGCTAACGACATACCCTGTGTCACTTAAACAGCAGGTTTGACCGTCACCTTGGCACCCGCTTCTTCAAGCTTCTTTTTCAGCTCGTCACTGGTCTTCTTGTCCGCATTTTCCTTGATAGCCTTAGGAGCTCCTTCAACGGCAGCCTTGCAATCCATCAATGACCAACCGGTAATGTCGCGAACCGCCTTGATGATGTTGGCCTTCTTGGCAGCGTCGAAACCCGGTTCGATGATGACATTGAACTCGGTCGGCTCAGCGGCGGCCGCTGCAGGTGCTGCAGCACCCCCTGCCGCTGGTGCAGCTGCCATCACTACGCCACCGCCGGCTGGCTCGATTCCGTACTTTTCTTTGAGCAAGTTTTTCAGCTCGACTGCCTGTGCGATTGTGAGGTTTGCGATTTTTTCCGCAAGTTCTGCAACCATGTTCTTGGGATCCTTTCAAAAGCTTGGCCGGGTGAAGCAGCCCGGCGGGGAAGCGTAATAGCCAGAATTATAGCACTGTTGAACGCATCGTCAGTCAACCGGCGCTGGCAGGTTCAGTACCTCCGCCTTTGTCTTCGATGGCCTTTAAAATACCAGCAATATTGTTGGCAGGACCCGTCAGGCAGCCTGCCAATGCTCCAGCCGGGCCAATAATCGCAGCGACGACATCCCCAATCGCCTCCTTGCGGGTGGGAATGGTTTCAGCTACCTCAATAGAAATTGGTTGGCCTTCGGATACCGCAGTCTTGACCTTGAGCTTATCGGGAGCCTTGGGATCCTTTTTCAGGTCGCGGATCAAGCCACGAACCGCCACTGCGAGCTCTTTGAGGCTATCCGCTCCCCAAACCAACAGAGTCGGACCAGTAAAAACTTCCGCCTGAATGCCATTTTCACTGAAAACCTTTTTTGCCAATGTATTTTTGACCAACTTAACCGAGCAATTTTTCTCCCGCAACTTCTTGCGAAATTCGTATTCCGTTGCCGAGTCGAGCTTCACGGGCTCCACGACCACATAGTCTTTCACGCCTTGGAATGTCTTCCGTAAAGCGTTGAGCTCAAGTTCTTTGATTTTCTTGCTCATGGAAGCCGATCCTTTGTCTGTCGAAGGTCCGCGAACCTAAATCCAGATGCCCAGCTGGAAGATGCCAGCCAACAAATACGCGGCCAGCTACCGCACAGCAGCAATCAGCTTGGATTCAAGACCAATTCAGATGCTTACCCGGATACCGGGCGACATCGTTGCGGAAATTACCACCCCGTTGATAAAGTTCCCTTTGACACCTGAAGGCTTAGCCGCCCGAACCTGTTCGACAAAAACATTAATATTTTCGATCAGTTTTTGATCGTCGAAACTGATTTTACCCACACCAGCATGAATTTGTCCGGTCTTGTCCGAACGGTACTCGACCTTGCCAGCTTTAAAATCACGGACCGCAGCTGCCAAATCTCCCGTCGCCGGAACCACTGTGCCTGCTTTGGGGGTCGGCATCAGGCCACGAGGACCAAGCACTTTACCTAACCGGGAGACCATCGCCATCATGTCCTGAGTCGCAATGGCCACGTCAAAGTCAAGAAAGTTTTCCTTTTGGACTTTCTCGACGAGATCGGCCCCACCGACAATATCTGCTCCGGCCGCCTTGGCCTTGGCTGCATTATCGCCTTGGGCAAAAACCGCCACGCGAACACTCTTACCAATACCGTGTGGCAGCGGGATTGCACCGCGTACCATCTGATCGGACTGGGTTGTATCAATGCCGAGGTTGATATGAATCTCAACTGTCTCGTCGAACTTGGAGCGTTTCAGCCGCTTCAATTCGGCCACGGCCTGTTTTACCGAGACTGGCCCAGCTTCCCGTAGCTTTTTCTCAACATTCCGCAAGTGATTGCGAAGTTTTTTACCCCTTCGCGGCGGAATTCCGGGCTTTTTCCGCTTTTGGGCTGACGGTAACGCTGCCTCCTCGCTTGGCTTGCCATCGGTCGGCTTGCTTTCAGGAGCAGCCGGGGCCTCCGGTTCAGTCGCAGAAGCTACAGAGGGAGTTTTGGCCGGTGTCGGCTCGGCGGCCGGCACGGTATCATCCGCTGCGTTCACCATATGAACCTCTCATGCGGGGCTCGCTGCCTGGCAGCTACTACCCCTCCCGCCGGGCACTGCAAGCCGTGGCGGTATCTAATAGAAAATTACAACTATAACAAAGTATGAGCGTTGGCAACCTGCTTGGCCGGTTTTTGTTCCAATTATCCAGCCACTTTACACGTAGCTTACTTACTCGCAGCTGGGGCAGACTATACCTCAACTGCATGAACCAATTGGCTCAGCCTTCCACAATAGTAATTCCCATGCTTCGGGCCGTGCCTTCAATAATGCGGCCGGCATGTTCCAAATCCCGAGCGTTGAGGTCGTTGAGCTTCTTTTTGGCAATCTCGGCTATCTGAGCTTTGGTTAAGCTGAAGCCCTTGTATTTGCCACCTTTCTTGGCGTCTGCTGGGATCACTTCTTTACCTTGCTTTTTGCCGGCCGGGATCTTCGCAGCGAGCTTGATGAGCACTGCCGCAGGGGGGCTTTTGATTTTGAACTCGAAGCTGCGGTCGGAATAAACGGTGATAATGACCGGCAGCATCAACCCCTTCATGTCGGGGGTACCGGTTTTCTCGTTAAATTGCTTAACGAACCCCGCAATATTAACCCCATGAGGACCGAGGGCCGTGCCGACAGGTGGAGCCGGGGTCGCACCTCCACCAGGGCATTGAATCTTGACTACAGCAGTAACTTGCTTGGCCATTGAGGCACCTGCTCAACGCCCTGCCGCGCGCGCCGGACCAGGGTCGTTCGGGTTGCGATTCAAAAAACACGCCCTCTCCAACGCCGGGAGAGGGGGTTGAGTTAGTGATTGTATAGTTTGGTTGCTGGTGTCAAGTGGTAAGAACGACAAGCGGATGGCGGAAATCCAAAACCAATCCACATCGGCCAACACTGCTTAGACCTTATCCACGTGCCAATAATCCAGCTCCACAGGTACTCCCCGGCCAAATATCGTCACTTCGACGGTGACTTTGGGAGTTTCACCCGCTTCCTTGGCCTCGGTGATGGCCTTGACTTCGCCTTCCATGTTCGCGAAGGGTCCATCCCGAATTTTCACCTTGTCACCTTTTTCAAATTCCAGCTTCACTACCTGTTTCGTGGGTGCTTTGCGCTTGGCGTCTTTATCCACCACACCAGTGAGCATGGATTGCACTTCTTTGTCGGTCATGGGGGTGGGTGCCCGGTGGAGACTGGCACCCACAAAGTCACCGACGCCGCTCGTTTCGCGGAAGAGATATAAGATGCGATCGTTGAACTCGACTTCGGCAAAGAGATAACCGGGGAATTTCTTACGTTGCTTGATGACTTTCTTTTCTTTTGTCACCCGCTCACCGTTTTTCTTCTCAGTGACTTTCTTCACCTCTTGATATTCTTCCACGGGGATTGCAATCTGCCCGAAGTACTCCTCCAAGCCTTCGATCTTCACCTTGCGTTCAATGGCGGCCTTGATCGACTCTTCCCGGCCACTTTGAATTTTGACGACGTACCACTTCTTTTTGCTTTCAGCTGGTGGCTCGCTCTTTTCCTCGGGGGAACTTTCTGATTCTGCTTGAGTCGGAGCAGGTGTTGATTCTGCAGAGGGCGTCGACAGTGCAGGTGCCGGAGCCGTCTTGGAGGATTTACGGGTCTTTTTGGCCGGGGCTTGTGCAGCCGGCGGCTCGCCGGCCACTATTTCTTGACTTGGTTCACTGGCGGGCGATTCAATCGTCTCTTGCGACTCACTGATTAGGGGAGCGCTTGGAGCGTCCTTTGGGTGTTCAACCGACTGCTCCGAGATCGGTTGAGGGGGCTCGAAGTTTACCGCGGCGAACGACGCCGGCTGCGATTCCTCGGATGCAGAGGGGGATGCGACCAACTCCATGGATTGTGCAGCGGCCGTCTCCGGTTGCACCACGGACTCCGGTTCACTTGTAACCATGGGTTCGATCGCGAAGGAGCTTGGGGGAACTGCCTCGGCAACTACTTCCTGAAGCTCCTCCGCTGCAGGACTGAGCTCAGCAGCTTCAGAAGCGCTAATCAGTTCCGTGGCTTTGGCAACTTCATGCCGAGTGACGACAGGCTGATCAACGGCGGGTTCGACTCCCGCGGATGAATTCGCCGGAGTTAGCGGTGTGGCTTCATTCCTGTCGTCGGGCTTGGGTGTGTTGTCGTCGATCATGATTGGGTCCGGCAGCGAAGTGCCGCCTCATTGAGTTCACTGTGCTGCGAGCGTTGAAACCACCCGGAGTTGCGTTGAAAACGTGGTTGGGAATTCACCCGCCACGGCCCGCAGGGAAAAACTCGGGGAGAGGCGAGCGGTACAGTTACCAGCGTGCCTTTTCGGCTTGCGGACCCTTGGCTTTACCGGCCGGAGCCGTGGGTAACACGCCAATACGTGGCAAGCTGAGCAGCCAACCCCAGAAGAGATCCACAACCAGCAAGAACAACGCAAGAATCAAGGTGGTCGTCAGAACCACCACGGTGTCTTGGCCGAGCCGCTTCTTGGACGTCCACGACACCTTGTTCATCTCTGCTTCTGTGGCGATTAGAAATTCGGCAAAGCTCGGAATATTCACAGCCCGGAAGGCGACCCACAGGGTCGCAGCCAATAACAGCAACGGAACGGCATAACGGGCATCGGTAACGACGGTCAGCGGGGACCACTCGAAGGGCATTTTCAGTGACCAGGAGTCCGGCAAAATGCCCTGGAACGTTAAGGAATACACACCACTACCACCAATCAGCAGGATGCCAAGCATCGTCAAACGACGAACTTTCACGCCCAATGACCGCTTGTAAGCCGCCGTGCTGAACCAGCCCTGCTCTTCCAGAGCGACCATCCAAGCTTGGCCGTTGCGGCCCGTGCAAAACCGTACCACAAGATATACCAGAACCAGGCCAAACGCGGTCGAAACGATCATCCCCGGCAGGCCATCGACATTCATTGCCAAAGCGCGCCAAAGAAAAAAAACCGTGATGGCACTGGAAATAATCAAAAAAATCCCACCATGTATACCCTTGGGAGGATTCTCACCCAGCAAACGCCGACCGAACCAAATCAATGCCATCGCAACCGCCAGTTGAGCCACGAGTCGCAGAGCCACTTCCACAAATGAAAACCCGCCGAGATGCGGAGCAATAGTGTCCTTCCAGAATAGTGGGACGGCATAGAACACAGCAGCGATGGCTGCCAGGACATAGATAGCTCCCAGTAAACTTGCGATCGGCAAGCTCAGGGGGGGGCTTGGCGTCCGTGGCTCGGAACCGGTCTCGACGGCAGTGGCCATACTCGTCCTTTGCGTCCTGTTCCTTCCGGGGTTCCAGGCCCTCGGATCGGTCAGTCACCTAGCGCCTTCATGGATCTCCCCTCCCCAGCACTCTGAAAAATCTTCACAAGGGGGCGGGTTGGCAGTTCCACAGCGGTAATAGTGTTTCGTGTTTGGGTCTTAATACAACTGCCGAGAGGAATGAACCAGCCAATTTAATTCAAGGGATTGCGCACTCAAACATCGAAACACCTGGTATCAGTCAAGCACGAGCGGAGGGATTTGAACCCCCAACCGACGGTTTTGGAAACCGTTGCTCTACCGTTGAGCTACGCTCGTAGTTGGCCTAAGACCATCGGAAGTCGTCAAGTGTATTTTATCCCCTCGGGGCTACCGGACAGTTTGAAAACGGCGGCTCGCTTGGGTTCTCAAACTGGTCCGGTATAAGCAAAACTCGACTGGCAGAATGCTGCACCAAATCAGGCCAGAATCTTGGTCACCACGCCCGAGCCGACGGTACGACCACCTTCGCGGATAGCAAAGCGAAGCCCTTCGTCCATGGCGACCGGCATACCTTCCATGAGTTCTACAGTAATTTTGACATTATCACCCGGCATACACATTTCGACGCCCTCGGGCAGTTTGATCGAGCCGGTGACGTCCGTTGTGCGGAAGTAAAACTGCGGCTTGTAGCCCGAGAAGAACGGCGTGTGGCGACCACCTTCATCTTTGGACAACACATAAATGTTGGCCTCGAATTTGGTGTGCGGAGTGATCGAACCCGGCTTGGCAATAACCTGGCCCCGCTCAATGCCCTTCTTATCGACACCACGCAAGAGCGCGCCTATGTTGTCACCGGCTATCGCCTTATCGAGAGTCTTGTTGAACATCTCGATACCGGTGATGACCGTCTTGGTGGTTTCCTTGGTCAAACCAATAATCTCGACAGGATCTCCCACCTTGGCCGTGCCACGCTCCACACGCCCCGTGGCGACGGTGCCACGACCTTCGATTGAGAACACGTCTTCCACCGACATGAGGAACGGCTTGTCTTCCTCGCGTTGGGGGAGCGGAACGTAAGTGTCGAGAGCAAACATCAGAGCATCGATGGAGAGCGAGCCCGGATTATCGGTTGTCGGGTTTTCCAATGCCTCCTTCGATCGACCATATACGATCGGAATATCATCACCCTTGAACTCATACTTGTTCAAGAGGTCGCGCAACTCCATCACCACGAGCGGAATCAACTCGGGGTCGGCCTTATCACACTTGTTCAGGTAAACAACGATGTTGGGCACACCCACTTGCTTCGCCAGCAGAATGTGCTCCCGGGTTTGGGGCATGGGGCCGTCGTCCGCGGCGACCACCAAGATGGCCGCGTCCATTTGGGCCGCCCCGGTTATCATATTCTTGATGTAGTCGGCGTGCCCTGGGCAATCGATGTGAGCATAGTGCCGACCCTTGATCGGTTGGGAGAAATCAACCTTACTCAGGCCCGGGTAATCGAGCAAATCCTTGTACGGCAAGGCATCGGCATTGGCGTAGCTCCGATCCTGCGATTCATACTCCACGTGAGAAACCGCGATGGTCACGGTTTTGTTGGCATCGCGAACGATTCCGCCCTTGGCAATTTCCGCGTAAGTCTTGACTTCCTTAAGCTTATTCAAATGGGCATTGCGAGCCAAAATCGCTGCCGTCAACGTGGTCTTGCCGTGGTCGATGTGACCGATCGTACCAACGTTCACGTGCGGCTTGGTCCGCTCGAAAGTCCCCTTGGCCATCGCTATTCGCTCCTCGTTAAAATGAAATAGGTCTCAAGTTTGGGCCGGCCTGGCATCACGGGCACAACTGGCTACTTGCCACTTCACTCCCAAAGCGTGAGTCGGGTCAAGAGCTGCTGATGGGACTTGAACCCATGACCTCCTCCTTACCAAGGAGGTGCTCTACCGGCTGAGCTACAGCAGCGTCGGGAAGTCGGTGCAAGCCGATCGCACCCTATTGGATCGCCTGAACCCGAACTCCAACACACGCTCCCGGCAACACAGTGATACGCCTCGGGGCAGAAACCGGCCAGAGCGGGCGACGGGATTTGAACCCGCAACATCTAGCTTGGAAGGCTAGAGCTCTACCGTTGAGCTACACCCGCAGTTACGGCTTGGCTTAGCGGTTCCGAGTTGGCTCGTGAACCGCTACTGCTCAATAGCCATCACCTTTCACGAAACGCATCACACGCCAGTGGGCAGGGAGGGATTCGAACCCCCGAACTCCGAAGAGGCCAGATTTACAGTCTGGTGCAATTGACCACTCTGCCACCTGCCCAGGATACAGCCGTGCTTAATTACGGGAATACCACCGTATCTACTCATTATAGTTTTAACAAACCCGCTGGCATCCGGAAAGCTGGCGGAGGGATTTGAACCCACGACCTGCGGTTTACAAAACCGCTGCTCTACCGCTGAGCTACGCCAGCAATACTGCTCAAGGCGAGTGCGTTAAACTAGGCATAGTTACCTCGCTCAGCAAGCCAAATTCCATCCTATTATATCAAGTTGAGGTTACTGACACGCTATCTCAGTAGTGGGTTCGTTACAAATGATAGCAAGTTGGCTGCTGAACCGCGGACCCCCAATTTCTTCTGCCTCTCAACTGAGTTTGCGATCGCTTCCCCTGTCACGTTACAATCCGATTTTGGTGGCCCGCGATTTGGGAGAGTTACATCGTGCCGAACCGCGCTGCTCTGATCCTCGCGGTCGAGTCGTTCTTCGAGGCTGGCCCTCCACGGCCTTATGCCGCCGCCGATGCTGCCGAGATCCTGCGCCGATTGCCCTCCATTGGATATGATCCCTCCCTATGTTTTCTTCTTACCGGCACGCGCACCACGAAGGCAGTAATTGAATCGCATCTTCAACGGCTGTACAAGCTCGCTAGCAAGGTGGATACCCTTCTAGTTCTCGTCATCACACGAGCGTTCACGCATCACGGTCGAGGTTACTTCGTTTGTGCCGATACGATTCGCTCTGATCTACCCTTAACAGCGTTGGCTTTGGCGGATTTTTTCACTGCGCTGAAAAAGGCGAGGTGTCCCGAAGTGGTGTTGCTTTTCGATGTCGAGCCGCTGCTCTTGCCAGATCAATCGGTAGGCACCGGGTGGGATCGGTCCGAGCTAGCTCGGTTAGTTGAGGCTCTGCCCAACTCAGTTGCATTATTGGCAAGTGAACCCGGGCAGCCATCCTATGACTCAGCACAACTCAGAAGAGGAGTCTGGAGACATCATTTGATCGAAATGTTCTCTGGCAAGGTATATTCTTCAAATGTCAGCAAGACCGGGAAACTGACCGTGGAGCAACTTCAGTTGTACTTGGAAGAGGCTGTTCCGCGCAGCCTTCGACGGATCCAAAGCCCCGCGGCCGAACAGACTCCCCTACTGATTGGTCCTGAAAACGCGTCTTTCATCGTCGCCGACCTGAGCCGACTGTTCACACCCAGTCACGAATTACTGGATCCCGGTCGGATGAAGCGTGTGGTATTTCGAAAGGAGTGGATCGGGAAAATTAAGGATCTCGCAGGGTACCGCAAAACACACAGCCTGCCCGACCGTGCAAACGAGTGGGCCCGCAAGTTCGTCAACCGGATCGCTGCGGCCGACATCAAAGCGGATTTGGACTCGCTATACGACCGGGTCCGCGAGCAGTTCGAGTACAAACGCAAGGAGGTGGACGTTGCCTGTGATCGGGACGGTTTCGGTTTCATTCGCACGCCGGATTTTGACTACTCCGTAAGCATAGCCGTAAATCCCGAGGAACCGACCGAAGTCATTTGGCGACGAGAACTCAGTCAGTTATCGGGCCGGGCATTCGTCGAATCGCCGCCGTTTCAAGTTGTCTTCGGAACACTATTTGATCAGTTGGTTTTTGAGTTCACTAAGCCTGTGGATGTGGGCGAGTTTGTGGACCGCTTGGAAGAGTCGCCGCTCGAGGGTGTCAAAATCCAGGTTGCTAGCGATGCCAACACCGCAGTGATAACTTTGGCAGGCTTTACAGGCAAGGTGCTGCTAACACCAAGCAGTCTAACAATTGAAGGGCAACTGGGAAACCCCGCCAACCTCCTGGAACAGTTTCTCCGATTCCTGAGTCAGTTTTCCGCAATTGATGAGCCGCAAGCCCTACCCCATACACAATGATGGTTCAACGAGTGATTACCTTAGTAGCCGTTGGTGTTCGTGGTTCTACGGATTGCTATTTATCGTTACTTGGTGCTGCACAGCCACGATAAACACTACCTTGAGCTTGACTCGCCTGACTAGCCCATTGACGTGCCTAATCAGCGGTTCACAATAAGCGTGGCCCACCAACTGACTCCCCCATTCTCGAGGTGCCCATATGGTACGAACCTTCTTCACCGGTTTGGTCCTAGCCAGCTCGCTTCTTTCCAGCTTTAACGCACAAGGAAAGCAACCACCCAAGAAGAAAGAACGAATTGCCCTTGCCGACCCCAGTGATGTGGCCAAGGATCCCGACTTCGCCATTCAGGGTGAATACGTTGGCGAAGTATCAAGTGCCGGGGACAAGATCGGTGTCCAAGTCATTGCACGAGGGGATGGCCAATTCCTGATTAAAGGACTGATGGGCGGTCTGCCCGGTGCTGGGTGGAACGGTAAGGACGTCCTGACCGGTACTGCCGAGCGGAAGGACGGAAAAGTGGTTGCAAGAATGAAGTTCGGAGCTGAAATGTCCACGGCTACAATTGTTGACGGGAAATTCATCCTTAATCTTGGCAACCAGGCAGTCTCCCTTGCCAGGATCGAGCGGAAATCGAATACACTGGGTCTCAAGCCACCGGAAAATGCGATTGTTCTTTTTGGAAAAGAAGGCGATGAATCAAATTGGATTAACGGCAAACTCATGGAACTCTCGGACGGGAAGTTTCTGACAGTGTCGAAAACGGGCAGCATACGGAGTAAAGAAAAGTTCGGGGCCTTTCGGGCACACATTGAATTCCGATTACCCTGGATGCCCAACAGTCTGGGTCAGGGCCGTGCCAACAGCGGTGTGTATTTGCAAGATCGTTACGAGTGTCAAGTTCTGGATAGCTTCGGACTGAGTGGGGAGAACAACGAGTGCGGCGGCATTTACACCCAGCACAAGCCGCTCGTCAACATGTGTCTACCCCCCATGGCCTGGCAAACTTACGACATCGAGTTTACGCCCGCGGAATTCGACTCGGCGGGGAAGAAGACGAAGAATGCCCGCGCCACCATCTACCACAATGGTGTTAAGATTCATGACAACGTCGAATTCCCGAAAGAGTGCCCGGGTGGGCAAAAAGAAGCTGCAACTCCGGGGCCCCTCCAGTTTCAGGATCACGGCGACCCCGTGATTTATCGCAACGTCTGGGTCGTTCCCGTGCGATAAATCCCATCAAGGGTAATCGGCTCCACACTCATCTTGCTCATCAAATATTCAGGTATCGATATGTTCCGCCGAATGCTCTGCCTGCTGGTGACGGGGATGTTGGGCAACCCGCTCGGGGCGATCGAGCCGGAGAAGCCGAACATCCTGCTGATCGTTGGCGATGATCAAGGCTGGACCGACTACGGTTTTATGGGGCACCCGGCGATCCGCACGCCGCATCTCGATCGCCTGGCGTCCGAGGGGATCCTGTTCAAACGCGGCTACATCCCCAGCAGCCTGTGCCGGGCCAGCCTCGCCACGATGATCACTGGGTTGTATCCCCACCAGCACACCATCACTTCCAATGACCCGCCGATACCCAAGGGGTTGACCCATGCGCAGGCCCAAAAGGATCCAGAATTCTTGAAATTACGTGCCGAGATGATCGCCCAATTTGAGCAGGTGCCCACATTACCGAAGTTGCTCGAAAAAGCCGGCTACATCAGCTTTCAATCCGGGAAATGGTGGGAAGGGAACGCCTGCCGCTGCGGCGGCTTTACGGAAGGCATGACGCATGGCGATCCGACCAAGGGCGGACGCCACGGCGATGAGGGACTGAAAATCGGTCGCGAAGGACTCCAACCGGTTTTCAACTTCCTTGAGAAAGCCCAAAAGGAAGCCAAGCCGTTCTTCGTTTGGTATGCGCCAATGATGCCACACTCGCCGCATAATCCGCCCGAGCGGCTGCTAAACAAGTATAAGGAAAAAACACGGTCGACCCATGTCGCCCGTTATTGGGCCATGTGTGAATGGTTCGATGAAACCGTAGGGGCATTATTGGACCGGCTGGACCAGAATGGCCAAACCCATAACACGATGATCATTTACTTGCACGACAACGGATGGATTCAGGATCCGGATTCACCAAACTTTGCTCCCAAATCCAAGCGTTCTCCGTATGATGGTGGGCTTCGCACTCCAATCATTATTCGCTGGCCCGGCCATGTCAAACCCGGAGCAGTGGATCATCTCGCCAGCTCAATCGACCTAGCTCCAACCATCTTGCAAGCGGTTGGCCTTCGTCCAAGCAAACAAATGGAGGGCATCAACCTGCTGGATCCCCATTGGGTCGCCAGTCGGAATGAACTTTTTGGTGCGGTATTTGAACACAACGCGATCGATATCCGCAAGCCTGCAACAAATCTTCAGTACCGGTGGGTGATCTCGGGGTATCGGAAACTAATCGTTCCTCATGCCCCCAACGTTAAGGGCAACCCGGAACTCTACGATTTGAAGCAGGACCCCCATGAAACGCAAAACCTTGCCCAAAAGGACCCGGACAGTGCAACTGCCTTGATGAAACTCCTGGACCAGTGGTGGAATCCGACTGATAGGTAGAGCGACCAAGTCGGAAAAACTGCACCGCTCCTAGCACAACAAGCAGTGGAGTTGATTGTAATTCGTTGGTATCCTGATTTCATGGATTGATGTTAAAGTGCTAAGGACCAGCGTTTAGAGCTGGTTTATTCGACTTGGTCATTCCGAGCACTTATGAGGAAACCTTGAGCACTGCACCGTCCCGACAGCGACAACTCGGCGGGAAAACCTTAGCAACTTTTTGCGTGATCCTTGCGCTTGGGGTCGCGATTGCATTGGACCGCATTCAAGTTGCTCGTTCCGTGAGAAGTACAGCCGACGCGTCAGACGAAAGTGCAAAGTTGATGATGTCGCTGTTCACCCGCGGTGAGGTCTCTGGTCATGAGCTGACCCCCGAGATGCGTGCACAATTCGGTTGGAAGTTTAAGCCGAGCGATCTGGCCCCCGATTTCACGTTGCCGATGATCAACGAACCGGGTGAGATTGCATTAAACAGCTTTCGTGGTCAACCAGTTGTCCTCGCATTCGGCAGCATGACATGCAATCTGTTTTGCGACGATCTGTCAAAACTGCATCGACTCCGTCGCGAGTACAGCGACCGAGCGGCATTCCTCTTCGTGTATGTCACTGAAGCTGGGCACAGCCTGGAGGGTTTTGAGTTCCTTCTCGAGGGGCGCGAGCCGGATCCAGAAACTTTGAGGGGCCGGGAGGGCCGACCCCGAGCACCGCTTCCCCACCGTCGGGGGTTAGTCCTACAAGCTGTCGAGAAAGTGAACTTAGACCTTCCCGGAGTCATTGATGTCGATGGGACTGTGGAGGCAGTGTACGATGCTTTTCCACGCAGGATAGTCGGGGTCGATGCAGAAGGGCGTGTGGCCGTTGATCTGGGTAAGGGTGTCCTGGTGCAATGGGATTTTGCTCCGCTGGAAGATTGGCTCCGAGCGCAACCCAAACGGTGACCCTGTCATTCCTGTCGCGTCATTCCGGTAGCAGAAACCTGACGGTCTACTTTCGCCATACAACTTGGTTTTCAGTACGAGGCTCGGAGACTCAAACTTGAGCCGTGCCGCAGGATAGTCTTCACCTGACACCTGGCAATGGGTACCTATGGGAGGAACAATCGGTGAACCAACGCTGGTTCGTCATCACTCTCGCTGCGCTGATTGCGAACCCCGCCTTCGGCCAGCAACCCAAAGAACTCAAGTACGGCACCGATCAGCAGGGCGGTGGGCCATACATCTACAAGAACGACCCCGACAACCCGGCTGCTCCTTACGTGGGTTTTGAGGTCGAACTGGCTGAGTATCTGGCACGGAAATTGGGGCGCACCGCACGGGAGATACTCGGAGAGTGGAGTACGCTACCCGAGTTGTTGGATAAATCGCGTGAAGGGGATAGCGGAATCGACATCGTCCTGAATGGCTATGAAGCTCGCGACGATTTAAAGGAGAAATATGCCGCTACAGTGCCCTATTACGTTTATCGACTGCAACTCGTTGCTCATAAAGACGACGAGACGGTCACCAGTTGGCAGGACTTACCTGCCCGCTCGGGACGACTGCCAAAACGAATCGGCGTCCTAGAGGGATCCGTCGCATATGATTATTGCCGAAAGCGATTTGGCGAAAGCGCGGTGCTACCCAATAAAGATGTCGCCACTATGTTTGGCTTGGTCGTCGACCGATCCCGAATCGATGTGACCGTGCAAGACAACCCAGCCTGTGCTTATTACACCGAACATCCCTTATACAAGCACAAATTGAAACTCATCGGTGAAGGCCGGCAACCGGGTTACTACGTCATTTATCTTCGCAAAAACGACCAACAACTCCTTGAGGCCATCAATGAGGCGATCAAGGAAGGATTGAGAGATGGGAGTCTCCGTCGCATTTACCAAAAATATGGAGTCTGGAACGCCGATCAGGAATGGCTGTGTAAAGAACTAACCGGCGAGTTTCCACACGAGGACGATACGCAGATTGAAAAGACGGGTACTGGCGGCAGCGGTACCATTTGGCCATTGATCCCGCAATTAATCCGGGCTGCCGGCATGACGGTGCTTCTTGCGATCACCGCGTTTCCATTGGCCATGCTCGGCGGGCTTGTCGTAGCCATCGGTCGAGTGTACGGGCCCGGTTGGCTTGCATTCCCATTGGCCGTATTCGTCGAAGTGATTCGAGGTACGCCACTTTTGCTCCAACTGTGGTTCCTCTTTTTCATGATTCCTAAGCTAATCCCCGAACTGGCCTTCGATCCGGTCTACACCGGCATTCTCGGCTTAGCAATGAATTATGCTGCCTATGAAGCCGAGAACTACCGGGCGGGATTACAATCCGTTCCTCAAGGGCAAATGGAGGCGGCCTTGGCGTTGGGAATGACCCCCGTCACTGCCATCCGCCGGGTGATCGTGCCACAGGCCGTTCGGATCGTCATACCTGCCATCACGAACGATTTCATCGCACTTTTTAAGGATACTTCGGTCTGTTCCGTCATCCTGATTGTGGAACTGACCCGAAAGTACAATGAGCTTTATAATTTCAACCGCGAGCTCGTAGTCGAACTGGCGTTTGTCACTGCTGGACTGTATCTGTTGATGAGTTACCCAATGTCCTTACTGGCTCGCTGGCTGGAGCGGCGTCTGGGAACTCACGCCGGAGGGGTGCATAGGTGATTCGAGTCTCTGGAGTTGTGAAGTATCATGGATCAACCCGCGTCTTAGATCGAGTTACACTGGACATTCGTAAGGGGCAAGTTGCTGCTCTTGTTGGTCCATCAGGTGGCGGCAAAAGCACACTGTTACGGTGCATCAACGGGTTGGAAGCCTTCCAGGAGGGAGAAGTCACGATTGGTGAGAACTTGAAGCTAACCGGCGGGAGCACCCCCGCCCGGAAGACGCTGCTGCAACTCCGCCGGAAAGTGGGCATGGTCTTCCAGCAATTCAACTTGTTCCCGCACATGACAGCGTTAGAGAATGTGATGAGTGGCGCGGTCTATGCGCTGGGGCAAGAACGTGCGCAAGCAGAGGTAATCGCCCAACAGCTGTTAGATCGCGTCGGCCTGGGTCATAAGTCCAGTTCAAAACCGGCACAACTTTCGGGAGGCCAACAGCAGCGTGTTGCCATCGCCCGTGCGCTTGCGGTTAATCCCGTGGCGATTCTTTTTGATGAACCAACGAGTGCACTCGACCCGAAAATGTCAGCTGAAGTCATGCGGGTGCTCAACGACTTGGCTGACGATGAGCAGTTTCAGGTGACCATGGTGATCGTGACCCACGACCTGCATGCGGTCAAGCGAATTGCTGACGTGGTCCACATCCTAGTCAAGGGTCAGGTCACCTATAGCGGCGCAGCCGATGAGGCATTTGCCACTGGCGGACCAATTGAGCAGATGGAATAATCCGTTTAGGTCATCCCGCACTCGCCGATAATGATCGTGCGTGCATATATTCAAGCATCTCGTGCTGCGGTAGTGAGACGAACCCATGACAACTCAATCTGAGCTTCAGCTAATTCGTGTCGGACATAGCCCCGATCCAGACGATGCCTTCATGTTTCATGCTTTGGCCAACGACAAAATATCAACCGGCAACTTGAAATTCGTTCATGAACTCCAGGACATCGAAACCCTCAACCGTCGCGCCATGAACGGTGAGCTAGAGGTTTCAGCTGTCAGCATTCATGCCTATAGCTACCTACTGGATAAATATGCCTTACTTCCAACCGGTTCGAGCATGGGCGACAAGTATGGCCCAATGGTGATATCACGACGGCGAATGTCCACACGCGAGTTGCCCGGCGTCAAGATCGCAGTACCGGGAACCCTGACCACTGCTTTTCTGGCACTGCAATTACTATTCGAAAATTTGCACGCACGGAATCGCCTTGTTTATGATGTGATCCCCTTCGATCAAATCATTCCTTCCGTACTGGCGGGGAAATACGCGGCCGGTCTGATCATCCACGAGGGCCAACTCACCTTCCGAAATCAAGGTTTGAGTTTGGTCACCGATTTGGGCGTCTGGTGGCAAGACAAGACGGGTCTACCCTTGCCGCTGGGCGGTAACGTCGTTCGCAAGGATTTGGGAACGGTGATCATGAAAGAAGTGAGTCGGCTAATCAAGAAAAGTATTGAATACGGGCTAGCTCATCGGGAGGAGGCATTGGCCCACGCTTTGCAGTATGCCCGCGACATGGACGCTACGCTCGCCGACAAATTCATCGGCATGTACGTCAACCACTGGACTCTCGACTACGGCGACCACGGTCGTGCTGCCGTGCGCCGATTGCTCGACGAGGGCCACAAAGCCGGTATTATTCCCCATGCCACGGAACCGGAGTTCGTTGACTAGCCAAGACAAGCTTAACCCATCCGTCCACGGAAGCGAACGATATCAAGCTCACAATAGGCACGGTCGGGCTGCGGTGATACTGAAACCATCCCGCCGCTGAGCGTTCGATTCGGGTAACAGCCACTCACGGTCAACGCGCCCGCTTTCAGCCAGATCACGGTTATCGAATACAGGTATCGATGAGCATATGAGTTCCAGCATAGCAAGTGTGCTTGTCCATACGCCAACTACGGCCTTGCCAAGTCAGCCAAAGTGGAAGTGCTCAATCAGATGGGTTGTGGATGGACCCTAGATTGGTAATGATGAAACTCAGAAATTTTGGCCAGCATCATGCCTGGCGAGCCGGCATCAGCAATGATCTAACCAAACGGCTTGGTAATCAATGGAATCGTTGTTCACTTTTATCACGCAACCCAGTCCGTGCGGTTATTTGCCGGATCGAGATTGGCAGCTTCAATATGAGGTTGTCCGCGAGCTGACACCCGCCGATTATTTCACACGTCTTCAAGCCGGTTGGCGGCGGTTTGGATATGCCCTCTTCCGACCCGTCTGTCCAACTTGTCAAAAATGCCAGTCGTTAAGAATCCCCGTAGTATCATTCCAACCGAACCGTAGTCAACGCCGAGCGCTTGCAGCCAATGACGGGCAACTCAGGCTCCACATCACGCCACCGCAGGTGACTTCATCTAAGCTTGAACTCTACGACCGATTTCATCACTTCCAGCACCAAAATCGCGGCTGGCCAATTCACACGCTGCAGAGTGCCGAAGAGTTCGCCGACTCATTCGTGAATAACCCCTTCGAAATTCAGGAATGGTCCTACTACCTAGACGATAAGCTAGTCGGTGTTGGATATGTGGACCCCCTACCGCAGGGGCTTTCTGCAATCTACTTCTTTCACGACCCCACGGAGCGGAAACGATCCCTGGGTATTTACAATGTGTTGTCCCTCATCCGGGCCGCACAGCAACACAACGTACCGTATGTTTATCTGGGTTATTATGTCGAAGGCTGTCGCTCGCTGGAGTATAAAGCACACTTCCGCCCCCACGAGTTGCTTCAACCCGATGGAACCTGGCAACCATCATCAGATTGACAGGAGGAACACAACATGAATGCCGGCGGCATCGTGTTGTGCGGTGGGCGTTCGTCTCGGATGGGCAGACCGAAAGCATGGCTACCATTCGGAAACGAACTGATGCTTCAACGGGTGGTTCGGGTGCTACGCACCGTGGTTGATCCAGTGGTAGTAGTCGCCGCACCTCGCCAATCCGTGCCAAGACTTCCAGCCGATGTTCATGTTGTCCGTGATGAAGTTGAAGGCAAAGGCCCGCTTGGTGGATTGGCGACTGGTCTTAGCGCGTTAGGTAAACATTCTGATGTAGCTTATCTCTCATCCTGCGACGTACCCTTCCTGAGGCCAGAATTCATCCATCGGGTGCTATCATTCCTAACCATGCACAAGCCCGCTCTAGCATCAGACAACCGCACACCTGAGCCATTAATCGCTGTGCCTCAAGTCGATCACTACTTGCATCCCCTTGCCGCTGCCTATCATCGGTCGATATTGCCCCAGGTTACTGAACTGCTCAATGCAAATCGTTTACGACCCATTTTCCTCTTTGACCTTGCACCAACTCGGATCATCACACCTGCCGAGCTAACAGACTGTGACCCGGAGTTGGCGTCGTTACGGAACATCAATACGCCAGAACAATACGAACTTGCCTTGCAGGAATTCACAGAGTGAGTGCTTCGAGTGAGCGAAGTGGCCCGTGTGTACGGCAAGGGTCAATAACCAGATCCAAAGTAGCAGGCATCAATCTTATGCATCCCCATAAACCACACTACGACCGTCACCCTGGAACAGAGGCCAACAAAGAATTCTTGCACCGAATCAGCCGGCAGAAGATCGCCCCCCCTGCAGTCAGCTCCGGGGTGTTGGCAGCCGATCTTTTGGACACGGCATTTCTGTCGTACAACGCTGGGCGACTTCGCGAGGGATGTCAACTCTTCGTCCGCAAGATGCTAGCGAACAACGGTACCGTCGGCTTGGCCCTCAGCGGCGCGCTCACACCCGCGGGTTTGGGTATGTCCTGTCTTGTGCCCCTTGTCGAGGCGGGGTTCATCGATTGGATTGTCTCGACCGGCGCGAACTTGTACCACGACACACACTATGCCCTTGGCATGGACCTCTTTCAGGCTGGGCCAAATTTACCGGATCTGGAATTGCGTCAAAATCAGGTGATCCGCATCTACGACATCGTATTTGACTACGAAAACCTCCTCGGAACCGACGCCTTCTTTCGCAAGCTGTGTCGCGGGGAGGCCTTTCAAAAGACCATGGGTACAGCCGAGTTTCACTACCTCGTCGGCAAGTACTTAGCGGAGCGGGAACAACAAACCGGCCGAATCGGTAAGAGCCTGCTGGCCGCGTGCTACCGCCACGCCGTGCCGGTGTTTACCAGCTCCCCTGGGGACAGTTCCATCGGTATGAATTTGGCCGCGCTCATGCTCGAAGGATCGCAGTTGCGCATTGACCCGCTTCGCGACGTGAATCAGTCTGCGGCGATTGTCTGGGATGCGAAGGTCAGCGGTGGTACCAGTTCCGTCTTCATCCTTGGCGGTGGCAGTCCGAAGAATTTCATGCTCCAAACCGAGCCGCAGATCCAAGAAGTGCTGGGGCTAGCCGAGGCCGGGCACGACTACTTCTTGCAGTTCACCGACGCCCGCCCCGACACCGGCGGCCTCTCCGGCGCGACCCCCAGCGAGGCGATGACCTGGGGCAAGGTCGATCCCGACAAGCTGCCCGACTCGGTGACGTGCTACATCGACTCGACAGCCGCCCTGCCCCTCCTGACCGCCTACGCACTGACCCGCCACGAGAAGCGGCCGCCCAAGCGCCTGTTTGACCGCTTCCCGGAGTTGACCCACCGCCTCGAAGCCGGATACGCCCAAACCCGCGCGAAGCGGAGCGAGTGACTGCTTCACTTCGCGGGCTTCAGTACGATCTGCCGCAGGTCCATCACGGCGACCCCCGGCTTCGTCTTCGCTGCCACGATCAGGGAGTGCCGGCCGGCCTTCTCCACGCCGAGCGTGCCGACTTCGCGGGCCTCGAAGTTCTGGAACCCGCCCGTGTCCTTCACGGTGAACGATAGGGAAACTCCCGGGGCTGACGCCCCGGGTTCGACAAGACGGAGTTCGACCTCGGCCCCGCCGCTGCCCTTGCCGCAGCCCTGCAACACCTCGACCGTGAAACGACCCGGCTTCTCCACTGTGAAATCGAACGTGGCGATGTCGTCCGTGTTCGTCCAGAACCCCAGCGTGTTCTTGTGCGGCAGCGGCTCGAAGCGGAGTTGCGTGCCGGTCACCAGTGCGGTGCGGGCGTGCAGCGTGATGACGCCGTCCTTGTTCGACGGGTTGGGTCGGTAGTCCGGGTTCGGCGTCGGCATCTTCGCCCCGACTTCCTTCTGCCAGGCGGCGAGCTTCTCGGACAGGTCGCGTGCCACGGCCGGCTTCTGGGCCACGATGTTACGGCTCTCGGACGGGTCGCTCTTCAGGTCGAACAGTTCCAGCCGCCCGTCCTCGAAGTACTTGATCAGCTTGTAGTCGCCGTGCCGGACGGCCGCGCCGGGGCGGGAGCCCTGGTTGGCGTAGTGCGGGTAGTGCCAGAACAGCGGGCGGTCCTTGAGCTTCTCGCCCCGGAAGACCGGCACGAGGGAAACGCCATCGGTTGCGGTCGCACCCCCGACCTCACGGTCGGGGCTCACCGCTTGTAAAATCGTCTCGAACAGGTCGTTGGTGATCGCCATCGCGTTCGTGGTCGTGCCGGGCTTCACCACGCCGGGCCACTTCACGATGCACGGCACGCGGATGCCGCCCTCGTACAGGTAGCCCTTGCCTTCGCGCAGCGGGGCGTTGATGGTCGGGGCGAACGGCATTCCTTCAAGCGTGGCAAGGCCGCCGTTGTCGCTGGTGAAGATGACGAGCGTGTTTTCGGACAGCTTCAGCTCGTCGAGCTTCTTCAGCACGCGGCCGACGGCTTCGTCCATGCTCTCGACCATCGCGGCGTACACGGGGTGGCTCTGCTTGCCGTGCTGCGGCTTCACGTTGTACTTCGCGACGGTTTCGTCCTTGGCCCGCAGCGGGGTGTGGACGGCGTAGTGAGGCATGTAAAGGAAGAACGGCTTGGCCTTGTTCGCCTCGATGAATTTCTCGGCCTCGGCCGCGAGGCGGTCGGTGAGGTACTCGCCGGGTTCGGCCTTCTCCAGGCCGGGCATCTTGCCGACCTTGTTCTCGAACGGGGCAAAGTAACTCCGTGGGGTGCCGGTTTGGTCGCCCGCGATGTTCACATCGAAGCCCTGATCTTCCGGGAGGAAGCCCTTGCCGCCGAGGTGCCACTTGCCGATGTGGGCGGTGACGTAGCCACGCTGCTTGAGCGCCTCCGCGATGGTCACTTCTTCCAGCGGAAGCTCGTTGCGGATCTCGGGCCGCTTGAGCCGCTGGTCGGGCATGTCCTTGCGGCCGGGAATCCAGTCGGTGATGTTCACCCGTTGCGGGTACTTCCCGGTGAGGATGCTGACGCGGGTGGGAGAACACACCGGGCAGGCGGCGTAGAAGTCGGTGAAGCGGAGGCCATCCTTCGCCATGCGGTCGAGGTTCGGCGTCTTGTAGAAGGTGCTGCCGTAGCAGGCGAGGTCGCGCCAACCGAGGTCGTCGGCCACAATCAGGACGACGTTCGGGGGCGCGGCCCGCAGCGGCGCGGTTCCGAGAACGAGGTAGCCAAGGGCGAAAGCCAGAGCGGGGAGCCTGGGCACGACGGCCTCCGGGCGGGGGTTCACAGGATGTCCTTGATCACATTGCCGTGGTCGATGTCGAGCCGCTTGCGGCCGGGGATTTCGAGCTTGCGGCTGTCGAGCCCGAGCTGGTGCAGGATGGTGGCGTGGACGTCGGTGACGTAGTGGCGGTGTTCGACGGCGTGGAAGCCGATCTCGTCGGTCGCCCCGTGGACGATACCGCCCTTGATGCCGCCGCCGGCCAGCCACACGCTGAACCCGTAGATGTGATGGTCGCGGCCGTCACTGCCCTGGCTACCGGGGGTACGGCCGAACTCGGTGGCGAAGACCACAATCGTTTCTTTCAGCAGCCCGGTACGTTTCAGGTCTTTGAGCAACCCGGCGATGGGCTTGTCGACCGCGAGGCAGTTCCGTTCGTGGTTCGCCTTCAGGCCGCCATGCGCGTCCCACACGCCGGCCCCGCCGGCCCCGTGCTGGATCTGGATGAAGCGGACCCCCCGCTCGACCAGCCGCCGGGCCGCCAGCAGTTGCATGCCGAACGGCCTCGTCTCGGGCCGGTCGAGGCCATACAGTTTCTTGGTTTCTTCCGGCTCTCGCGAGAAGTCGAGCACCTCGGGGAGGGACTTCTGCATGCGGAAGGCGAGTTCGTAGCTCTTGATGCGGGCGTCGAGTGCGGGGTCGTTGGGGTAGTCCTTCACGCGGAGTTGGTTCAGCTTGCCGGAGAGCGTGAAGCCGGCCTTCTGCTCCGCGGGCGTGACGGCCAGTTCGGGTTTGCCGTAGTCGAGCGGGTTGGCCGGATCGACGCGGATCGGCACGGCGTCGTGGGCCGGGCCGAGGTAGTGGCCGTCCTTCAGGTTCCAGTACTCACGGTTGCCCATGCTGATGAACTGGGGCAGGTTCTCGTTGAGCGTCCCCAGGCCGTAATGGACCCAGGCCCCGAGCGTGGGGAACTCGCCGTCGAGCATGTGGCGGCCGGTGTGGAACTGCGTCTGCGCCCCGTGGTTGTCATCGGTCGTCCACATGGAGCGGATCACGGCGATGTCGTCGATGCAACTGCCGATGTGCGGCAGCCAATCGGACACCTCGATGCCGGACTGGCCGTACTTCTTGAAACCGACCTGCAGCGGGAAGAGCTTGTTCCGTTGTTGGCCGTTGGCGTCGTTGACCACCGTGACACGGGCGATCTTGAGCTTCTCGGGGTTTTGAACATCTTTATACGGCGTTTCGGAAATCGTCTTACCGCTGTACTTCGTGAGCATCGGCTTGGGGTCGAACGTCTCTACGTGCGACACGCCGCCGTTCATGAACAGCCAGATGACACTCTTGGCCTTGGGGGTGAAGTGCGGCTTGCCGTCCGGGGGGGACCACTCGCCCGGCCCGGTAGAGGAGGCGAAGCCGTCACGGTGGAGCATGGCGGCCAGGGCCAGACCGGTGAAGCCCATGCCCAGGTCAGTGAGGAACGCCCGGCGGTGTATGCCCCGGCAAGCCGGAGTGCAATTGCTGCGGTTCACGGTTCACCTCACGGTCACGAAGTCGTTATGGTTGATGAGGGCCTGCACCACCTGGAGGCGGGCCCGCTTCGTCCTCTCCGGTTCCTTCACGTCTTTGAGCGTGCCGCGTAGTTCGGCCAGGGCGTCCAGGCAGGCGACCAGTTCGTCGTGCTTCGGAGTAGTGCCCAGGATCGTCTCGAATGCGGCCTTCACGAACTGTGCGTCGCCGGCGTCCTTCAGCTCCGCGTTCAACCGGTCGTTGATCTTCGTGGCCGCGGTCATGGCCAGCCGGCTGTTCCACAGGGCGAGTGCCTGCTGGGGAACGATGCTTTCCGTGCGACGGTAGCACTCGAGCACGTTAGCGTTGTCGAACACCTCCAGGAACTTGTTGTGTTCGTTGTGCGAGTTGAAGAAGTACAGCGACCGGCGACGGCTGGCTTCCTGCTGGGCCGGCGGGACGGGCGGGCCGCCGAGGGTCAGGTCGAGTTCGCCGGCCAGGTGCAGCAGGCTGTCCCGGACCACCTGGGCTTCCATCCGCACCGGGTTCATCCGCCACAGGTAGCGGTTCTCGCCGTCACGTTTCACGTTTTCCTCGGCCCCGGCGGACGAAGAAGAGAGACGATAGACCTGGCTCGTCACGAGGAGCCGGTGCAGGTGCTTGAGGCTCCAGCCGTGGTCCATGAACTCGGCGGCGAGCCAGTCGAGTAGCTCGGGGTGTGTCGGGGGTTGGCCGCGGCGGCCGAACTCGAAGATCGTCGGTACCAGCGGCTGGCCGAAGTGCCGCAGCCAGACGTGGTTCACGGCCACGCGGGCGGTGAGCGGGTTCTTGCGATCGGTCATCCAGTGGGCCAGGGCGGAGCGGCGTCCCGTGCTGAAGTCCGGGAAGGGCTTCGCGTCCGGGGCACCGTCGAGGTTCGATTCCTTGGTCTTGACGGTGCCACGGAATTGCGGCGGGGCCTTGGCCGGGTCGGCCACGGCGGCCTCGAACTGGTCCCGTTCCTTCTCCGCCGCTCGGAGCCCGGCCCGTGCCGGGACGGCGGCCCACGACAGCGGGAACCCCCGACCGGACACCGCGGCTTCGATCGCGGCGAGGCGTTCCTTCGCCACGTTCAACTTCGCGTCGATCCCCTGGCGGTACATCCCGGCGATGGCCGGGTTCCGCAGGGGTTGGTACGCCTCGGGGGGCAGTTTCACGGCCACGAACTTAAGCCCGTCCGGTGCCAGGAAGCCCGGTAGACCGGGGAGAACCTCACGCTCCTTGTCCGGGTTCCGCTCGTCGCCACGGATGTGGAAGGGCGTCTTCGCGGTGGGGTTGGCGTCGAACGCCCGCGGGATGCCGTTCTTCGTCGCGTCCGGTTCACCGGGCACAAGGTCGGTGCGGAGTTGGTACGGCTCGAAGATCGCCCGGTAGGCGTAGTAGTCCGTCTGCTTGAACGGGTCGTACTTGTGGTCGTGGCACTTGCCGCAGTTGAGCGTCAGCCCGAGGAAGCCCTTGCCGGTGTGTTCGATCACCTCGTCGAGCCACGTCGTGCGGTTGAACAGGAAGTACGGCCGGGCCAGGTAGCCGGTGGCCCGGAGCTTCTGCGGGTCGGTCGGGTAGAGTTCGTCGGCCGCGAGCATCTGCCGGATCATCTCGTCGTAGCCGGTGTCGGCATTGAAGTTCTCGACGACCCAGTCCCGCCAGTGCCAGATGTGCCGCTGGCTGTTCCGCAGCTCCGCGCCCAGCCCCCACCAGTCGGAGTACCGCCAGATGTCGAGGAAGTGGCGGCCCCAGCGTTCGCCGTACTGCGGGCTGGCCAGCAGTTGCTCGACGACCTTCTCGTAGGCCTCCGCCGAGGCGTCGTTGAGGAAGGCCCGCGTCTGCTCCGGGGTAGGCGGTAGGCCGATCAGGTCGAGGTACACGCGGCGGAGCAGCACCCGTTTCTCGGCCGCTGCCACGGGCTTCAAATCGTGCCGGTGCCACTCGGCGGCGACGAACGCATCGACCGGGTTCCCGGCCCCTTTCGGGACGGCGGGCCGCACGACCGGTCGGAAGGCCCAGTGGTCGCGCGGGTCGGGCTCGCGGGCGTCCGTGGCCGGCACCTTCGCCCCCTGTTCGACCCACGCCTTCAGCTTCGCGATCTGTTCGGGTTTCAGCGGGTGGCCCTCGGGCGGCATCCGGGTCGCGT